>Ga0208150_1000498_pt1 | contig 15266 bp, 14 predicted proteins | sample DEB08_DNA_8_FD_184534 | JGI IMG/M metagenome (GOLD analysis project Ga0208150, IMG submission 184534) | Aqueous microbial communities from the Delaware River and Bay under freshwater to marine salinity gradient to study organic matter... | ecosystem: Environmental > Aquatic > Marine > Coastal ...
GTTTCGGCAGCCTGGGCTGCCGGGTCCGCAGGCTCAGTGCTCAACATGGCCTGATCACACCGTCCGAGTTGATTGGCCATCTCTTTCCTGGCGAAGGGGTGCGTCTGTTGGTGCTTGCGGTGATGGTGCTGTTCACCCTTCCTTATCTGGCCCTGCAACCTCTTGGTGCCGGTTATTTGCTCGAGAGCCTCACGGGAGGAGCGGTTCCTTTTGAGGTTGGAGCTGTCCTGCTCACCGTTGTGATCGTGCTGTACGTGGTGGGCGGCGGCATGCGAGCTGTGGCGCTTACCGATGTCCTTCAAGGGATCTTGATGTTTGTTCTGATGCTGATGGCCTTTGTCGCTGTGGCCAAAGGTGTTGGTGGGGTTCAAACCGCAAATCGCACGCTTTTGCAACAGCTCCCTGATCTCTTTAGTGGGGCTGGACGCAATGATTTTTTTACGCCTCGAATGATGGCGAGTTACTTGCTCCTTTGGCCGTTATGTCTTCCGATGTTTCCGCAGATGCTGATGCGTTTTTTTGCTGCCGGGGATGACCGCTCGTTGAAGCAGTCGATGGTGCTTTACCCAGTCGTAGCGGGAGTGCTGTTCATTTGTCCTGTGATGATCGGGATGTGGGGGCATCTGGCCTTCCCCGATCTGGTGGGTCGCGCGTCCGATCAGATCATGCCGTTGATGTTGGGGCGCTACAGCCCGGCATGGTTAACGGGAATCGTGATGGTGGGGGCCTTGGCTGCGTTTATGTCCACCCTGGATTCGCAGTTGTTGGCGCTGTCGTCGATGCTGACTCGCGACCTTTATAAAAGGTATTGGCGACCGCAGGCTTCTTTGGCGGAGCAAGTGCGTGTTGGACAGCTTGTGGTGATCGCTCTTGCAGTCGCTGGTCTTGCCATCGCCCTGCGTCCGCCGGAGGCGATTCTTTCGCTGGCAACCCATGCCTTTTCGGGGCTCGCCCTGCTGTTCCCGATGTTGGTGGGGGCGGTCTATGGCCTGCGCTGGTCCGTTGTTGGGGCGATGTTGTCGGTGATTGGGGGGGAAGCCGTTCTGCTGGGTTTTGCCATGGGCGTGATTCCGCAGGTGTTTCAGGGGGGCTGTCTGCCTTTGATCCCTGCACTCGTTGTCGCCTGCATGGTTTTGGGAGTGGATTACGTAATCGCACAATGCTTAAGGCCGGCGGAAGCCTGATCTGATCTCAGTGAAGCTGCAGTTTTGTTTCTGGACTGCAGGCCCTGGCCAATTGACGGGTTAGTTCCACTTCAAGCACAGGGGCTACATCGAGTAGCTCTCGAAAGGCTGCCCCATCGAAGGTCAGGGCCACAAGGCCCAAGTGAGTGGCTCGATGACCGTGACGGCTTCCACTCGTTCCTGCACCACCCAGGTAATCCAGTAACCCGAGAAAACTCAGAGGTGTGTTGCTGGTTGCTGGTGCCAACACCAAGGTTTGGCTCTTGAGCTCACAGCCACCTTTCAGCAAAATGGCAACGCCGTCTTCTGGAAGCTTGATTTCTTCTCCTGGAACCCAGGTTTTAAGGGTGCTGATTTTGGGAAGCCTGCTCAATGTTCTTGGCTCCAGCAGGCTCAACAGCTTTTGTCCTGCTGGTACTTTTTCTAGCTCTGCTAACTCCTCGCTCTCGCCTGGGGTTTGATGGAGAAGTACCGCGTTGGCCCAATGCCGTGTGGAGGGATCGAAGGATGTCTTGGCAAGGTTTTCGAGCACTCCTTGCGCTGTTGGCAGGTTTTGAAAATCCAGTGTGGCTTTGGGTTGGTCAGTCAACCAATGCCGAAGCGCAAGCGTTGTGTTGTCTTCACTGCTTAGGAAGGTGAGAACGCTGTCAGGGACTGAAGCAAGCAGGCTCAGTTGATCAGATTTGGGACATTCAGTAGAACGTGCAAGCAGGATGCGCTGCTGAAGCTCCACTAAGGACGGCATCAGCCTCGCAATGTGTTTGTCGATGCTCAAAAGTAGAGGGAGTAAAATCGGGTTGTTCTGACTTTTTTGACGAAGGACCCAGCGTTCGCTGAGATGGATCTCAATCGCTTTGTAAAGGTGTTCGAGCTCTCGTTCACTGCGACTTGAGTTGGGGGAGAATTCAAGAATCGTTTCTTGCCAGCTCTCGTTGTCAAGGCCACTTTCGATCCGGATACGCTCGAGTTCTTGATTTAAAGCGTCTGGGATGCGTTCTGGTGTGATCGTTGTGCAGTGGCTGATGCGAAGCAGATGTTCAATTTCTTCCATGGCGGCACTGCAGCGGAGCTCCAGGCCAGCAAGATCCATCGCGCTGAGTTCCTGCAGTTTTGGATTTTCTGCCACCAGCACTTCAATGGCAGCGCGATGTTCGTCTTTGGTCAGGCCAAGACTGAGGCGGAGCTCCTCGAGTTGCACTAAGGCTGTGCGTCGATCGAGGCGTCCCTGCTCCAGTTGTTCTTTCAAGACGTTGCTGTAGATGGATCGTCTTTCGCTCTTGGCCTTGGCTGGCAGTGCTTTTGCCAAGGTGAAGACCTCAGTTGGGCTTAGATCCTTCAGACGACGCCCTCCCAGGAGATCGGAGAGCTGATCCCCAAGCTTGATCAATTGCTTGCGCAAGCTTGTGCTTGTGCTTTCGCGTTCATAGAGCTGTTGATTGCGGTTCCAACCCCGGTAAAGCCACATGGCCATGATTGCCATCACCACCAGCCTGAATACGGCATGGCCGCGTGGTCCCGTCCACGGCAACGGGCTGCCCTTGAAGATGAAATAGCTATTCACCGCGATGACGGTGCTCAGCAAGCGGGTTCTGTGGATTGCGATTGCCTTGGCATCTGGATGTTCGCTTTGCCGGAAGAGGTCTTCCTGCCAGTGCTCAAGTTGCCGAAACAGGAGCTGGGAGATCACGGCGCCGGCCGAGATGAGGATTGGAACGGCGATCAGCCTTGGAAGCGTGGGCCAGCCATCCGGAAGCATGGACTCCCAGGCCATAGAGGCCAAACGGTTGTCGTAGGTGTAAAGGTGGCTTTTGAGATAATCGAGGTACGCAAATTCTGTGTCTGTTGGTGCGTAACTTTCGATGAGTAAAAAGAAGCTGATCACCAAGCCTGGATAGGAATACCAGGCCCAGTTGAGTCCTCGCTTCTTCTGGAGATTGGTCCAGTAATGGCGCTCCGCATCGATGTCCATGCATGGTTTGATGCAGGCCACACAGGCACTGACATCGGCCTGCCCTTCGTCTCCCGCCTTTGTGCGGCACATCGACTGAGTGGTTCGTGATGTTGGGTTGAGATGGGCATCGCGACCAGGAAGGCTCCGTGGACCGGTAATCACTTGCTGTGCCACCCCAAAGGGGCAGATGTACTGACACCAAGACTTGCCTGCGTAAGCCCATCCAGTGATGAGGGCCCCGAGAAGAGCGGCCCCACACATCAAGGCAAGCACGATGCCATTGCTGTTTGCGATGAGGATTCTCATGCTTAGACCGGCGGTTAGCAGGCCCCACTGCAGTTGGATGTGATGACGGCCAAGCCAAGAGGATTCATCAACGAAAACCAGTTTTTGTTTGCCGCGCGTATCGGTAATGGTGCGCTGCGCTCCAAGGGCTCTGGCAAGTTGGGAGACGAAGGAGAGTGGGCAAAGGCGGCGCCAAAGTGCATGGCTGAACACTATGCAGAGCAACACAGCAGGCAGGCCGATATTCCAGAAGATGTCGTTCGCGAAGCTGTCGCTGCAGATCTTGAAGTCGCTGCAGATGTCAGGGCGAGCCACGGATCCCGTGGGCATCACCATCATCACAAGCAGAATCAACCATCCTCCAAGCAGAAACCAACGCAGAACGTTGATCCGCTGCTCGCCTTGAGCTTCAGGGTGCATCGTCTCAGCCATGCCTCAAGACATAACTAAGTCTTGTACGGAGATTCGTCATCGGCCGGCTTGCTTGGCATCTGAAAAGTGGCGATTCGTCCGCCGCTCGCGGCATAGCTGAGATCCAAGATCCAGGCATCTGGAAGGGAAAGGCTGAGCCGCTCCGGCCACTCCACTACAAGCAAGGCTCCCATTGCGTTTGCCTCTTCTTCCTCTTGAAGGAAAAGATCGTCTGCTGCGGCAGCTTGCTCGAGCCGGTAAAGGTCGAGATGGATGAGAGGGGGGGTTCCTTCGGGGTAGTGCTGAGCGAGCGCGAAGGTTGGGCTGGTGATTGGTTCTTGGATTCCCAGGGCGTCGGCTAGTCCTTGCACCAGAGAGGTTTTGCCTGCCCCGAGTGGTCCTCGTAATAGCAAGATGTCGTGCGCTTTGAGGCGCGCTGCCAATTCCCGACCAAGGTCTTTTGTGGCCTCGAGATCGTCAAGGATCCTTGTCTCATCTGTAGATTGATTGATAAGGGAGCCCGAAGCCTCGGCGTCTCCGAAGTATTTAACGTTCACATCCTCCCCAGGGAGCTTTCAATATGGTGGCAACAGCCGCGGCAACGGCCGAACTTCAGGTCGCAAAGGATTACGTCATTGCGGATCTTGGTTTAGCCGATTTTGGTCGCAAGGAACTCAATATTGCGGAGACCGAAATGCCCGGTCTCATGGCATTGCGTGCCAAGTACGGCAAGGAGAAGCCCTTGAAGGGAGCTCGGATCGCCGGCTCTCTTCACATGACGATTCAGACCGCTGTTCTGATCGAAACCCTGGTTGAGCTTGGTGCCGATGTGCGCTGGGCCTCCTGCAACATCTTTTCAACCCAGGACCATGCTGCGGCTGCGATGGCTGCTGGTGGAATTCCTGTCTTTGCCGTCAAGGGTGAGACCCTTGAGGAGTATTGGGATTACACCCACAGCATCCTCGAGTGGGGCGATGGTGGAACGCCCAACATGATCCTCGACGATGGTGGCGATGCCACCGGTCTGGTGATGTTGGGTAGCAAGGCCGAGCAGGACATCACCGTGCTCGATAACCCTTCCAACGAAGAGGAGACCTTCCTGTTCGCTTCGATCAAGAAGAAGCTGGCGAAGGATTCCAGTTTCTACAGCCGCATCAAGGCTGAAATTCAGGGCGTGACCGAGGAGACCACCACGGGCGTGGCTCGCCTCTACAAGATGCAGAAGAGTGGAGAGCTTCCCTTCCCTGCGATCAACGTCAACGATTCGGTTACGAAGAGCAAGTTCGACAACCTCTATGGCTGTCGTGAATCGCTGGTTGACAGCATTAAGCGTGCGACCGACGTGATGGTGGCTGGCAAGCAGGCCCTCGTTGTTGGCTACGGCGATGTGGGCAAGGGTTCTGCGCAGTCATTGCGCGGCCTTGGTGCCACCGTTTGCATTGCTGAAGTGGATCCCATTTGCGCTTTGCAGGCTGCGATGGAGGGTTACCGGGTGGTTCGCCTCGAGGATGTGGTGGATCAGATGGACATTTTTGTGACCGCCACGGGCAACTACCAGGTGATCCGCAATGAGCATCTGGTGAAGATGAAGGACGAAGCGATCGTCTGCAACATCGGACACTTCGACAACGAGATTGATGTGGCCTCACTCAAGGCCTATGAGTGGGACAACATCAAGCCTCAGGTGGATCACATCACCTTGCCAAGCGGCAACAAAATTATTCTTCTTGCCGAAGGTCGTCTCGTCAATCTGGGCTGCGCCACTGGTCACCCCAGTTTTGTGATGAGCAACTCCTTCACGAACCAGGTGTTGGCTCAGATTGAGTTGTTCACCAAGGGCAAGGAATACGGCAAAGAGGTGTATGTGCTGCCTAAGCACCTTGATGAGATGGTGGCTCGCCTCCACCTTGAGAAGATCGGAGCCAATCTCACTGAGTTGAGCAAAGATCAAGCCGATTATATCAACGTTCCAGTGGAAGGCCCTTACAAGCCGGATCACTACCGTTATTGATCTTTTGGGGATCGCTTAAGGGCTGTGTATGCAGCCCTTTTTTCATGGCCTGTGTGCTTTTTGGAATTCTCTCTTGAGCCAGAAAATGTTTTGGTTTCAATTTGTTTTAGAGTTGAAACATGGCTTTTGTTGAGCCTGTTAAGCGGCTTAAGAGTTTGAGTACTTGTTCGCTATATAGTATGTAGCGTCTCTGCGAGCGGATGCTAAATGCGTTGAAAGTTGTTTTGTTGTGAGCTTAAAGTTCATCATTCGCGTGATGAATGATGGGATGGAATGTGTGGCAAGTCTTCATCAAGGGTCGCCCTAGGCATCTTAATCCAAAGCATTTAATTATGAATTTAGGTTGTCTTTCCTCTGGTTTTTATAATAGGTTCGGATCTTTGTTGTGTCTGAAGTAATGCTTTGTTAATACCTAGGCTGAGGGGTTTCTCCCTTCGCTATGGCTGATTCCTATGGCCGATAAGGTGTGAAATACTAGTTAGACATTGTTTTAGCTGTTGATGGGTCTGTCTGAACTGATTACCCAGCTTCCAGAGCTGATTGGACAGGCCGTCGAGGCAAATCAATGGTTGGGGTATGGCGCCATTTTTGCGGCCATGTTTCTCGAAAATTTGTTTCCGCCTATTCCCTCTGAGCTGATCATGCCTTTGGGAGGATTTTATGTGCAGCAAGGGCAACTGCAATTCGTCCCCGTTGTGCTTGCGGGTTTGATTGGAACGGTGCTGGGAGCGTTGCCTTGGTATGGCATCGGCCGTCTGATCAATGAACAACGCATTGAGCAATGGCTCGAGCGCCATGGCCGCTGGATCGGCATTAGCCCCGAGGAATTGGCGCGCAGTCGCCGTTGGTTTAGCCGCTACGGGACGGCCCTCGTGTTTTGGGGACGGTTGGTGCCAGGCATTCGCACCTTGATTTCGGTTCCTGCAGGAATCGAGTTGATGCCGATGGCGCCATTTTTAATTTGGACCACGGCTGGCAGTCTGATCTGGACGCTGTTGCTCACCATCGCCGGGATGGTTCTTGGTGAGGGATACAGCAATGTTGAGGTCTGGATCGATCCCTTCTCCAAGGTGATCAAGGTGGGCTTAGTGATTGCCGTTTTGGCTGGTGGGATCTGGCTGGCCCTGAGGATTTGGCGTCGCCGCCAGTCGGCCGATTAACCAGCGGTCAGGTGCTGGCGACCGGCTGTTTTGAGCCCCTCAACGCGAGGAAGTCGCCGGTCGTCATGCAGTCCTGTTTTAGAAGGGAACTTCTTCGTCGCTCGGGCTCCCTCCCCCGAATCCACCGGATCCTGCTTCGCTGTCGCGTTTGGAACCGAGGAGTTCGAGGCGATCGACGCGAACAACAGGCTTGCTGCGTTCTTCACCGCTGTTGCGATCGGTCCAGCGATCCAATTTGAAGCTGCCGATGATGCCCAGGAGTGATCCTTTTTTGACGTAATCGGCGGCAACCTGGGCCTGCTTGCCCCAGATCTCAAGGTTGAACCAATCTGGTTCGTCGTCGCGGCTGCGGCGATTCACGGCAATGGTCAGGTTGGCCACCATGCTTCCCGATTCGAAGTAACGAACTTCGGGATCTCGGCCGGCGCGGCCGACCAGGGTTACGGAATTGACACCCATAAAGGTCTTGTTCTGTGTGGATTAATGATGCGCCACGGTTGACGTGGCTGCTTTTAAGGAGTTCCACCCTCAGCGCCGGATGTATCAACTGATGTATCCACTGATGCATCAGCCAGCGCATGACACCCCTCCTAAGATTCGGCGACTTGTGCCCCATCCAGTGCTTTTTCGTCGATTTCAACTCTCCCGTGACATCGGTATCGACCTCGGCACTGCCAACACCCTGATTTACGTCTCCGGCAAGGGGATCGTGTTGCAAGAACCTTCTGTGGTGGCGATTGATCTGGAGAGGGGAGTGCCCCTGGCCGTCGGAGATGAAGCGAAGCTGATGCTGGGCCGGACGCCCGGGAACATTCGCGCCATCCGGCCCCTACGTGATGGCGTGATCGCCGACTTTGATGCGGCTGAGCAGATGCTCAAAAGCTTCATTCAAAAAGGCAATGAGGGGCGCGGGATCATTGCTCCTCGTTTGGTGGTGGGCATCCCAAGCGGTGTGACGGGTGTGGAGCGCCGCGCCGTGCGTGAGGCGGGCCTGGCCGGTGCCAGAGAAGTGCATCTCATCGATGAGCCCGTGGCTGCTGCGATTGGTGCTGGGCTGCCGGTGACAGAGCCCGTCGGCACGATGATTGTGGATATCGGTGGTGGAACCACCGAAGTGGCGGTGCTCAGCCTCGGAGGCACCGTGTTGAGTGAATCCGTTCGCGTTGCTGGTGATGAAATCAGCGATTCGATTGGTGTCCATCTCAAAAAGGTTCACAACCTCGTCGTGGGTGAGCGCACCGCAGAAGACATCAAGATTCGAATCGGCTCTGCGTTTCCAGACAACGACTTCGACCAGACCGTGATGGATGTGCGTGGTTTGCACCTCTTGTCGGGTTTGCCACGCACGATTCAGCTTCAAGCGGGTGATCTACGTGAGGCGATTGCTGAGCCCCTCAACGTGATTGTTGAGGCGGTGAAGCGCACGCTTGAACGCACTCCCCCTGAGCTGGCCGCGGACATCGTCGATCGCGGAATCATGCTCGCGGGCGGTGGGGCTCTGGTGAGAGGGATTAGTGATCTGATCAGCCATGAAACCGGGATCTTCACCCACGTGGCGGAAGATCCGCTGCTGTGTGTAGTGAATGGCTGCGGACAGGTGCTGGAGGATTACAAGCGCTTGCAGCGTGTGTTGGATACCCCTGAATTCGTTCGTTCTGCCTCGAGCCTCTAATTCCGATGGGCTCCTCGCCGTGGCCGCAGGGAACGCGTTCCCGGAGCCTTAAACGAATTTGGCCTTGGCTGGCTCTGCTTGGCGTGCTGGGGATGGTGCGTTGGAGCAAGGGCGCCGGTTTTGTCGACGCCTATGCCTTGCTCACGCGTCCGTTTTGGCCAGGTTCAGCTCAGAAAGAGTGGGTTCAGTCAGCGCAGCAGCAGGACGATGCCACGCGTTTGCAGTTGCTTGAGGTGGATAACGCCCGTTTGAGGGGGTTGCTTTCCTTGGATCGTCAAGGCGCCCAAGGGGCGATTTCTGCTGCCGTGATCTCTCGAACGCCTGAGGGCTGGTGGCAGCAAATCGTGCTGGGGAAGGGGGGGCTAGCTGGCATCAAAAAAGGGGATGCGGTGAGCGGCCCGGGTGGATTAATTGGCCGTGTGCAAAGTGCCACTCCAGCGACAAGCCTTGTGCGTTTGCTCACCGCCCCGGGAAGTCGTGTCGGCGTTTGGGTGCCGCGGACCCGTCAACATGCCCTCCTGGTGGGAATGGGCACGGCCCGTCCTGAACTGAAATTCATCGACAAAGACGTGAAGGTTCGTCCTGGTGATTTGGTGAGTACCTCCCCGGCCAGCACCCTGTTGCCTGCAAACCTTCCTGTGGCCGTTGTGCAGTCCTTGAACTCCAGAGCGGTTCCAGCTCCCACGGCCCTGGTTCAGTTGATAGCGCCTCCGGATGCGATCGACTGGGTCCAGGTGAGTCGGCGCTGATCGATGGCTCGTCTTCACAGCCAACCGATCTGTGTTGCCTCCGGATTGTTGGTGCCGTTGATCAGCTTGGCGGCACCCTCATGGCTGAGCTTGGGAGGTGTCTTGCCGAGCTGGGCGGTGCTGTGGCTGTTGCCCTGGGCTCTGGTGGATGGACCGGTATCGGGTGTGATTGCGGGCGCGGCGATGGGATTGGTCCTGGATGGCCTCAGTGTGGGAGATGTCAGTCAGGTGCCCGCTTTGATGCTGTTGGGCTGGTGGTGGGGACGGCTTGGGCGGCGGGGCCGACCGATTCAACGCAGTCTCAATCTGGGGCTGCTGGCTTGGATCGGCACGATGTTGCTGGGGTTGAGCCTCTGGGCTCAGCTCTTGGTTCAGGGTGTGGATGCTCCTTTGGCCCAAGCCTTTGCATTACACACTTGTTTGGCTCAAGGCCTGATGACGGGTCTGATGGCCCCGATGATTGGGTCTTGGCAACTTCTGATCTGGCGACGGCGCACTCCCGCATGATTCAGCACACTTCTCATCGCCATAGGTCCCATCGCTTTAGGTGGCTCGCCTTGGCCGTTGTCAGCACGTCGTTGCTGATCGGGGGATGCCGGCGTGCCGCCGCTCCAGAAGGAGCTCTCCAGCTTTGGACGCTGCAATTGGCGCCCAAATTCAACACCTACATGGAACAGGTGATTGATCGCTGGGATGATGAGCATCCCGATGCGCCGGTGCGTTGGACCGACCTGCCCTGGGGTTCGGTGGAACGGAAGCTCCTGGCAGCCGTGTTTGCGCGCACCGCTCCGGATGTGGTGAATCTCAACCCCCCCTTCGCGGCCAATTTGGCAAGCAAGGGTGGGTTGACCGATCTCACGCCGCTCTTGCCGCCCGATGCCGCTCAGCGCTATTTGCCTTCGGTGTGGCGTGCCGCGCGCGATCCAAAGGCGGGCCAGATTGCCGTGCCCTGGTATCTCACGGTCCGCCTCAGCTTGGTCAACCAGCAGCTGCTTCAACAAGCTGGCGTGAAAGAGCCACCCCGTCGTTGGGATGATGTCCCTGAGTTTGCCCGCCGCATTCGAGAGCGAACCGGGCGTTATGGGCTGTTTGTCACGGCCGTGCCCGACGATTCCGCTGAATTGCTGGAGTCGATGGTGCAGATGGGGGTCGTTTTGCTCGATGAGCAACAGCGCGCTGGATTCGATTCGCCAGAGGGGCGCAAGGCGTTTGCGTTTTGGACCGATTTGTATCGAAAGGGGCTTCTCCCTCGGGAAGTGGTCAGTCAAGGGCAGCGCCGGGCGATTGAGCTCTACCAAAGTGGTGAGCTTGCCTTGCTGGCCAGTGGGGCTGAATTTTTACGCAGTATTCAGACCAATGCCCCTGGAGTGGCGGCGGTGACCATCCCTCAACCGCCTCTTACAGGAGACGATGGCACCGCCAACGTGGCTTTGATGACGCTCGCTGTTCCTCGCCAGAGTCAGCGACCTCAAGAGGCGTTGTCGTTCGCCCTGGATCTCACCAACGGACCGAATCAAGCGCGCTTTGCGCGTGAGGCCAGAGTGTTGCCCTCCTCTCTGGCAGCTCTCAGGCAGGTGCGTGCTGAGCTCGAAGCCGAGCGACCTGCCACTCCCGAGCAGGCTCAAATTCGAGAGGCGAGGTTGCTGTCGGCCAAGACGCTGGAGGGAGCGAGGGTCCTGGTGCCTGCGACGCCAGGGGTGAAGCGTCTGCAAAGCATCGTTTACACCCAGCTTCAGAGGGCGATGCTGGGTCAGATCAGTAGTGAGGAGGCGGTGCGTAGCGCTGCTGAAGAGTGGAACCGTTATTCAGAGGCGCGCTGGCCCTAAGGGAGCTATTCACTGCCTTGAGTTGAAAACATAAAGACAATCAAAAACCTGAGTCGATAGCTTTTTGTCACTCACGAATCGTTTGCGCTGACCGGTAGAGTCGCTTCTCTTCATATTGTGTTGCGATGCCCACAGATGGGCCTTCTGTAAAAGGAACCATTCTTGTGGTTGACGACGAGCCCGCAGTCAGGCGGGTTTTGTTGATGCGTCTGCAATTAGCTGGTTTCAACGTCATTTCCGCTGAGGACGGGGAGGAGGCGTTGGAGATGTTCCACAACGAAGCTCCAGACCTTGTTGTGCTCGACGTCATGCTTCCCAAAATGGACGGTTTTGCCGTGTGCAGGCGTCTGAGAGCGGAATCCTGCGTCCCCATCATTTTTCTTTCCGCGCTGGAATCGATTTCTGAACGCGTCGCTGCCCTCGACCTTGGCGCCGATGACTATCTGCCAAAACCCTTCAGTCCAAAGGAGCTGGAAGCCCGTATCTCCACGATTTTGAGGCGGGTTGGATCTGGTTCCGCCACCGTTGAGCCACGAGAGATTCCAAGTGGCCAAGGGGTGATGCGGGTTGGAGATCTCGTGGTCGATACCAATCGCCGTCAGGTGAATCGTGGAACTGAGCGCATCGCTCTCACCTACACAGAATTCAGCCTCCTTGAGCTGCTGTTTCGGGATCCAGGTCATGTGGTGCCTAGGGCTGAAATCCTTGAGCAGCTCTGGGGATACCCGCCCAGACGCGCGGCCGACCTCCGGGTTGTTGATGTTTACGTCGCACGCCTGCGAGGCAAGCTTGAGCCCGACCCTCGCAATCCTGAATTGATTCTCACGGTGAGAGGGATTGGTTATGCGTCTCAGCGCATGGGTGAGCCCGCGGGAGCACCGGCAGCAGTTTGATGATTTTGGCGTAATCCGCTCGCTCTCGTTCCCGTCGCAGGGCAGGATGGCGCCCGACTGCTTCTTCTCTCTTGTCTGAACTTCGTGAGACCCGCTTGGAGAAGGCGAATGCTCTCAAAGAACAGGGGCAAGAGCCGTATGCGTTGCGCTTTGATCTCACCGATCGCATGGCGCGCCTCCAAGCCGATCATGCTGATCTCCCGAAAGGAACCGAGCGTGACCTGAAGGTTTCGGTGGCTGGTCGGGTGATGACGCGCCGAGTGATGGGCAAGCTTGCGTTCTTCACGCTGGCGGATGAAACGGGAACGATCCAGTTGTTTCTCGAAAAAGCAACGTTGGGAGACCGCTTTGCTCAGCTCAGTTCCTTGGTGGATGCAGGTGACCTGATCGGAGTTCACGGCATTTTGCGCCGCACCGATCGCGGTGAATTGTCCGTCAAGGTGAGCGAATGGCAGATGCTCACCAAGTCGCTGCAGCCCCTGCCAGATAAATGGCATGGCCTTGCGGATGTGGAGAAGCGTTATCGCCAGCGCTATTTGGATTTGATCGTCACGCCGCAGTCTCGTGAGACCTTCCGGCGTCGAGCGATGGCCGTGAGTGCGATCCGCCGTTGGTTGGATGAACGCGACTTCCTAGAGATCGAAACACCGGTCTTGCAATCCGAAGCCGGTGGAGCTGAGGCGCGACCGTTCATCACGCATCACAACACCCTCGATCTGCCTCTCTACTTGCGGATTGCCACGGAGCTCCATCTCAAACGTCTCGTGGTGGGTGGATTTGAACGGGTGTATGAGCTCGGACGGATCTTTCGCAACGAAGGGGTGAGCACGCGCCATAACCCTGAATTCACCTCGGTGGAGGTGTATCAAGCTTATGCCGATTACAACGACATGATGACGCTCACTGAAGAGCTGATCGCCTCGGTTTGTGAGCAGGTTTGCGGGACGACCCGCATCAGCTACCAGGGCGTGGAGGTGGACCTGACGCCGTCCTGGAGGCGCGCCACGATGCATGAACTCGTGCAGGAGTCCACCGGCCTGGATTTCGCCTCTTTCCAGACCCGTGAGGCGGCTGTGGAGGCGATGCGAGCTGCGAATCTCCCTGCACCGGATAAGGCCGACACGGTCGGAAGGCTCTTGAACGAAGCGTTTGAGCATGCGGTGGAACCCAATTTGATCCAGCCAACCTTTGTGCTCGATTACCCGCAGGAAATTTCCCCCCTTGCGCGTAAACATCGCAACAAGCCAGGTTTGGTGGAGCGGTTTGAGTTGTTCATCGTGGGCCGAGAAACGGCCAATGCCTTCAGTGAGCTCACGGATCCTTTGGATCAAAGAGGCCGCATGGAGCTCCAGCAGGAACGCCGTGCGGCAGGAGATGTGGAAGCCAGCGGCGTGGATGAGGATTTCATTCAGGCCCTGGAAGTGGGGATGCCCCCCACCGGTGGACTTGGAATCGGGATTGATCGCTTGGTGATGCTGCTCACGGATAGCCCCTCCATTCGGGATGTGATTGCCTTTCCGTTGATGCGACCTGAGGGGTGACCTGTCAGCATGGATAATTAAACCCAGTGGCAGGGTCCAATTCCCATGAGTGGTGAGCGCGTAGGTTTCCGCTTCAAACACGCCGATGCGGTGGTCAAGCGCAATCCCCAGGGCCGTTCGCGCCGGGGTTGGGTGATGGAGCCGGTGGAGCAGACCACCAGCCGTGGCACCAAAATGCCGGCCTATCGCATCCGCTGGCGGGACAGCGAACGCCCCGAAATCGTGCTGCAGCACATGCTGATCGCCGATCCCGATCCCACTCCTCCGCCCGAAAACGTCAGCCTCGAGCCCCCTGCTCCCAAGGCTTGATCCAGGCTTCGATCAACTTAGGCCGTGTTGACGCCGCAGTTGATCGAGCTCCTGTTGCGCTTCAAACAAAGCCCAGTCCTCGTCAAGGCTTCGACCGGGACTGGGCTTTGTGTTGGTTGTGATTAGCTCATTGAGCTGTTGGTCCACCGTTTGAAACGACTGGCCGAGGTCATCAAGCTCCTGCCACAGGTCTCGGCCCTGGTGCATCAGGGTTTGCACATGTTGATCAGCCCGATGGGCTAGTTCCTGGGCTCCGGCGCTGCGAGCCCGCTCACTGCGGGCCGTCCAGGCCCGCACCTCTTCGGCCAGGTGGAGTAACTGCCGGCGTCGTTCGTGGGCTTGCTGTTGCAGCTGGAGGCGCTGCTGCTCCAGGCTACGCTGCCGGTCCTGCAGGTGCTGTTCCCGCAGCAGGGTGTCTTGGTGGGGATTGGCCTTCAGAAACGCATCCAGGCGTTGTTCGAGGCTGCGCTCCAGATCGTCGAGCCAGCTCATGGCTGGCCTGGGCTCGTGATCACCGGCTTTTCGATTTCCTCCTGCAATGGGGTGATGGCCGCTTCCCGAGACCGCAGCATCAGCTGGGTGAGCCGGGCGACTGCCCCTTCGCCCATCTCCAGCTGGCCGATGCGTTCAAACGCTGCCATGTACACCGCTTCGAGTTCTTCGATCAGCTGCTGCCGTTGTGCCTTGATCGTCTGACGCCGTTCTTCGAGCCCCATGCCGGTGTTGCCGTTGCGCTCAGTCTGCCGGTTCCAGCAGGTGCAGGGAGAGGCTGTCGTCGGGGTCATGCCAACGGGTGCACCAGCGCCAGCCGGCTGCGGCCACCAGCTCCTGGGCCATGGCTGGGCTGTATTTGAGGCTGTATTCGGTGACGAGCGGTTCGCCGTCGCTGAAGCGCCACTGCTGTTGGCCAATGGTCACGGTTTGGGGGCCTTGGCTCACCAGGGCCATCTCCACCTGCTGCTCGGGTTCTTGCCAACGGGCCCTGTAGCTGAATTGATCCGGTTCAAAGTCGGCGTTGAGGTCTCGATTGAGCCGATGCAACAGATTGCGTGCAAAGGCGGCGGAGACGCCGGCGGCATCGTCGTAGGCGGCCTCCAGCACCTCTGCGGGTTTGGGATGGTCGAGGCCGAGTAGCAGGGGTCCGCCATCCAGGATGCGGCGGAACCGGCTGAGCAGATCGATGGCTTGGCTGCGGCTGAAGTTGCCCAGGGAGCTGCCCGGGAAAAAGCCCAGACGGCGTTGCCCCTCCAGCAGGGGATGGTGGGGGAGACGAT
>Ga0208150_1000500_pt1 | contig 15247 bp, 20 predicted proteins | sample DEB08_DNA_8_FD_184534 | JGI IMG/M metagenome (GOLD analysis project Ga0208150, IMG submission 184534) | Aqueous microbial communities from the Delaware River and Bay under freshwater to marine salinity gradient to study organic matter... | ecosystem: Environmental > Aquatic > Marine > Coastal ...
AACATTCTTGCTTGACCAATTGCTTTTTGTAAATCTTTATCAAATACTTCTTGTAATTCTTCTTTGGTATATGTTTTACCGTCTTCAAACTTATCTTCATGTACTACTTTATGACCCCACCCTATTGTGCGAAATCCTTCCGTGTCTATGTACACGTGATCTCTGAAGCCTTCGGATAGTTTTACGGAACCTGCTAATTCGTCGTATGTCATGAAAATTTAGTAACGGCTCCTGTTTCTGTATCCACGGCCCAATAACCAGTAACACATGTATAAATATAAGAAGTATTAATTGGTTCTGGTCCAAGAGGTTTACGTAGAACAACATTTGACCACTCTGGATTTACCAAATGTTCTGTTAATATTTTTAGTGACTCTTCTTGTGACATTTTTATAGGTGGGTGAATAACACAATCATCCATATAAGGACTGTCAACATCATGTAAATGTGATTCTCCTTCGTCATTACACTCTACTAAAAGAGTAGTATTATTTTTTCCTCTAAAAACAGAATTTACAAATTTCATTTCTTTTGTAGCAAACCCTTGATAGAGTTTTGCCTCTGGTTCATGTTGAAGTGCTGTCATCCAACACTTGTCTAACATTTCATTAAAATTCCAACTCATTACTTAGTTAATCCTCGTGCCTTCTCAAAAGTGCGAAGACCAGATACGCCGAGCATTGAAGTGACAATTGCTAGAAGAGGCCCAGTTTCTATAGCAGGTGGTACAATATCTATACCTGAGAATTTTGCATACCATTCAATACAGGGAGATAAGATGAACGCGAAAAATAAAGCTAGGGCTCCGCACCATCCTATAGCTGGTCGCCAGCCAGCAACGAATACGCTGCGATGGCTGGCTTCCTTTGCATTAACATCTAATTGTTTTTCTGCAAGCTTTTGTTGTAAGCGTTGCATTAGAATTTTTTTATCTAGTTTTTCTTCCTCACTCGTATGAAGTTCATCGACAACTTTTGAAATAGTTTCTAAGGCTCCACCTTTTCCGCCACCAAGTAAGCCACCGAGAAGATTAAGCACTATGCTGCTCCGCCTGTCATCCAACTAATTACCCAGATGACCACGATAGCTACAATAGCCGCCTTGATCCAATCCTTCATTTTCCAATCCGACCATTCTTTCAAATGATCCCATAGATCTTTCAGTAGATTCATACTACCTCCTTGTTAAGTTGAGGATTATACTATTTTACGCCTTTAAATGCTACTTTTTTAATTTGCATGTTGCTCGTTTGACCTTTTGGTCCTGAACCTTTGTTGTTTTTTACCACAAAAGCAGGGAAAGTCATTGCAGCATCAGAACCCACTTTCATATTAGGAAAAGGGTTTTTTGCAGCGACAGTAGTCATTTTTGCATTTTTAAATTTCATTTTTTTGCCTTCTTTTTGGATTTTTTCTTTTTAATAACTCCTCTAGCCATTAAAATATCCTTTTTAGTGACTTTACCATCACCACTCAAATCAGGAAACTTTTTCTTTTTCATCATGCCACCTTTAGCATTATTTTTAGTTCTAGTTGAACCACTAACAAAAGGAAAAGCACCAAGTATTTTACCCATATCGATTGTTCGAATTGTACTTATAACGTTCCCTTTACTTTTATTTGATTGAAGATTAGCATAATCTCCTGCAACTAATTTTTTCTGCTTATTCGTTAAGTCTATATCTTTATATTTACCCATTATTTTCTAGCAGCTCCATAACCACGTTTTGCGAGTCTACCAGCCTTTTTAGGTTTTTTCTTTTTTATTAAGCCCCCATTTTTTACATTTAAAGTTCTTGCACCACCAGCTACATCAAGCATATTTGGTTTTTCACCTTTAGGTACTTTTCTTTCTGGTAAATTTTGTTCAGGCATAAGTTTAGGAGTTTCGCCTGTACCCTGTTTTTCTTTTAAATATCTTCTTATATCATCAATATTTACTCTTTTATTACTTCCCACCATATCTCTTATTTTTGAAATCATGGATGGTCTAAGAGACGAGCCTCCCAACATTGCTTTTACATCTTTTGGTAAAGTAGGAATTAGATTTGATCCAACTGGACCAACATTTTCTTTTTTATTTTTTTTAATTGATACACTCATAGTTTTATCCTTAATGTATAGTGGGTTTTAACAGATTTAGCAAGTCTCTTCCGTTGTGGTTCATAATATTTAAGTATTCTTGTTCCGATAAGTTGTTATGGTATAGCATTTTTGCTACAGCCATCATGGCACCTGCTAAAAGGATCTGTTGTTCTTGATTTTCACAAGCTGTATCACCAAATATTACTAATTCGTTAAAATATTCCTGTAATACTTCAGTTGGTGTTAGGTTTTTTATCATTTTGCTTACTCAGATTAACATTTGCACGTAATTGTGCAATATCTTCTTGAGAATCGATGCGATCTTGTGCAATTTTGTCGGTTGCAGCAATTCTTTCGCGTTCTACTTCTAATCTTTTGTCTGTTTCAGCATCTTTTCGTTGCATTTCCATCGCTCTAAGTTGCAATTCCTGCTCTTTTAGCTTGACCAACGGATCATCTTGCTGATTATCCATTGATTCTTGCTCTTCAGTGATCATTTGCGTTGTCATTTCGTTAATTAACTGTGCAATTTCACCTTCCATTTGTATTTGCATTGCTTGTAATTGCATTTGTAGCTCTTGTTGTTGCTCTGGAGAAGGTGTTTGTTGTATTGTTTGCTGCATTTGCTGCATTTGTTCCATGTATTTCTGTTGAACAAGCTCTCTTGCTTGTAATGAAACGTGTTCAGAAATATGTGATTGCAATATTCCCATCACTACAGGATTGTTTTTAACTAAAATAGACGACATAAACCCTCTATGAGCGTTTATATGTGCATCATGATTTTGTTGTGGAAATGCTTGTAAGTTCATTGCCTTTAATGACATCGCATTTTCCATACCTGGATCAACAGGAGATGGTTGCGGTGGTGGAGGCAATATAGAAGCAATGTCTGTCACCCCAAGTGCTGTATACATTCGTCGATATGCTTCGTATACATTATGACCTTTTGGATTGCTTTGTGCTAATTGTAGTTGTGTTTGTGCTAATACAACACGTTGTGATACCGAGAAAATATTAGGATCACTCACAGGTAAAATATCTACCCTTCCATCAAAGTCTTGTTGTTTAATTTGTGGTGGTGCTCCCTCTACTTCATACGGATACATTGTTGGTAAGTACTCAGCAAATATTCTTGCAAGTAAATTAAATTCTATTTTTTGTCCGTAGTGTAATCTTTTGTGAATAGCAGACATGACTTTAGTGCCACGCTCCATCATTGCCATTGTTGTTCCAACAGGGGCGTTTGCTCCTAAGTTCTCTCCTGTCTTTTGATCAGCTACCGTTGCAAATCGTGTTCCTGTTTGTACAACAAAACCAAGAAGAGCATATAATGTTTGACTTGGTTCTTTATAAGGCAGTGGTAAAAGTCCTGCACGTAGATCACCTGACGGTGCATCCACGTCTCTAAACTCACCTGGTTGTAACGGCGAATCATCATCTTTGATCCGTAGGCCGCGGGCCTTGAACCCTGCAGGTAGGTTGGATAACGTTCCTGCATCAATCAATTGACGTAGTGCAGCAGTCGCGGTTCGCGACAAACCGCCCAGCATATGAATTAATCCAAATCCATAAAAGCCTAGTCCTGGTAAAAATTTAAAGTGTACAAAGTATTGATCTTTTTTAAATAGAGGATCCATCTCTCTATAGTTTCTGTAAATAGATAAAATTCTACCTGATCCTTCGTCCATCGTTACAATGTATGGTAATTTTACACCACTTTCTGTTTCAAAACCTGGCACATCCAAATCGCAATGTACTTCTAGTAATGTGTAGTTATCGTCTTCGTAGTTTGTTTTTTCGATGCCAGATATTTCACGTTCTTTCTCTAAGATACGATCTTGTTCGGTTGATACTTCTAGAGATACATCACGGTAAAAACCAGACACTACTAATTTTTTAATATCGTTTTGAGAACGTCTCAAGATGTGTGTTACGCGTTCTGCGGACTGTAAATCAGTTGCCGTATAAGGCACTACAATATCATCAGCAGGAACAAATTTAGAAACAGCTCTGCCTAGTGTGCCATCAAAATATACTTTTTTGAATGCAGACCCTGCTAGAGGTAAATGAAATAACATCTGATCTAACTCTGGATCATACTCTTCCATCTCATGCATAATTTGATAGTTCATAAACTCTGATACACGCTCTGCTTGTTGTTGTTTTAGTGTATCTTCTTTTCCAATAATTTGTGTTCGAACAGGTCCTCCTGCAGGTAACAGTTCTCTATATGCTTGTGCTTGAAACTGTGTAACACTCTCGGCTAAAAGTGGATGTGTCACGCCACTTGCTCCTTGAAATGGTTGAGAGCGTTCTTCGTATTTAAAACCCATTAAGTCTAAACCTTTGGTGTATGTTTCTTCCCAATCTTTTCTAGATATTTTGTCGTCTTCTACTTTACTAAGAAGTTCGTTTGAAATAAAAATTAAATCATTCTCTTCCATGTACTCCGCTAAGTTGGAGCCAAATTGAATATCAGGTTGTTCTGGTACGTTACCAACGATCGCCGACCCGTCTTCCATTATTTCAATGTTTGCATCACCTGTGTCTTGAATTTCTATATCAACAGGAACAGATTGTTGTGGCTCTGTTCCATTGTAATTAATTGGTCTGTCTACTGCCATGTTTTTCCTTATTTATATATCTTAAACAGTTGCCCCATTTCTGGTGTTAGTTCTATACCAAAGATAGGTTCTGTATCATATACCTTTTCTGTTGTACGTTCAATCTTATATCTTCCTCCCTCTTTATCTACAAGGTCATTTGCAATGTTTTCTGCTTGTCGGTAGGTATCACCGATGCCCACATCAGCTCCTGTATCTTGATTAATAATTTTAAAATAATTTGTTGAGGTCGGATTACTTGTTGCAGAGTTCAAAATAACGACTCTTGAGTTGTAGTCATTTGCTAGTTTTTTCATAATAGACTCACCCACGCCTGTATAGTGTGTGCCTTCAGGAGTCACGGTCAACGGTCCGCCGTAGAACTCGTCTGTGCCTACGCCAGGGTATTGAGTTCTATCTAACGACGCATCACGGCCACTCGCTACAGCGTTCGTGAAACTCTCAATTCGTGACGCTTTATCTTTTGCTCTATCTTCAATAGAAGTGGCTGTGCTTCCATCTTGTCTCCACATACCGCGTCTATTAACTCCACTTTGAATACCAATAAAACTCGGTGCGTTTGGATCTTTTTCTACAAACTTACGATGCCATGCTTCTGCCACCGCTTGTTTAAAGACAGCATCGGCCCACTGTAATCTATTTTTAAGCGGTACATCCGCATATAACTGGCTCATTAAATCTTTTGAAATAGCTTCTACCATTGTGTCAATTATCGCCGTTTGTTGTCCTTTTACTTTATCTCTATAAAAATTAATTTGCTCTGCATTCATTTGATATGGTCGTTGACGCGCTAAAGCTGTTAGCTCTCGTTGGAGATCCATCAACTGATCGTATTGACTTTGCAACTCTAATCGACTTGCTCCAACAGGTCTTGATACACCATATCCTCCTGTATCTTTTGTTTGTTGAAAATATGTTAACAGTTCATTATCTTTCATACTTTCTAACGGAATATTTTGATCCGCCATTACTTTTAATTTTAAAGCGAGGTCTCTTGCTTTTTTTGTTGCGGCTTGTGATAAATCAGATTGTAATTCTTCTACAACTGTTGCTGTTACTTCTTGTTTTTTTGCTGGTTTAAAATCATCTATTCGTTGAGCTTCTTCGTTGTATTGTGTTTGTAGTTTTTTTATTTGTTTCTTTTTTTCTTTTGCTTGACCTAAAATAATTTGCATCGCTCTGTTATTATTAATTCTGCCATTTGATTTTTCTACTAAGTCCTTTACGGCTGTCATCACGGCTTGTGTGTCACGAGCATCGAAAACATCATCAACGATATTTAAAGTAGCGATAGGATCTTGACCTAATTTTTGAATTTTGTTTTCTATATTCTGTAGTTTTGTTTTATCAGCAACACCCTTTGGTGAAACAATCTTACCTGATTGCGCGTCTACTGTTTCACCTGGTAAGATAAAAGCAGGTCGGTCCGTTTGCCGCGACCAAGCAATCATGTAGTTATCTCGTTGATCGCCGTATTGTCCACCAAACACATGAGATCCTACACCAGGAGACTTTCCTGGATCACCACGAAGAGCGGTGAAAGGAATACGTAAAACTCTTTCTCTATATGTATTCGGTACAAAGCCAGAGTTTAAACCTTGATCATAGTTTGAGTTTTTGAAAGTATTGCTTTTATTATACTTGTCTGATCTAAAACCATATGCATCAAAGTATACTTCACGCAGTGGTGACTCGTTTGATATTTGCAACATCTCATTTGATAGAAGTGGCAACCCTCGATCTGTTTTTGCTTTGATGTATGAATCTAGTTTTGCATCATATACTTCATCAACACCTACCCCACTTGCGTTAAAATAATCTGTTAATTCTTTTTGCGTATTAAAAACTTGTGGTGCGTTTTGTTTTCGAAGTGCTGTATCTAAATTAGAATAATAAACTTGACCGTCTATCTTTTCAGGAAAAGCCATACCAGGATAAAGCTCCTCGAGCTTTGTTCGTTGGGCCGCGGTTGGATTGTATATATCAGGAACATCCATTCCTTCTTCTCTAAACTTTGCTTTACCAAACAATTTAGAAAAGAAACCGCCCGTACTCGCTTTAACTGGTTCCACTAAGCCTCCTTGTGCTTTTTCTATTATATCAGATCCTTCAAATAATTTAGCATTTTGTTTTTTTGTTTTAGCAATTTTATTTACTGCTGTTATTGCTTTATTAACATCTGTTTGGGTTACATAGTTTTTGTTCATCGCTTCAATCATTATCTCAGAAATTTTTTGATCTATGGGCATAGCTTGACCAATTTTTTGTCCAGGTGCTATTTCACCTTCAATTCCTAGTATTTTCATTTCTTTGTCTATTTCTTGAAGTTTTTGAAAATCTATCTCATCTCCTTTATCCGCATATCTTGCATAAAGTTTTCTTGCTTCTTCTTCGTAACCTCTTTGGATAAATGAGTTGTATTCTGAAATATCAATATATAACTCAGCAGGATCAGCACCTTTTCCGTACTTATCAGGGGATACATATTTATTGGCAATACCTTGAGTTTCAAATTTATGAGCAAGATTTAAACTTGTTCTTATATCCATATCTCTTTTAACAGGAAAATCTTTGAGAGAGTCTTCCCTCACCTGTTTAAATATTTTTTGTAAAATAGGTTTTAAATCTTTTGCTGCGTCTAATCTTATTTTATCAATAGCTTCAAATTGTAAAAATTTATCATGAAGTTTACCTCCTGGTCTTATATCCTCTAACTTATAACTACCAAAAAACTCTTGAGGTGTTTTAAGATCAGGTGTTGTTCTTTTTACATTAGAAAAAAACCTATACTCTGGGTCCTCATTTCTAAGAGCAACCTTACCTTGTTTTTTATCTGTTATATTCTGCTCATAGTAGTCTGCTAATTCTACATCTGAACCTACTCTTTTTGAAGCTCTATACATCTTAGCATCTTGTGCCAAAGGAATTTGAACTTCAGGATTTGTAGCATTATATTTTTTTATTGTACTTAACAAATGAGTTCCTGTAGATTTTCCACCAGGAGTGTTATCTATCGTTCTGCCTGTTGTATTTAAATAAGTTTCTCTAAAAATATTATGAATAGCATTTAAATCCTTTGGATCTACGCCCTCTAATTTTTTGTTCATCTGTGATTTTAAATTTTTTAAAAGAGGGGGTCCTTCTGTTGCTCTATTAAATCTTATAATCCCTTTGTTACCTTCTGACTCTAATATATTTATATAAATTTGATCCTCAGGTAAAAAAGTTTGATTACCTTTAGCACCATCATTTCTAAAATATTTTATTCCATTTTCAATTTTAACTCTTCCAGGAAACATTTCAGGTGTAGCTTTTTCTTTTAAAAATCCAGCAAACTTTTCCTTCTCCATTTCATCCAATAAGCCGTGAACCATGTTTCGTTGTTTTGCGGGAAAATTAAAAAAAGCTGTCGATAAGTACTGCAGTTCTTCGTCAGAAATAGGTCCTACAGTATTTCTAATTTGTTCCGTCATCAGCTCTGATGGTGCCGCAGCGCCGACACTTCCATCACTTGTTACCATTCGAGATTTTAATGCTTGTAAGTTTTCTAGTTCTCTTGTTGCTTTAGCTCCTGCTTTAGTAGCTGGCCCAACTCCAGGTATGGGTAAAATATCTAATAAGAAAAATCTGGATGCCATTTTTTGTTCAGGTGGTAGATCTGCAAACTTTACTCCTTGATTTAAGCTTTCCCCTGCTTTTCGTACATCTCCAAAAATAAATTCACCAAAAGCACCAATATCTGCTCGAGTTCTATCCATACGTTTTTCAAGTCTTTCACCCATTGTGGGGTATTGAGTAATGTTTTCATCTATACTCTCTCTTGTCTGTCTGTCCATGGTAACTTCAGGTGTAAGTAAACTTAACAAGCTTGACTCAGGTAAAAAAGGAAGAATACCTTTTGCAGAAGCGGCACGTGTTCCAAGTTCTGCTACAGGATCGACGACATACTGCATAATCCCTTTACTCAAAGGATTATTTATAAGCCCTCTTCCAAAAGCTTGTGCGCTTTCATTTTCATAAATATTACGAATACCACCTTTAATAGCGTCATCAATAGACTGTCCAAAAGGTTTTTTCTCTGCCATTAGTAATATCTCCTTGGTTCTATGTACATGGGTTCATCAACGTAGTCTGACTCCAGTTGAATAAAATTACCCTGCCTGAATCGCAACAAAGCTTGTGTTGTTGAATCGACTAAATCGTCATGATCACCATAAGGGAAAGCGGCACATTCTTCAATAACTTCTTCTGCCCAACGATCATCGGTTGCCCATACTTGGCCCGCTTCAAAAAGTGGAGCTACGGAGTTTACACGTACATGCTTATCATTGCCCTTACTAGGCGTATAAGTTACTACAGGAATTCCTACTTGACGTAGCTCCTGTGTTAAGGGCATACCAGAAGCTTTCGCTTCGATCAAGATTGTTTCAGGTTCCCAATATTTATATTCATCTAACGCAATTTCTTTTAACTCGGGAAAGTCCCATCTACCTTTACGCATCGCTAAGAGGATGATGTGCGGTGGGCCGTGTTCCACGGGTTTAAATACACCCCATGTAGTTATCGCACTAAAGTCAGCGGTTTCCTTTTTACTGAAGGCGGTGTCATAACTTTGTATCACGTGCATCAAACTAGGGATGTCATCTTTTGGCCATATTTTCCACCAGTCACGTTTAATAATACTACCTTCTTCTGAGGTTGGTGCTTGTTGCCACTGCGCTTGCCACTTCTGTTCAGACAAAGATGCTTTGACTCCTTGTAGTTCTTCGATTTTCCAAAACTCTGGCCATAACGGTTTGTCGTTCAAGACGGCTGGAAACTCTACAACTTCCCATTGATCAGAGTGTTCGTTTGACTGTTGTGCTAATAATTTTCCTGTAAGATCCTTTGTGGACCAACGAGTCATTACAATAACGATAGATCCACCAGGCTGGAGACGCTGTCTAGGACCAGAAGTATACCACTCATACGCATTGTCCATTGCGGTTTGAGAGAGGGCATCTTGCTCTGAATGAGGATCATCAATAATAAGAAGATCGGCACCTCGACCAGTAATAGCGCCACCCACTCCAGCAGCAAAATACTCACCACCAGAATTGGTAGTAAAACGTCCTGCCGCTTTTGAATCTTGGGATAGACTAACCTCAGGAAATACATCTTTGAAATCTTGTTGATCAAAAAGGTTCCTCACTTTTCTACCGAAGTTATATGATAACTCTGCGGTGTGTGTTGTCTGAATTATTTTTAGCTTTGGCTTTTGTCCTAACATCCACGCAGGAAACAAATTAGAAGCAAACTCAGACTTTGTATGTCTTGGCGGCATATTTACAATAAGTCGCTTAATCTTTCCACGTGAAATGTCTTCAAATTTTTGTGCAATAATTTTGTGATGTTCTCCTGCAACAAAGTCAGGCCAAACTTTTTTTACAAAAGTTAGGAAGGAGGAACGGGACTCCTCAGACACTTTCAGTTGCATTTTCCTTAATTCGTATTTTAATAATTCCGTTGGAATTTTTTTAGAATGCATAAAAAAGTTATATCATACTTTGTGTTTGTGTAAAACTTCGACTTTAGACCGCCGACCGACGCAAGCGGTGGGTCTGGCTTGGGTGGGGGTCTGCGAACACAAGATGTTGTATAAAGTAATTTTGTAAGTACCTAGATGTTGTTTTGATGGTACTGGTGATGGTTAACCAGGATGCTGGTGCTACCTGGAAGCTGCTGCTAGGAACTCCTGGCTGCAGGTGATAGCAGCACATAAAAAAAGGCAGGGAATACCCTGCCTTTTTGCCTGTCCTCGAGGAATTCTACTAGAGTAAATCTCTAGGAGAAACTCTTGTTCTAAGTTTAGCTATTAATCTAGTAGCCCAATCCTTTACGAATTGAGGTGCATTAGGATCGAAGGCCAACTCCTCAACCTCACTCTCTAATAGTTTATAAAGAGCTTTCCAATTAATACTGCTAGAAGAATCAAACAAATCACTTTGAATGTTAGTATTATTCCTAGTGTTAACATCAGTATTACCTCTTAATCCTAGTTGTTGTTCTAAAACAGCTAATCTGTTTCTAAGGTCGTCGTTATTATCAGGCATTTATAACTCCTCTGTTTTATTGTTTAAGAATTAGTACTCCCATTTTATCTTATACTCAAGAAAATAAAATCTTTTTTGTGGATAACTTTTTTACTTGACAACTGCTCGCCAGAGGTGTGTGCCGTGCAACGCTAATACTAATAAGGCGACCGACCGACTGCGTAAAGAACAATGGAATGGAACTTCAGCGAAGTGGTGCGGGGGGACAGTAATACTAATAAAGGCTAACCGCACCGCTCGTTAGAGCGATGCGATGTATTGTCGACTGAACTAAAGTTGACAATTAGTTTTCCGCGTAGGCATAATTGGAACTAAGCGGAAATTCTGAAGTCTGCTACTTCATCTATCGTAGCTTTTTTGTTTCTTGAAACTGTTGTTTCCGATAAAGGCATAGCCTGTATCTGTTTATACTGCGTTGGTACTTTGCATTGATGATACGCAATCTCGCCAAGTTTCTCCTTGACAAGTTGGTTGTCAATCTTAGCACCCAATTTTTGTGAGACATGAAGTGAGTAATCCCTTCCATGCAATAGGTTTGCATTTTCACTCATAGACAAGTCTATCATCAGTTGTCTGTTGACTTTAATAAAGTCTGCCAGAACTTTCTGCATTGTCAACGCTCGACCATAAGCGTCAACGATAGCTTGTTTATTTCTTTTACTTACACTAGCGGGGCTTTGTTGAGCCTTCTCTAGTACTTCTAATATATTAACAGCTTTTGACATTTTATTTTCCTTTCGTCTTTCTAGTTAATAAGTCTTATATAATCCCATTTCATTAGAAGTCAATAGTCTTTTTTATTTTTTTTTCCGCACGAACTTCCACAGCGTCCTGAGCTCCTGAGCTCCTGAACTTACTATAGTACCACGCCACACGAATCGCGACCAATGGGCAATGCGCCTCAAAGGACATGCACAACAATCTTCATCAGCAGCATCCCCAGCGGGGATGCTGCAAATAATAATAGTAGACCTGTGATTATTAACCAGTTCATAATGCGGGCACCATCTCCTGCATCTGTGTCCATGCAGCTGCGTCCTGGTTCACCTGCAGATGGGCACCGTCGCCCCAGTCCAGGTACCAGTATTCTAAGCGATGTAGTTCGCCATGCTCGTTAACGTATCCGCGCAGCTCGTCGCTCGGCCCGCCCCAGCTGAACTGCCAACGCCAGTACCCTTCTGGTTGGTCGTTGAATGTATGTGGTTCTACGTAGTCAAAGGCTAGCGCTTCGTACTCAGGATCTTTCAGATCTTCCTGCCTGTCTTTCCACTGTTCATCCACCAGCTCAGCGCAGGTGGGTTCTTTCTTTATTACTGTTACAGTCTCTGTCATCTTGTTCCTTTCTAATGTAGGTGAGTCAGGGCGTCTGGCAGACGGATCTGCTTATGGAAGCCCGTGGGTTCTCCTCAGCTCCTGACTCGTGTGGCCGTTTGCAAAACTTCTAAACGGATTCGGTAGCCACGTTGCAGACTGGACGCGCGCCTTATTACAGCAATAACCAGTCCTAGCAACAATGAAGGTTTCGCATCTGAAACATCTCAGGGCCCTTCTTCATTATTACTAATACTTATATAGTCCCACTTTATTAGATAGTCAAGAGCTAATTGCACTTTATTTACCACACCAGCTTCAGCCATCCTGGTGACGCCAGTCCTGTAACTACTATACTTACCAAAGCTACGTTGGTCGCCGATGGAAATGCAGACGGCTACCATCTCAGGTTCCTGGCTGCAGGTGCAGCTACTGAAGATACCTGTGGTGACAGGGTTTCTGCCGATGGGCAATGGAAATGCGTACGACCAGCTACCATCTCAGGTTCCTGCTGCATGCGCCAGTCCTGGTACTATGCTTCGGGAATGGCGGGTTTCTGCAATGGGGAATGGAGAATGTAGTCCTGGATCGCAGACCACGCTGCGGGGGACACGGGATATGTCCAAAACTTACCTTTCTTCGGATCGAGATCCGCAATGGAGATGGCAATGGAGCTTGGAAATAGAGCAATCAACCTCTCTCCGAGGTGCTGATGCATAATAAAACTTCGACCGCCTTGTAAACTATGGTTAAAATGCCACGATTTTTGGAAGGGACTTAATTGGGACTTATTGTCTTTTGTTGATGTTTTTAGTTCCAACCAGAACATTATTCCATCTTTACAACCATAACAATCTGGTACACCAGGCATTGACCAACTCTCGATACGAGTCCAAAAAACACCAGGCATATTTTCTTTTATTTGTTTCCAAAACTTTGACTCCTTCTTCATAATGCATGAAGTAAAAGAAATAAAACAATCACAGCAACAAATATTATTTTAACACCACCGAGTATTAACGCACCAAATAATATACTTAAAAAACCTTGATCATCATTCATGGACACCTCTTCATCAGTTCCATCATTTGATTATAATACAACAATCTAAAATCAAAATTCTCAGCAGTCAGCGCTGCACGCCTCAAGTTCTCTATCCTACGCCAGAATAACTCGTCGGTCATAGGTAATGTAGTATACTCGTACAAATCTGGTCTAACTATCACTAGCATTTTGTTCCTCCACATACGAATCAATCATGTTGGCAATAAAATTAAACTCATGTTCTGGTGGTGCATCATGCCAATCTGTTTTCTTACCATTAGTTTTACACAAACCAGATATAACTTGTAAAACCTGCATTGGTGTCATTTCTTCATTAATCATACTTTCTCCTTTTTTAAGAGCTAGTCATAAGCATGTTTCAGTTACTCAGTCAACGACTAACCTACCAGTTCACTAGCTCTAAAACCTATCTAATCCCATTCTATTTCATAGTCAAGGTTTATTTTCTAATTCTTTAACTTCCTCAAACGTAGTTTCAATACTGTACTGTTCCTTCAAGTCCTGTAGCTTCTTTTCCACCTCTTCTCTTGACATGGAATCAATCGTACCTGTGAGTATCTCTTTCTTATCAACATACAACCCAGCTATCTGTCCTCTCCTGGTTTCTGCAGCTACCGCAGCATTGTAATTACCAGCAGATGACGCCTGATCTCTAATGCGTGCCAATGTAGCCAAAGATCTTTCCTGACTGCATCTGTATCTATCAACGTTTGCTCTAACTTCTGAATCAATTGCTTTTGCAACCAATGGATATAGTTCTGGATTTTGTAGTTTTGATGCAATCTCTCTAGCACTTTTCTTGTTTTTACTGTATCCAGCCTCCATTGCACACTGTGTTGCAGTTTTTAAACCTTCAGAGTGCACCAGCAATAATATAAATTTTCTTTGTTTAGGTGTTAACTTACTGTCAAACAATGCGTCAGACAAAGGTTCTGGTATAAATACTTCTTTATTTTCTTCCATAATGCATCTTTCCTATAGATGTTTCTTCCAAAGTCTTTTATTTTATACAAAAACCTTGGGAAATGCGAGTTTTTTTTGTAAATATAGAATATTTGTTACTTCTTGTTACCTATAATATTACTTCAAAGTAACAAAAAAGGTAAGTATTCTGCTACTTGTTACCTTGTTACCTTGTTACTTGGGGTAATGATAAAAAGAAAGAGGTAAAGACTTGGTAGAAAACATCTATTAGAAACGCGATTTATGAAAACATCTTTGGATCTTCACGCACTAATCTAAGTGCTTTATCCAATGCTTCACGCCCGTCTGTCATGATTATTTCCCATTCTTCTGCGGTAAATACTCGATCGTGTTTAGGGTTATAGAATTTTATAGATACGTCACCGCAATGGTGACACTTATAAACTTTTCTTACTGGGCTTTCGGGTAGTTTTGTGTACATACCTTTTTATCCTTTGTAATGGAAATAATACCACATTATTGGGTAAATTTTTTCTAAAATATATCGAATCCATGACTTCCATGGACTGAATTCTTTCATACTGATTGGTCCGTGATGCGAGGATCGCGTCCAGTAGGTCGCGTTGCTTTAATATCTCTTGGTCACTCATAAGCACCTTTCCTTAAAAGGTCCCGTATGACGCTTGTGGTCTTAACAGGACCTCGGGAGTTAAATGAAAATAATAATTTTCGTCCCAAATTATACTAGAAAAGATGCTCACACGCAACTAAAACGGGGGTTCATCCCCCGTTTTAACACTTACAACAGGTTTACTCGGGATAAATTTTGTAGTTTTTGAACGATTCAGGGTCAAGTGGTGGTCCGTAGTAGAAGGATGTTGTTTCATCCGAAACCCCATCACTCCAGGTTTGGTGGTAGTACTTATTTTCATTGATTTCCCCTTGTGAGTGACAAACCGAACACTGCTCAATGGCTTGTTCTGCCTCGAATCTAATTTTAACATATCCGTTTCCTTTACAATGATGACATATAATCATATCGCCTCCATAATATATTTCTAATTTTTTCCCAACGTATACGGTTAAATACTTCTTTCCCGTTCCGTGGTTCGCGAAGCGCTATCTTAGACAACCTCGCATACTC
>Ga0208150_1000504_pt1 | contig 15209 bp, 15 predicted proteins | sample DEB08_DNA_8_FD_184534 | JGI IMG/M metagenome (GOLD analysis project Ga0208150, IMG submission 184534) | Aqueous microbial communities from the Delaware River and Bay under freshwater to marine salinity gradient to study organic matter... | ecosystem: Environmental > Aquatic > Marine > Coastal ...
TATTGCTGAGCCTAAACTTAGTGAAGAACCGAAGCCGAAACAACGTAGGCGTCGGACAGTAAAGCCCAAGTTGGAGCAGGTTGATGGCGATCACTCTTGATGCGACCGTTGGCGGAGCTTCTGCCAACACTTATTTGACCTTGAGTGACGCCCAAGACATTATTGACGGCTTGGTTGAAGATGATGATGTTGCTGCATGGGCAAGTGCAACAACAGATCAAAAAAATCGTGCGCTTTACACCGCAACGCAGCGACTTGATCGTGAGCGGTATCTTGGCGCGAGAGCAACTGACACGCAGGCATTGCAGTGGCCGCGCACTGGTGTTCGCAAGCCTGATACCTACATCAACACTTATGCGGTTGGTTTTCCGTTCAGGATCACCACAGATTATTTCACCGACACCGAAATCCCAGATCAAGTAAAAAAGGCACAGGCTGTGCTTGCTGTTTACTTGAACAACAACAAGGATGGCCTTGGTCTAAGTGGGCTTGACGATTACAAGAATGTCAAGATCGGCAGTCTTGATGTTACGCCTAATCAGTTTGGCGCAGTTGGGGCGGATCGCATCCCGCCAATGGTTGAGCGCTATCTGATTGGCCTTAGAATTAGTGGACCAGGCAACATCGCTGTCAAACGGAGCTGATCATGGGTTACAAGTATCCCGGCGCTGAATATATCAGCGACACTGCAGCCCATGCCGGCAGGTTTGGCAAAGTTGTCGCACTTGAAGATTCTGTGGTGGCCACGCTGGTAGCTGAAGACATCACCGGCAATGCCTTGACTGCTGTTGTTCTCAAGGCTGATTGTGAGATCTGCGGCGTGATTACTAGCGTCACGCTGACCAGCGGCTCTGTTATCGCTTACAGGCTCTGATCATGGCTCACAACAGCAGCGTAATTGATCCGGCTTACAGTATTGGTGCAGATTTTGTGAACAATACGACGGCCCGCACTGGCCGCTGGAATCGCATCACCATATTGAAAAGCAACACAAGCTTTAGCGCCATTACAGCTGAAAACTGGACTGGCAACAGTCTTGTCGGTGAAGGCTTGCCTGCTGGGTTTGAAATTCAAGGCGTGTTCACTGCCTTTACTTTGAATAGTGGCGGCGCTGTTGTCGCATACAAGATCTGATCATGGCAAAATCACACGGCGGCGCAAGTGCAGTTGACTGGTCAGTAGGTGCGGAGGTGATCAACGACACCGCAACGCATACTGGCAAGTTCATGCACATTGATTTTTATGAGAACAGCACGATTAATGCGATTCTGAGCACGAATGTGATCGACAACAGCTTTAGCGGTGCGAGTGTTGATCAAGGTGCTCATTTGACGGGTTACTTTACCAGCATTAAGCTCCAGAATGGAGCGTGTATCGCATATCGAATCTGATGAGTCTTGCTTCTTCGCTTCAAAAGGTTGCCAACAAAGCGATTGGCAAGTTCGGCGGCGACGTTACGTTGCAGTTTGTAACAACTGCTGCGTATGACCCGGTGACTGGTACGGCCAGTGAAAGCACTACAACCGCAACCGTTAAGGGTGTGCTTGAAGATGTTAATGCACGCGAAGTTAATGGTTTGATTCGTGGCGATGACAAGAAATTGACAATCGCTGCATCGTCAATCAACTCAACACCTAGCGTTGATGACAAAATTGTGATCGGTGGGACGACCCATCAAATTATTCAATTTGAGACGATTGAGCAGGACAATACGGCAATTGTTTACGTATTTTTCTTGCGAGCTTAATCATGGAAGAGATTGAAATTGCACAAATTGGCTCTTATAGCGAAGAGAATCTTTCAAGGCTTGTGCGTGCCGTTGCTCTTGAGGCCGACGCCCAATTGAAGCAAGAAAGCCCTTTTGATACCGGTCGTTTTCGTGGCAACTGGGATGCAGATGTTGAGCCCTTAAAGGCTTCTGTGTTAAACAATCTGCCATACGCTGAAAGGCTGGCAAATGGCTGGTCGACACAAGCGCCTAAAGGCTGGATTCAGACAATTGGGGCAAACCTTAAGGCTTACGCTGAAGCAGAAGCTAGGCGTATTGCGGGGATCGATTGATGACCAGCTCGTACAACGACGTTCGCAGCACAATTGAATCCAAGATTGCTACTGAGATGGCGTTATCGCCTTCTTATCCTGTTAGCTATCAAAACGTTTCTTTTTCGCCGCCAAACAATTCAACATGGATTAGCGTCTCTATTCGCTTTGGCAGCAAAACTTACGCAACCTTGATTGGCCCTTCTGTTGGCAAGAATCGACAAGTCGGAACTTTAGTTGTTGATGTGTATTCACCAATTGGAGCTGGCCCTGGCGCAAACCTAACTGTTGCGGAGCGTTTAAAGGATTTATTTGACAGGCGGACATTTAATGGAATTATTTTTGCAGACGCATCCGGGCCAGCGCAAGTTTTGCCTGCATCGCCAGAAGATTATTTTCAGACGCAAACGACCATTACGTTTGAAGCCTATTTAGAATAAAGCGAAGCCACTACCGTTCAAAACTATGGCTACCGTTCTGTCCGGTACGTCCGGCGCCCTTTACTACAAGCCTGCGGGCACTTCCGCGACTTTCACCTCTAGCAACGTGAGCGTTGCGGATGATGAAATCACTATTGCAACTTATCTGAATTTTCAGGTAAACGACAAAGTCCAATTCACAGCCAATGGCGGCACCTTACCTGCTGGCATTACTGCTGCAACTGATTATTACGTTATTGCATACACCTCTTCGACCGGTGTTCTGCAAGTTTCCGCCACTCTTGGTGGTTCAACCATCACAATCACTGATACTGGTACTGACAGCACCAGTCCCTTTGGTGTTGACTATTCCGATTTTCAATCGGTTGGAGATGTGCGTGAATGGTCTTTTGAGGTAACTCGCGAAGAGATTGACGTAACCAGCATTGGTGGCACTCTTGGTCAGAATGCGCCGTTCCGTAGCTTCATCACTGGTTTTGCGGACGGTACTGGTTCTTGTACCGTTTACACGACCGATGATGACAGCACTATCGCCAATCGTTTGATTGCGGACGTATTTCAGCGCAAGCAAACCGGTGCGACTCTAAAGCTTTACACCGATTTGACGCTTTCTAGCGGTTCGCCTGACGATGCAGCAAGCACTTTTATGGAAATGCCTGTAGTGTTGACCTCTGCTTCTTACGCGGTCAATCCTGATGATGCTCAGTCAGTAGAAATCAATTTCCGCCCATCCGATGCACCTAGCTTTGATTTTGATCGCAGCTAATTTCTATTAGGATCAAAAAGAATTTTTGCCTCTGACTTGTGTCAGGGGCTTTTTTTGTCTATGCTGCTAACGACAAGATAGAGTTCATGCCTTCACCTTCAAACCGCGCATTAGACCGCTTAAAAAAAGCGGCCAACTTGCAGCCAACCAAAAAAATTGTAATTCTTTCTAACGGTACTGAGTTTGAGTTTTATCGTACGCCATTGACTATGGCTGAACGTGAGCGTGCTCAAAAAAATGCCAATGGCGATACAGACGCTTTCGCGTTGCAACTGCTGGTTTTAAAGGCACAAGATGAAAATGGTCAACGCCTGTTCCAGGCTGGCGAAATGGCAGAGTTGCGCCATGAAGTACGGGATTCCGATCTGCAAAAATTAATGATTGCAGTAATTAGCGACGATGAAGAGGCTGACGTTGACCCAAAATCCTAAAGCAGGAGCTAAAAAAGGATAATCTCTTGCGGCTTCAATTAGGTGTCGCTAAGGAGCTTGGGTATTCGTTGCGCAAGCTTTCTGAAGAGATAACCTTTGACGAGCTTTTGCTTTGGTCGGCTTACTTTGACTTGTTGAACGATGAGCACGAAGCGGAAATGAAAAAGGTCAAGCGCCGCCGTTAGACTGCATTTAGTCAATGAGCTAGTGCAGTGGCAGTTGTCGCCAGTGTTGGAATTAGGCTTAGCACTGGCGATGCGCAAAAAAAGCTTAAAGCTTTAGCGTCACAAAGTAAAAAGACACAGCGTGTTCTTGAAGGATTTGGTGACAGCGCCAAGAGTACTGCAGCAGGCTTTGGTGGCATGGGTGCTACCGCACAAGCCGCTACGCCCGGCATTGGTGCATTAGGAGTTGCTTTAAAAGGTGCTTTAGGTCCGATTGCTGCAATTACAACAGCAGCAGGTGCTTTTTCTCAAATTTTCTCTGTTCTTTCCAAACAAGATTTTGCAGAAGCCAAAGTGCGGTCTCTTGGCGTAAGCAGTGATGCACTTGTTGGCAAATTAAAAGGTGTTTCGGCGGAACTTCAAGGGCAGGCAGATATCGTTGAACTTACTGCTTCAGCCTATGATGTAGCTTCTGCCGGATTTGCTGACGCAGCATCTGCCTCTGAAGTCTTAAGCGCAGCCGGGAAAGGTGCCGTTGGTGGTTTTAGTGACATAAATACAGTTGCAGACGCAACAACTTCTGTTCTTAATGCCTACGGACTAGAAGCGGCCAAAGCTTCTCAACTTGTTGATGGGTTTATTCAAACCCAAAACGATGGCAAAATTGTCATTGGTGAATATGCGGCAAACATTGCAAAAGTTGCTCCTGTAGCTGCTGCTTTAAAAGTACCGCTTGAAGAGGTTAATGCTGCTGTCGCGCAAATTACAGCAGGAGGTCAAGGCGCTGAGGTCACATTTACTGCTTTAAAAACAGCCTTTGCCCAAATTGCAGCTGGCAAGGTTGGTAAAGAATTTGCCGCTTTTGGTGTTGAAATTACCGCTTCAACGCTTGCCACTGATGGCTTGGCCAAGACTCTCGAAAAAATCAAAAAATCAGGCGCAGATGCTGGAACTGTTATTAAGGCGTTTGGAACGGAAGCAGGTCCGTCCATTCTTGCACTTCTTAATGATACGGAAAAATATAACAAGCTTTTAGAAAATCAAAAAAATGCACAAGGTGCCGCAGCAAAAGCCGCTTTTACGGCGACTGACACTATACAAGGTCAGGTCAAAAGATTGCAATCTGCCTTTACTAATTTAATTTCAGAGCAGGGAGTTTTTGGTGATTTAATTAAGAATGTTTTTAAGATAGCTGCCGTTACTGTCGAGGCTTTTGCAACCGCTGTCAATTTAGTGCTTGTTCCATTTAAAGCGATTGATGCAGCTGCAGCAGAAATTAGAAATACGATTCTAGGTGCTATTGGCACCGATGCTGTCGGTGCGGCAATGTCGCTTGAAAATGCCTTTCAGTCTGTAAGGGCTGGCATTGACAAGGTTGGTCAATTTGTAATTGGCTTGGCCAGGATTATTGGCAGAGCAATAGGTGGCGCAGTTCAATTTGTTCTGCAATCAACTGAAGGTTTGCGGAAAAATCTTCTTTCTGCTTTTCAGAACACGATTGGTCAAATTCCCAATCTTTTGCAAAATTTTTACGACAGTATTCCTGCGCCAATCAGGGCCTTGCTTGAAAGAGTTATTGGATTTGCTAAAGGTGCGTTTAATGCAATCATGGAAGCAGGTGCCCCAAGCACAGCTGCAGCCTCTCGCTCAAGTGGCGGCGGTGGGCTTGACGCTACCGGAGGTGCCGTCAGCGGTGGCGCCCGTACTTCTAAAGCCAAAAAGGCCGAAAAGGATATAACGCCAGATCTTGAAGCGCAAGTTGCGCTCAAGTCGCGCTTGCTGCAGTTAAATCAACAAATTGCCAATGCTCAAATTGATGGCAATAAAACGGCAGAACAGGCTTTAAAGACAGAGAAAATACTTGAACAGCTTGCGTATGAAAAAAACAAAATTAACGCAAGCGAAGCTGACACTGATGACAAAATACTTCAAAAAAGACTCGCGACTATTGCTGCAGACGAACGGATTAACGCTTTGTCCAACGAAAAATTCAAGGCAAAGGCGGATGAAGCAAAGAAGGCCGAAGAGGTGCTGTTAAGCCTTCAAAACGAGCAATCAAAACTTGAAGCAATTCTTGCTGGCAAGGGCGAAGAATACATTCTTAATGAAAAAATTAACAGGATTTTGGCAGAAAATCCAATGCTGATGGAAGCTCAGGTGCGCGGAATTGTTGAAAAAAATGCGCAGCTCGAAAAAAGCATTAGTTTGGCAGACAAGTTAGATGAGGTTTATAAGTCTGTTGGCAGCGCAATTACAACAGGCATTGTTGATGCACTTACCGCTGCTGTTGATGGCACTAAGGACCTGGCAGATGTCGCTTCAGATGTATTGAAAAATATTGGAAACATCTTGCTTCAGTTTGGCGTGCAAACAACCTTGAGTGCTGTTTCACAAGGCAATCCATTTCTTAGCAAGCTTTTCGGTTTTGCAGAGGGTGGTTATGTTACTCGCCCGACTAATGCAATTATTGGCGAAGGTTCTGAGCCAGAATACATTATTCCTGAAAGCAAAATGAAGGAAAGCATGATGCGCTATTCGCGTGGTGCTCGCGGCAATTCTGTTATTCCCGAAAGCGGTGAAGGCGGCGCCAGTAGTGAAGGTAGCGGAACAGCAATTTCTGCACCAATCGATGTTCGTTATTCTGTGGAACGCATCAACAATGTTGATTACGTCACCGCTGATCAATTCCAAGCCGGTATGAAGCAAGCAGCTCAACAAGGTGCTAAACAGGGTGAGCAGCAAACTTTACGGCGCCTACAGATGAGTAGCAGCACGCGCAGGAGGCTTGGGGTGTGACAACGCTTGCAGTTGCAAATTTTGTTCGTCTTACGCCACGAAGCGAAAGCGGTGATCCGGCCAGCAACAATTATGGGAACTACAGCACTCCGCTTTATGCGTTCCAGAACTTCTACATAAAGCAAAGCATTAGCTTTGATTCAATCTCTCACGTATTTTTGCCTTTTGGGTTTAGTGGTGTCACGGTAAACCGGAGCGGGGATGGTACAGACGCAAGCTTAGTCTTCCCCAATAACGAGTTAAGTAAAAGCTGGATTGACGCAGCCATAAAAGGCCGCTGGTTCGTTGACGTTGATGTCGTTTTAGTTGACCCAGATAATCCCGGCGGTTCAACGACCAAAGTGCATAGCTATGCGGGCCAAACATCCGGTGGCCGCTGGGACCAAACAACTGTAAGCATCGGCGTCAACACCATTTTGGATGCTGTCGGAGCTGACGTACCACGTCGTCACCTTACCCAAAATCTTGTTGGGCACTTGCCTGTCACGAGTAATGTCCAGCTGCGCTGATTTAATAGGAATGCCGTTTGAGCTAGGCGCGGACGGCACCAACGGAAAAATTGATTGCATACATCTGTGCTACCAAGCACTGGAACGTATCGGCATTGAACCGCCTCCGTTCAAAGCATCCTGGTACGGAGCTAATAAGCATCATGTACTTCGTGATCTTCTGAGATGGGGCAAGCGTATTAACGCTCCTGAGTATGATGGAGACATCCTGCTGCTACCGCAGCAAAGTTGGGCATTTGCGGTCACATGGGACAACGGAATCCTTTACATCAACCAGCAAACGCAAAAGGTGGCGTGGTCGTTGGCCCATATGTTTATGACGCCCCACTGCTTCCGTACGAAAAACAGTTAATAGCCACAATTGGATGCTCAGAACAGGAGTACCGCTGGTTTGTCACTGAAGCTATAAAGCGCGGTAATACGCGCCCCGCCGGTTATGAGAACATTCCAGACATTAGGAATGAAGCCAGTTTAGCAATTGGAATTGTCAGTCTTGTTGTTGGGCTTGCTTCTACTGCGGTTAGTTACTTATTAACACCTAAACCTAGGGCTCCCAGAGCGGTAGAGAATCAGAGAACACAACAGCAGCTTGATAGTATTCGAGGCGGCAACCGTTTTGTACCGTCATCTGGTTTTGACACTACAGCCCAGCTGGCAGATTACAACTCGGTTATACCAATCATCTTTGGTTTATATAACGAAACAGAGAATGCTGGTGGAATTTTAGTTTCACCACGTCTTGTGTGGTCACGCATGTTCAGTTATGGCCGGCAGCAATCTGCAAAGTTGATGTTTGTTGTTGGCGAGCAAGGTAAAGCGGATGCTATCGGTCCAGACGGTCTGACTGAGCCTGATATTTCTGGCATATTTATAGGCAACAATGCGCTTGATTCGGTCTATTCGCAAAGCTTTGCGTTTTACTGGAAACGAAACACTACTGCATCAGGCTTTTCGCGTATTAGACAAATCAATTTAAAAGCAGGAACTAGCGGCACGCTTGAGTCTGCCGATCCAAATAACGGCTTAAGTGCTGCTCTTGACGACGTGTTTTTGTGCCCCACGCGAGTAGGGGAATTGCAACCGGGATTCTGTCACGCCTATACACCAACAAACAGTGCTAATTTTGGTGTTTACGCTCCAATTCCAAATGGATCGGTATATCGAGTTAATTGGCGAAACGTCTCTATTCCTAACGAAGAGGACCCTGAAAGAAGACTTAAATTTGAGCGGGAGAAGATTTCTGGTAACACCAGAATGGAGGGCGTGGGGCGAAATTATAGCCGCCGCATGGGTATTGTTGCTTATCACGGCAGTGGAGCACGTGTTTTTGATAACAATTTTCGCCAAGAATACGAAGTAACTGTAGGCGATGAGATTGACTTTTTGATCAGCAACACTAAAATACCATCAGATTTTTATGAAAATAAAGCTACAGTTGAAGACATAAACAGCGAAATCGAGTCGCAACAAATTGCAGTCGACGATGAGATGCAGATTGGTGAGTTGTACTCAATTGGTGCAACTGTGTGGCAGGTAATTGGCCGTGAGATAGACCTTTTCATCCCAGCCGATGGACGCAGTCAGCGCATAAGGCTGAAATGCACTAGCACTGAGGACGCACTGTTCAAACGGATTGGCATTGTTAAAGAAAACACTGTAGTAAATCCTCCCAATGGGTATGTAAATGATGATTTGGCTGGTGTAGGCGCAGGTTTTTACGCGCTAACAAAAATCTCCCGAGCAACTATTAGGAATAACCGTCGTTGCGACGTTACAGAAATTGGCATTGCAAGTACCGTTTACCAACAGCTAAATGGACTTTGCAATTTCCAAAGCTTGCTATCTCCTGATGAGCTTGAAGACGCTGATGATAATTTAGTAAGCGTTACATCTGGAACGATTAGTTCTTATGTAGCGCGTTCATCTTATTTTGCTGTTTATGTACGTCGTGCTGGATTGGACAGTAATGGGGCTGAGTTTAATTTTGCTCCGCTTGGTCTGCTGTTCGCCGTTACCGGCAACAGACCTGTTACTCAATACAACTTTATTCGCTTTTACCACCCCAATGCGCCTGCAGAATTTGAGTACAGAATTGTACCAAGAACAGCTGCTGAATTACGTAATATGTCGGGTGAACAACGTGTTATTCAATTAGACGCTGGAAGTAAAAACACTTACAGCATAAGCGTTTCCGTGGGTTCTTACGGTACGTTCCGAGTTCTTGCGCAAGGCAGAGAGCGTCTAAAAGACGAGCTTACAAGAAATAAAGAGTTTTACCAAAACGTTGATGAAAGAAGGACAACACGTACTGCGCTTTATCCAACTGCAGTTGGGGTTAAAACTCTATTGCCGGACAACCAGCCGGACAGCTCAACGTTTGTAACTAGCGTTGAAAACCTCGGCTTTGTTTCCGACCCAACTAATTCCACGATTGGACGCATGGGAGCGTTCACTTTTGCTGCGTTTGGCAACCCAGATTCTTCCGGTGTTGGTGAAAACGGGCGTCAAAGTTTTGTTCGTAAAGAGATCCTATCCAACGATCGTTTTGTTCGCTTAAGGTATAACTGTGTCAAACTGCGCCTGCCTGACGATCATTATGCTCGCTCAACGGGGCAACAATATCTCTGGAGCGTTGACACTATTGACGTAGAAAGCAGTTCTCCCGGTTTCAACTCGTTTGAGACTTTCATTATTAAACGAGGTGCAGGCAGCACCGGTGAAGGCACTAGCACTTCAAACTACCCAAGCACAAATCCATGGGCTGTAAATCGTTCTGAGCCAGGCAATTTACTGTATTCTGGCTTTTTGCTGCGTGTCAACGGCGTTCAAAGTTCTGTTGATGTTCGCGGCCGCTCTCAAGGTTATCGATTTGCAGTTTTTGGTAATCCTGAAAAACGCAACGATAACGATCGCCAAGTCGTGGATCGTGTGCTTTTCTCGCCTTCAGGTAAGCAGATTAAAATTGAGATGGAGGCTTACATTTATCGCGATTACAGCCATTGGTCGGGTCTAACTAAGTTTTGGTCAACACCGGAAATTCGTGTCAAAGAAAGCGGTACAGACGTCGGCTGGAGCGCCGGTGAAACTTTTGACGATGAAGTCAGTGTAACGCTTGATAATTATGTGGCCTATGGATATAGCAGGGTTGGAGCTAGGTATCAAGTTTTATCAATGGGCGAAAGTATCATTTTCACTGAATTTGAAGCTTACGGCCGCAGATTTGAAGAGCAGACACAATACGCAGAGCTTACGCATTACACGGGCCAAGTTGCTAAATCATGCGAATCAGATCCTGAGCATCGTATTGTTTACGTCAATGAATTTGTTGAAAATGAGCAACCAATTGACTACCAGAGATTGACCACTGCAGGTCTAGTGCTTCGAGCAAGCCGTGAGTTTTCACGCCTAGACCAAGTACGTGTGTGGCTACCGCGTGGTGTTCAAGTTCGCCGGTTGCATCCCGACACAAGCACTTATCAAGACGTTAGTGCTTCTGAAACTCCTACGGAAGGGCCTAGCAACCTATTTACGGACCTTGTCTATTTCCTGCTGACAAATTTCACGGCGGGCGCTGGAACGGTTTTGAATATGAACGCCAATAACCCTAATCTAATTGACGTCGAGAGTTTTCAGCACGCTTCACGTTTTCTCCGCTCAAACAAGCTCTTCTGCAATGGAGCGATTACAGAAAAAGTAAACTTGCGCGATTTTATTAGCAGTAATGCACCCAACTTTCTCTGTAATTTTGTAATCAAAAACGGCAAGTTTGGTTTGGTTCCTGCTGTTCCTACTAATTTTGAAGGCGAGATAAGCACAAGCCCCGTGCAGATCAAGCAAATTTTCACTTCGGGGAACATTCTTGAAGATACGTTTGAGCTTGAATATCTTGAAGCGGAAGACTTGAGGTCTTTTGTCGCTTCTGTTCGTTATCGCCTAGAACGCCGAAACAAATTACCAGAAGAGAAGACAGTGCAGCTTTGCTTGGCAGAGTCAAATGTCGAAACACTTGCAATCGAATCTTTCGATTTGACTCAGTTCTGCACAACCGAACATCATGCAGTAATGGTGGCCCGTTACTTTATTGCTGTACGAAACTTGATTTCTCATAGCATCAAATTTTCAACTGCTGCAAGTGGGCTAAACCTTGCGCCTGGAGATTACATTAAAGTCATTACCGAAGCCTCTCCTTACAGTGCAGCGAAAAACGGAACAGTAAACAGCACTGGAGCGATCACAAGCGTAACAAGCATTCCTGATGGAACATACAACGTGATTTACTACAAGACTGGTTCCGATGACGTGCAGTCCGGGCAAATGCAGGTAAGCAATGAAGCCGTAAGCGACTCGACATTTTTCAACAGCGTCTTTACGATCCAGGAATCGACCAATGCCCAAAACATTTATTTGGTGGAGCAGCTGACATTAAACGAGGATATGACAGTAAGCATCACTGCTTCCGAGTATCCATGCGATTCAGGCCAACGCAGTGAAATCGCTAAACTGATTACGAATGATGCAGCGTTTAAGGAGGTGCTTCCCCTCTGATGGCATTTCCGACCCTAGAGCCCACAAGTCGTACTTTCGACTCTGGTGATTACCCGGTTAAGAAGTACCAAGCGCAGAACGGCGCTGAAGTGCGCATTCTGTACGGCAGCAACCGTACAAACATGAAGCTATCGCTTAGCTATGCCAATATTTCAGACAGCAACGCAGAACTTTTTCTTGACCATTATGACGAGATGAAGGGGACTTATGATACTTTTGATGTTGCCTCAGTCAACCAAAACGACAGAGCAAAAGCAGGCTGGGAGGGTAATACTGACGCATTAGGCGCCGGAATATCTGGTGCCCGTTACCGCTATGAAGGTCCGCCACAGGTTTCCCAAGTTCGACCAGGGATCAGCACTGTTACAGTTAATTTGGTTGGTGTGCTCTGATGGCCAAGATTTACTCGGGTAGAGATGGCGTCATGCAGCTTGGCGGAGTCACCCTTGCCAAGGTAGTAAATTTTGCGTTCCAATCCAGTTTGGAAACGCTTGAGACGACAACACTTGGCGAAAGCGTTCGCAGCTACAGCCCTGGGGTTCTTGGTTATTCAGGAAATGCAAGTCTGCTTTACTACAAAGACGATGCTGGCTCGATCAACACAACTAATTTATTGAACAAGCTAATCAAAACAGGAACAGATGGAGTTAGCTCGTCCGATACCGTTGAGCTTACTTTCCGCTGGGTCGACGGGACGGACAATAACGACATCAAACTCACGGCTTACATAACAAGCGCAAGCATGGGCGCAAGCACTGGCGATATTGTCCGCGCAGATATTTCGTTTGTTGCCACTGGTGCGTTGTCTGCAGCAACAATCTCATGAGCGTTTACTTAGGCACTTTCGGTGAAGTCGAGTTGCAGAGGCAATTCGATGGTGGGGCGCTGGCCTCCATTATTAATACGAGCGATGTAAACTCTTTATCCAAGCGTTTTAGCTTTGATTTTGAGCATGGCCAATTGTTAACCGGAGATCAAATTGAAATTAGTAGCACTGACGGCAGCGCACTTGATTTCATTTCTGGGTATACAGATAGCAGCGTAAAGAAATTTATTTACGTTGATGAGTTGGATGGGATTCGTTTATATGACTCGTTTGCCAATGCAGTAAATGGCGGGTCGGTAAATGCAACTGCTTTGGCTGTACCTAGTGATGACATCCCAATTAGTGTTGTCGTTGAAAACGCCAGCTATCGACTGCTGGGTCAAGTCAACAGCTATGAGTTGAATACTGAGCGGGAAACTGTTGACACAACCGTTTTGTCTGATGAATTTCGTAGTCGTATCAATACGTTGATGTCTGGCTCTGGTCAGATGTCTTGTTTTTGGGAGTACACAGGAAGCACCACTGATGAACTCCCGCATTATTTGTTGGAGTTGGCCTTGCGCACTAAGGTTGGAAGTCAATTCAAGGCAAAATTTTACATCAAGACGAACGGTTATAACCCAAGCGGAGTAGCCGCGCGAGATAACGATGAAATTTGGTATGAATTTACAGGTATGTTGACGAATTGCGCTGTGCAATTTTCACCGTCAACCGCAATTCAAATGACTGCAAATTTTATTACGACGGGAGACATACAGATCCGAATGACAGTCGAACCTAAAAATGCTGTGCTACAGGAAAACTCAGACGACATACTCTTGGACCAAGATGCTGCGGCTAAACTTCTGTTAGAGACTGACCAGTAACCCACAGGGGGATTGAGCGCAAATGGCCGACCTTAAGATCAGTCAGCTTAATGCGCTGGCCGGTGCAAACCTTGCTTCTGGCGATCTGGTCGCAGTTGTAGACGACAGCGCCAGCGAAACCAAAAAGCTTACTATCGGTGATTTGATCGCAAATGGCGTCACGCTGATCAGTGACGACACGATCCCTGGCGCGAAAATTTTATTTGCCGCAGGTGACATTGTTACTGCTGACCTTGCAGATGGGGCAGTTACAACTGTCAAGCTTGCGGATGACGCTGTCACTGCAGCAAAGCTTGCAGATGAGTCGAGCGTTGACCTTGTTACCACTCTCCCGGCAAGCGGTGCATTTACCGGTCAGCTTGCATTAGACACTGACGACAACAAGCTTTATTGCTGGGACGGCAGTGCTTGGCAAAATTTAAAAGGTGCAGGTTCCATCAATGCCGTCACGGGTAACACCGTTGGTGTTGTTGACATTGTTGTTACTACAACTGGTGACAGCGTTGAGATTTCCGCAAGCGTTAATAATACGTCTGCTGCCAATCAATTTCTTGCTGGCCCGACCAGCGCAGGTGGTGCGGTTGCATATAGAACCATTGACGGTAGTGACCTTCCTGTTGCCACAACAACTGCCAAAGGCGGTGTGATTGTCAACGGTGAAGGACTCCGCATGGACTCCAACACCATTGAAGTTGATAACGATGTTACAGCCAGTGCAACGCACCACATTGTCACCTACAGCGCGAAAGGTCTGATTACAGGTGGTCGCGCAATTGCAAGTGGCGATCTTCCTGTAGCTACTTCATCCGCTGCAGGTGCAGTAATCCCTGGAACGGGCCTATCCGTTGATGTCAGCGGAAACCTGAATCACAGCAATAGCGTTGGCACGGGCACTTATACCAAACTGACTGTTGATGCTCAGGGGCATGTTACTGCTGGTGACACTCTTGCAGAGGCCGACATCCCGAATTTGTCCGCTTCAAAGATTACGAGTGGCACTTTTGGTAGTTCGTTGCTTGCAAACGATTCGGTTACTGCAACAAAGCTTGCCGACAATTCGGTGACAAAGTTTGGCGGTGCGGGAGCTACTGACAATATCGTTACCTTCCCGGCTGCAGATTTTAAGGGCCAATTCTTCTATGACGAGAAGAACGAAGATCTTTACGTGTTTACCGGCAACTCGTTTGTGCCGATCACGGTTATCAGCGGGAATCTGATTCTTGCTGGAACGTACGACGCAAGCACTAATTTGCTTGAAAGCGTTACGACTGCTGGTAGTGCTGCTGGTTTTACAGCAAGCTCTGCATTGCCATCGCCTGCAGTTAGCAACCTCAATTATTACGTAGTTGTATCGCAGAGCGGTACAGGATCTGGTGCAGCACCTGCTGTTGCACTTGCACCACCAGACATGTTGGTGTCGCTTGGTTCGGGCGCAACCTTTAGTTTGGTTGACGTTTCAAACGCTATTGCAGGTCAAACCGCTGCAAACATTAGCGTCACTCCTGCAGGCAATATTTCTGCAACTGACGTGCAGGCAGCACTGCAAGAACTTGATTCTGAAAAGCTGCAAAGTACCGGTGGCACGCTGACCGGAAATCTTGAATTAGGCGATGGTGTTGCAATCGTTTTTGAGGGAAGCACTGCTGACGACTACGAAACGACGCTGACAGTTGTTGACCCTACGGCTGACAGAACTTTGTCACTGCCTAATGTCACCGGCACCTTGGTCAGCACAGGTGATACGGGGACTGTCACTAGCACGATGATTGCAAATGGCACGATTGCCAATGCAGACATCAGCGCTACCGCAGAAATTGCTGTTAGCA
>Ga0208150_1000524_pt1 | contig 14944 bp, 19 predicted proteins | sample DEB08_DNA_8_FD_184534 | JGI IMG/M metagenome (GOLD analysis project Ga0208150, IMG submission 184534) | Aqueous microbial communities from the Delaware River and Bay under freshwater to marine salinity gradient to study organic matter... | ecosystem: Environmental > Aquatic > Marine > Coastal ...
TACAAGAAGGCTCGGGAGAGAGTCGTCCACTGAACGATACAAATCCTCCCACTCTTTCTGTTTTGTAGATTTTAGCTTGAATTTCTCATTGTTTTCTTGAATTTCTTTAATTTTCTTCTGGATATCATCTTGTCTGTCTTTTTCGATTTTAATTTTTTCTTTCTCTCCCGAGATGTGTTTTTCTTTAAAATCGTAGTCAACGGATTGTTCACAGGTAGGACATACATTTTCCAGGTTCTCCATCTTTCGAATGACTTTTTCCGAAGAGCCGATCGACCCCGCTATAGCGCCTAGCTGTGACTGCAACTCATCATAAGACTGAAATTCAGATGCTTTGATAGCATTAATTTCAGAAATATTAATTTCTTTCAATAATTTTTTATACTGATTATTTTGAGAAATTTGTCGATTCGTTGATGAAATATTTTTAATTTCAGCCATAAGAGAACTTAATTCTTCCTCATCGTCATCCGACATTTTCGGTACTTTTACAAGTTCTCGTGGGGTAGTATCGGTCAAACGGTTATTTTCCAACCATTTTTCAATAGTCGAAATGCGACCTTCAAGCGTTGCAAATTCTTGCTCGACTTCTCTAGAAGCATCCTTGAACACATCAAAAAGTTTTACATACTTTTCTAGCCCTAACAAGTCTATAAGAAACTTTTTACGATTAGCATCAGTAGCAGTTAAAAAATTCAAACTTGCGTTTGTATTTTGGTAAACTACCTGAGAGAATGTTTTGAAATCAATTCCAAGAACTTCTTGTATGCTTTTATAAGTATTGGTAGCCGTATGACTACCAATATCTTCTCCGTTCTTTAGAAACTTTACTTTAAGCGAAGACTTACGCTGAAGGTCTATTTCGTACTCATCTCCACCCTTCGAAAATGAAAGGTAGATTGAGTATCCATTATTCAATTCTCGATTTGGAATATCGGCTTTCTTTATTCCTTTTGAGTTTTTATTAAATAACACTTCTTCCAGTATAAGAGGAATAGATGATTTACCAACACCATTACTGCCCAGAATCTGAGTTAGTTTGGTATCAGAAAGATCGAGTTCATTGCTTTCCCCATAAGAGAAGCAATTACTCCATTTCAAAGTTTTTAGCGTAATCATTAAATATTCCTAATATGTCTGGTATTTTCTCATCGTGTATCTCTAGTACATACATTAGATACTCTACTAACTCTTCTCCGATTGTAAGCTCTTTATCTAGTACAAGAGTAGCTTCAGAACTTCTTCTTACAACCTTCTTATCAAGAAGTTCAGTAGAGGTTACTTTTGCAAGATCCCCGAGGTCTCCTTCTAGCTCATATATAACATGATCGTATAGACCATTTATCATATCAGCGGGGTCACTCACTGTCTTGCGAAGTAGTTGTGGAAGCTCCAACTCATTCCAAACCCATTCCCAATATTCTGTATCTATAGTGATTATTCCCGTCCCTACTTTAGAACGATGGAAACTAGTTGTCATAGGACTACCAGGGTACACTATATTTTGTTGGCAGTTTGAGTGAGAATGTAAATCCCCCGCAAAAACTATTGGAAATCGTTTAAATCTATCTAAATCAACCTCTGGAGTAACGTGAGGAGGTATTTCTCCGCGTACATGAGTAAACACTGGGAAAGACTTATTTAGCATTTCTATAGAGCTTTTCTTGTGTAAATCACAATAAGGCAAAATACTAAAGCCTCTCTCGTCCTCGAAAGCTTCATCTATCACATAGACTAAAGGGTTGAGCGAGTTAGTAACTTCTTTTAAGGCTGTGAAAAACGTTTTATTCTTTTTCGTAGCCTCATGATTACCGTCATAGATAATCGTTTCTATATTACACCCCTTTACAAAGGTAAAATATAGTTCTAGTTCTTCTATTGTTGGTACTCTGTCGAATAGGTCGCCGCCAATAATATGCAAATCAGCATCGTCTTCCAAGATATGAATCTGGTGGAAGAATGAATCATAGCGAGCACGCGCCCAATTAATGGGCACGTTTTTCTGACCTAATTTAATATGCCAATCGGCAGAGAATAGAATTTTCATTAGGCAACATCCGCCAACTTAAAGGTATCTTTAGCGATAATAGAAGTAATAACATTATACCCATCAAATTCTTCAGGAGATTGTTTGTGGTTTTTAAAATCATTTATGCCAAAGTGCTTAGTATCCGTAAATTTAGGAGTAAGCTTTCTTTTTACTTTTTCTACGGTTTCTATTTTTCTATACATTAAACTAGACTGGCCTGCGGTTGGGATAGCATATAGGACAATTACTTCTGGATTATGATAAACGTAGTCTATAATAGCAAATCGAGCGCTATTATAGATAAACTGCGCTCTATGCTGACTTATATCATAGTCTCTCCATTTTATGTAAATATCCCCTTCTTCACTTTCAAGTTCAGGATTTTGATCACTATCGGGCTGCCATCTATTATCGTGCATTACCCAAACAGTTTTATATCCTACTAACTTGTAGTCCTCGTTTCTCTCTTTCCAATCTTTAGCAACGTTTTTTGATTTTTGTACTTCAATAATTAATTTCAATTCTTCAAGCACAATATCTGCCTGGCGATACTTTTTATATCCTCCAGGTGTTTGAATACGTTTTTCTGTGCTTACAGCGTACCCTTGATTTTCAAAAGCTCTTGCTAGATGATTCTGAGTATCATTATGCCAGTTTTTATAATTAATGTCAGTTATCTTTTTGTTAATTATCATGCAACATCAAACTCATCTTCAATACTTTCATCAGTATTAGAGTCTGCTCCAGCTCCGCCTACCATAATTCTCTCAAGAAGTTCTTTTTGAGCATCTGGAGTAGGTCGGGTCAGAAGCTCGTCAATAGGAGTAGCAGCCGCTACAACTTCTTTCTCGTCGTCTGTTAGGGGGCGAATAGCTTTCTGACACTTTAAGGTTTGAAGAGTGTACTCAACATTGTATACGTTAGGCCCAGTCTTAACACGCTTAAAGTGAATGTCCCAACCTGCTTCAATGTCAGTAGGATCGCCCAAATCTTCAGCGGCTACAAGAATCTGATCCATCAATTTTTTCTTTAGATTAAATACTTTAGCTTTACCATCAGCAGGATCTATACACTGCACAGAGTAAGACCAGCCACACTTCAAATCGGGAAAGAATTCACGAACCCAATCTTTTTCTTGGTTTACAAAAGCTTCTTTTTCTCGGTCAAAAGATAAGCACTCCATAGGAATGTTTTTATCGTTTTCGCCTCTTACCCAGTAGATATATCGAGGTAGAAGATCTCCGAAAAGACGAACACAGTTGTCTCCGTTTTTATAAGTGTACTGCTCTAAAGAGCTTTTCTTAGCTCCCCCAGCGGATGAAGTAAATTTAATACCCATAGTTTTTCCTTTTAATGCGTGACTTCTTCCCAGCAGAAGTATATAGTATCTTCTACTCGGGTAAGTAGTCTGTGGTTGTCAATAAGTTCAGCAGAAACAGGCGATAATAGCATGTCTAAGCTGCGTTTTCCTGTGGCTTGATATTCAGCATAGCTGCGAAAACTAGCGAGTGCCACATACTGTGCTAGTTCCGTGTCACCATACGTTCTACGATTGGTGATAATCTTTTCTGGATGCAATAGAAAGCTATCGCCTGACCAGTCTTTCTGAGCCAAGCTATAAATAGAGTCAGACCGATTTCTCGGTAAAGTGGGGTATGTTATATACGCGATTAATGTAACTATATCAGAAGATTTTCCTTCTGTATACCGATACATTTTTGCCCAATTATAAAAAATCACTATTATTTCTCGAAGTCAGACCGTATATTATACAGGAAACATCTTCTTTTGTCAAGAATTATTTTTCTTACATGTCTTTAAAGAATACATCATATTGTTGTTGTAGATAATGTCCTAAGCGTAATTTTGCTTGCTTCTCAGCAGTCTTGCCTTTTAGGTTTATGTCTACAACTACAGGGTCTTTCTTTCCTGGATATTCTCTAATAACTCGTCCTACTAACTGAGTTAAGAGAGGTCTGTTGTTCACTGGAGTGGCGAGTATTAGACAGCTAAGCGGATTAACACTAATACCTTCTGAGAAAATACTTTGAGTCCCTAAAAGAATGTCTACCTTTCCACTTTGAACTCGTTCTATTTTCTTATCTCTCTCAGCGAGAGGCACCTCTCCAGTAATCAATTCACAATGTTCTCCTAAAGTTTCTTTCACTCTTTTCAGAAAATATACTCTATCTGAAAGAAGTAACACTTTATGACCCTTTTTCCTGTATGCTGCTGCCAAAAAACATATAAGTTTTCCGTACTCTTCTTGGCTTACCAAATCATTAATTCGATTAGCCCAAGGTATTTTAGCACCATCCATAAAACGTATTTTAGTTTGAATTATGTCTATAGAGGGTTGCATGTAGTTTTCTTTGGGCGGAGTAAATCTCTTATGTCCAAAGTAGTCAGGCATCATTACATGCCTCCCATCTTTTCTTTCCACCGTACCGGATAAGCCTATTTTATATCGAGCGTAGCTAGAGTCTACTAGTCGATTAAATGTATTTGCTGGTATATGGTGACACTCATCTACAATTAGCGTTCCGAAAGTTTTAGTAATCTGTTCTTTGATTTTATACAAAGTCTGCACATTACCGACAACGATCGGAGCACTAATATTGTATTTTCCTGACCCTATAACACCAGGATCTATGCCAAAGACTTTTCTTATTTCCTTCTCCCACTGAGTTCTTAGTGCTACAGTGTGTGTAATGATTAGAGTCTTTTGCTTTAGCTTTCCGGCGATTGCGAGCGCTGTGAAAGTCTTCCCCCAAGATACAAAAGCATTGATAACAGCATTGTCGTCAAGCTGGTCATAGACTTCTTTCTGGCTTTTTCTGAGGTCAAACTTAAACTCAGGAAAGTCTACAGGAACTTCTATTCTTTTATCTTTGATTTCATATCCTGGAGGAATAAGATCGGTTCTTCCAACAGGTATAGATATAAGATTGCTCTTTATTTTCCTCAAATTCTTTATATACTGAGGAGGAACATCTCTTCTATAGCTCTCTATTTTATATGTGAGTGCCTTATCAATATCCGCGAAGGCGGAAGGCTCTATGTCCATATAAATTCTGTTGGAAATGACCGCTTTCAAGTTTTAGTCCACATCTCGTCTTTTAAATTTCTTTCTTGTCTTTCTTTTCTTATAGTAACTTGGAAATTTTCGACATCAACTAGTCTTCGCTGTAGCATCTCTACCCTGCTTACCAGTTGGTCTATTTTACGTTCTAAGCTCTCCATTTCTATATTGCTTTTCATTGTACACCTTCTTTGTATTTTTGTACCAAGTAGTTTTTTACAAAATCACTCCTTACAATATCATTAATCCCAAATTCAATAAAATCAAACTCATCCATATTTTTTATAATTTGTATAAAGTCTTTTAAACCACTATTTCGTAAATCTGTTTGGAAAAAGTCTCCACAAAAGATAATTCTACAGTTTTGCCCGACTCTTGTAATAATGCTATCAAGTTCATGAAAAGTCATATTCTGACATTCATCTACGATTACAACTGAATCGGAAAAAGTAGTTCCACGAATATAAGAAGTGGTTAAAAAATTTATAATCCCCTTCTGTTTCATCTGTCCGTAAGGATTGTCTCCTCTAGAAAATAACTCTGACATAATACTAACATAAGGATTTTCATAGACTTTAGACTTTTCATCTTCTGTTCCTGGAAGAAACCCCATCTCTCTAGTAGGTACGGCACTCCGAACCAGTAGAATTTTATTATATAAGTCTTTTTGTAGATCATCTAAAGCAAGATACAGAGAGATATAAGTTTTCCCAGTTCCTGCACATCCATGAAGCATTAAATGCTTATCAGACTCAAATACATCTAACTGACTCTTTGTCAGCGGTTCAATTTCTTTTAAGTAAAAATTAAGGCTGGACAGTACGTCCTTTTTCCTTCTTGGCATTAAATTTTCCTTTTTGCATTTGGTTCCCTATTTTCAGAGAAACTATACAATAGCCAGGGGTGCTCATCTATATAAAGAATTTGCGCCCACTCTTTTCCTAAAGGAGGTCTACTAATCGCGAATGGAAAGTTTACCTCACTAACCCAAACAATAGTATGAGTATCTTTTAACTCTTTTTTCTTTATCTTTCGACTTATGAGAGTTGCAAACTTTGTTTTTTCATAAGAGAAAGGATTACCCTCGTTATCTATGAGATAGGGAGGGTTTTCCTTTACAAGGTCTAAAAATGTCTCATAAGTTTTAGATAGCTTCTTTAGCTTGTGTGGCGTTTGAAGCCTTCTTTTTCCTATAGTATCTCCAGACTGGTTTTTATCGTCTACTACTAGCTCGTCCAAAAGAAGAAGTCCGTCTCTCAGGTAAAAATCTTCACTAGGAAGCGCATACACGGGAAATTTTATTCTTCTCAGTATCTCCTTAAACGTTAAAGAGATAACCATATTTTTTCTCGAACTTGCCCATAGAGTAGTCCTCTCCAACTTCAAAATCACACCCTATAGGAGCACCGGAAATATAAATACCCCTGTCTTTTTGAATCTCTTGCCTAAGAATTTCTGAGTATTCATCGATTTCATCCAAAGGTACTTCTGCGAGAACAGAGTCGTGTACCAGAGCGAAAATTTTACTTTTCATTCCTTTCTGCTTTATGCGAGAATGAGCTTCTGTAGCACCGATAAGATTAATATCCGAAGCGGCAGATTGCACCAAGAAATTAAGTCCTGAGCGAACAGCATGACCCTGTACTCCTTTATTATCAGAGTTTACGTCGGGTAAAAGTCTTCTTCTACCAAAGTGTGAATACGTCCGTCCTCTGTCGATTATAAGTTTTTTCTGAGTTTCAATCCACTCTTCGAGTTTCCAGAAAGCACCAAAGTATTCTTTGATAATCTGTCGAGCTTGTTCAACGGAAAGCTTTCCACCATCTTTCGTAACCTGTTCAGCAATCTTATTTGGACCTGCTCCATACATAATGCCGAAAGTTACTGCTTTTGCAGCTTGTCTATAGGTTGTGTACTTTTCCGCTACTTCCTCGATTGGACAATCTAAACGAAACACCTTGTGAGCAATCGTAGAGTGAAAGTTTCCTCCAGAACGGAATACGTCTTGGAGTTCGAGGTCATCGGAAAGTACCGCGGCCACATATACTTCGGCAGTAGTTAAATCCATTGCAACAATCTTGTGGCCTTCCGAAGCTCTGATACAACCTTTAACGATTGGATCGTCACGAGGTATTTGTTGCATATTCAGTTTACCGCTCGAAGAGAGGCGTCCTGAAGTCGTTCCATGCAAGTTGAAATTGGTCCGTAAGTGACCGTCCCTATCAAGCTGAGGAATAATCTTATCAAGATATGTATTCTTAATTTTAGTCTTTTTACGAACATCAAGAATAAGGCGAGGAATCTCATGCTGAAGTGAGAGCTTTTCCAGTACTTCAGAGTTTGTTGAGTGTTCTCCTTTTTCAGTTTTAATTCCTGTAGGGTTAAGACCGATATAGTCGAATAACAACTTACGAAGCTGCAATACACTATTCGGATTAAACTCTTTACCTTCATTAGCTTGAAATGCTTTTACAGCAGAATTTTCCTGCAAACTGTTTACTGCTGTATTAATTTCTTCCAACATTAAATCTTGACCTACAATTAAGCGGTCTTTACAAAAAGGAACTCCGTTATCCTGAACATCCATAAGAAACCTACATGCAGGCAGGAGTATATTCTTATAGACTTTCATTAGGCCTGCGTTTCCTTTCTTTAAAGCTCTTTCAAACTTCTCAAAAAGAATAAAAGTAACAGCGGCATCTATGGCAGCGTAGTCTTTCATTATATCAAAAGGAATCCACTCCCACTTGAAATCGTCTTTCAATACGTTACGCTGTTTTCTAAACTCATCCATCCAAGCATACATAGGCTTTTCGTAGTCACCATAATCTGTATGTTTCATGGCAAGCATTTTGAGCCCATGAGTTCCTGGATTTTCGTTTATCATATAGTGCATAAGCATTGTGTCTTCGAAGTTTGGAATCGTTACATTGAAATGAAACTCAAACATCGGTATGTCAAACTTTGCATTATGAAACACCATTCTTTTCTTGTCAAAGAGCTCTTGCATTTTTTCTTCAGCTCGTTCGTCTAAACAGTCGGCATTGATATATGCTCCTGAGTCGTGCTCGTAAGAAAGGCTAATACCTAGAATATGTCCGTTACGAGGATATAGCCCTGTAGTTTCAGAGTCAATTCCTACAAAATCATACGGAGAATCAATGCACCGTTGGATATATTCTATAGCCTCTTCCGTATCTTCAATACCTAAAAACCTATCTCCGCTAATCTCAGCTTTCTTTTTCTCCCCAGAAATATACCCGAGAATATTATTTTTAGCTGAATCCCACACTTGCTTTGCTTCAGGCTTGAAAGCTGCCATTGTAGGATTAATTGTAGGAAGAAACTTATCGTCTACTATCGTTCCGGCATACTGCATAACTTGAGTTACTTTAGTGTAAAACTTTAACGGTTCCGAGCCTACGAGAATAACCCACTTATAAGCATCAGGATTAAACTCTATATCTACATCTTTCTTTAACACTTTAGAGAGAGTAGAGTCAGAGGTTAGGGAAAAACGATCAAACTCAAACTCATTATCAAATAAGCGAATATAATCATTTTTACTAGGTTTTGTTTCGATTAAGGCTATTTCAGCCATATAGTTTTCTCCGTAATTCTGTAACTTCCGTCTGTGTTAGATCTCCAGGATCTCCTGATGGCAGCTTCACTGCCCTTACTGGAAAGTTTCCTGCAATCTTTTTAATTTGTTTTACCGCTTCATTGCCTGCTTTATCTGCGTCAAAAATAATATCAAGAGCACTTACCCCTGATATTTTTAGATTGTTTAGTTTTTCTTCGTTAAAATTCTTTGCTCCAAAACAACAAACGGCATTATCTAATCCTTTATCATGTAAGTTAAGCATATCATATATACCTTCTACTAGAATAGCTCGGCCCTGCAGTGGCCTAACCTGTGGGAATAAGGGTAGCTTCACTCCACTAGGGTAGAACATATACTTATTATCTAATGTTCCTGTATCATCTCTACCCTGAAAAACCACTATTCTGCCACTAGGTTCTCTGATAGGGAAATTTATTCTGCCTATGAACTGTTTGGCATTGTGTCTAAATGCTTCAAATTTTCTATATGTCTCTGGAGAGATGTTTCTGTAATTTCCTATATACGGTTGATATCCGTCTGGCATGGATAATCCAATACTCGAAGAACGAATAGTCGTCATCAACCTTCTTAGCTTTTCTCTTCTTAGTTCTAGCTCACTATAGTCTACGTTGTAGTGGCTAAATAAACTTCCTTTATATCCGCAAGAGAAACAATGAAAGATCCCTAGAACTTTATCAATTCGCATACTAGGATTACCATCATCGTGTTCAGGATTTAAACATCTAATGAGAATATCCTGACCAGCTAAACGGTAATAAATACCTCTCTCTTCTAATAAATCAATTACTGCACTCACCAGTGATGCACCACGCCAGACATAATAAAGAAACAAGTAATAAAATTTACTCCTACAATTAGAGTTCTTAGTAATGTAATATAATTATCATAGGGCTCGGTTTTATCGTCAGAATACCCTCCTAAAGCATAAGTCCAAATAGTCCAAAGTTTTTTCATTATAACCCCGTAAATTCTGTGGGAGAATCGTCAATATCTTCATCTTCATCTTTAGGTATTTGACCAGGCTCAGGACCAATCTTTAAGCTAGTCCAGTCCATCTGAGAAGTAAAACTACGTTCCTCCGCATTTCTCATTTTAGCACAATTAAAACTTATTATGTTTCCTTCTTTATTATGGTTATCTAAAACATAAGCGGCATCCATAGAATCTAGGATGCCCTTTGAAAATCTCGCCTCTCCTGTACTGTCTATTTGATATGCACTTACCATAAGTACATCATATGCTTGAGCATACTCTTTTAGAGCTTTACTTACTTCTATTTGCTCAGTCCAATCATATTGACCCATACGAGGATTAAAGTTAGCGCTTCTCTTAACTTGATTAATGTAATCGACTATTACCATTTTAGGTTTTAGTCGGTTAATCTTTTTATCAAGCTCTGCTCTAATATTACCCAAAGTAAGAGAAGGACTATATATAATATCTAGTTGAGTCTCTCTCAAAGGGTGGCGAGATAAATCTAGGTGAAAAGCATCGAAGTCTCTAGTTTGTAAGTATTTTTGAAATACTCGCTCTCCATCCTCGTATCTTTTACTCCACCATTCAGCTACAGATTTCCATTCACCTATAGAAAGATTTCTTTTTCTAAGAGCTTCTTGAGGGACTCCCGTCGCAATAGAACAGCACCTCTGTAGTATTTCTCTGCCGGTCATTTCTATGGTGAAATACATGACAGAATTACCACTCTCGTAAGTATTGACTGCTAGATTAGCACAAGTGAAAGATTTACCCTTACCTTTAGGAGCGCCTATAGCAATATACTGTTTAGGCCCAAAAGTTTGAAGTCTATCAAACTCATGATGCAGCCCTAAAGATATATAGTTCTCTAAGGATTCTTTAGGTTCAAATAACGGCATTTTTTGCATATTTTCATCTACAGGTTTAAGGTCTACTTTTTGTTCAATATCTAAAACCATTTCTTGCAAATACTGTAAATTCTCCTCAGCAGCTTCTGTGGCTATAGTATTTGTAAGAAATTTTTCTAGGCCGTCCATTATTTCTATCTGAACGTATTCGTTTTTTAAGTATTCTAGTAAATTGTTCGCTTCTATCTCTAAGTCTTCAATTTTTTCTAAAGACATTAGTTTATTACGAACAGACGAGTCTCTAGCTTCTAGCTTGATATCGTCGAAGGTGGGGAGTCGATTGTATTCTTGAACAAATTTATCAATATATGTCCAGACACTCTCATACTCAGACGGAAAATAGTTTTTCTGGCAATTAGACCAAGTTTCTATATCGCTTTCTGCGATAATAGTCTTGAGTAAGGTTGATGCCAGATTCAATTACTTTCTCCATAGGATATTTTTAGCGATAAAAAGCCAGAGCGGAGCCGAAGCCCCGCCCCAGCCAGGGGGAACTAAGGATTAGCCTGCAGCTTTAGCTGCTTTGGCCGCACCGTCATAGTTAGAGGCAGTCAATCCACGACGAGTCAACATCGTTTTAACACCTCTAGCAGTTTTACCGATTTGGTCTGCAATCTCTTCTACAGTCAGAGCAGCTACATCAACACCTTCTAGAGGATCGACTCGGCTTGCAGCCTTGCTTTCCTTCTGTGCTGGGATAGCATCGATAGAGCCTTGACGTAAAAGTGACAACGCTTTTCCTCGAACTTGATTTACAGTACGCCCGAGAGCTTCTGCAATATCTTCCAGGAATGCGCCTTCGCCTGCCAAAGAGACAAACTGTGCTTCTTCTTCCTCAGAAAAAGTTCGTACAGCCTCTACTTTAGGAGCAGGCTTGACATGCTCAGTCAATTGCATTGACAACAGCTTGCCTTGGATTTGCTTAGAAGAAAACTCACCGTCTTCGAAAGCTTCTGCAATTTGACCGTAGGTGTAAACACCTGCATTGTCTACTACAAAAGAACGAAGAGTGTTTTCTTGTGCTTCGCTAAAAGCGCGAGTAGTTACAGAAGCAGAAGACTCTACTTCATGACCCATCTTGCGCAGCTTTGAAGCTACAGAACGGGGAGAAGTTTCGAGCTGGTCAGCCGCTTCTACAACCGTTGAATATGAAATCGGAGACTCAGTGCCTACGAAATCTGTGAGAGCGGCAGTGCGCTCATCAGTCCACTTTGGAATTGCCATAAAATTAATTTCCTATAAATTGATTTAGATTTTCGATAATAGAGATTCCACTTTCTCTAGCCTTTTTAGTCTTGGAACTTTCCAGACCGCTCTCATTAACAAGATGAGTTACTTCTTTAGTCACGGAAGACTTTACAAGATAACCTCTGCTAGTGAGAGCTTTTTCAGCTTCTGCTTTTGTTTTGAAGGATTTCAGTTTGCCACTGATACAGACTACGCCCTTCGGACTAATAACAGAAGTAACTTCTCTAGACTCGAACGAAAAAGGTAGCCATTTGTACTCGCGGAGGAATTTGGAGCTGTACCAGTCTAGCAAATTTTTGCTTGCTTTGGGTCCAAGCCCCGCCGTAGTACAAACCGCTTCATTTAAGTCATAGATTGAGCTGATTACTGCACATAACTTACCTGATGCTGACTTTCCGATTAGTGGAATAGAGAAAGCAGGCAATACTTCAGAAAGACTAGCTTTCTTAGAGTCCTGAATTTCATCAAATAGTTTTGTAGCGAGTTTTTCGGAGTTAAGGGATTCTACCATCTCACCTAAGCTCAGTTCGTATATTTGAGGAATTGTAGTTATCCTGAGCTTTTGAATAGTTGATGGCCCCATGCCCTTAATTTTCAATGTGGTGGCGAAATGCTCGATTAATTTGTAAGTTTTAGACTCACAATTATCATTATAGCAGTACAACTGGTCATTCTCCCACTCAAGGGTAAAGCCACAGCTCGGACATTGTGTAGGTGCTATAATTTCTTTCAAAGCCTTTCTCCAACGATTGAATAGATATTATACGGGGTTTGAGTTAAAAAGTCAAGAACTATTTTTGTGCGGGTATAGCTAAAATAATTTCTTTCTTTATTTCGAAACACTCGGTATATCCACCAAAAGTTTGTGTTGGAATGTATTTGTATTGTTTGTATTCTTCGTGCAGAGCTTGTTCTAGCTTCCACACATTAAACAAAGTGCTGTGGTACGTTCTCTGAATACGAACATCATAGTGATTGAATCCCCTACTACGTCGAAGAACATCTTTCCAGTTTCTGCCAGAGGCGATTCCAACTTTCAAACATTCTCTTTTATTAGTCTTCTTATTGACTAATACAACGCAGTAGAGGACTCCATCTTTTTCAGCCTCTTCAGGATGATTTTGAAAATAAGTGAGGTTATAAACCCCACTCATTATTGTTTTGGAAACGGTATTACATTAGCCAAAGGCTTATCTTCTACCGATTCAATACTTTCGGAAACATACATAATACCTTCTTCTGCATTTACAACCTGTTTTGCAAAGTCAGGGTCTAAGTATGCCTCAATCGCAGTAATCCAACCTTCAAGAATTTTATTGCGAGTGTCTTCTTTTAAAGCCCAGAAATAGTCATATAAGCCTACCGCTGAGATGTAATGGTCTCCATTATCTTTTAAACCGACCCAACCAAAGATATTCTCTTCGTTATCATCTTCAAACACACGCTTCTCCTTCTATTCGTCTTACGACTCTTGGTATTATTTCACCAGATCGAATTACTTCGACATTGCAACCAATTTCTAGGTTTAGCTCGTTGATGTACTTCATATTGTGTAATGTAGCACGAGCAACAGTAGCTTCACCTATTAATACTGGTTCGAGAATGGCAACAGGGGAAACCACGCCGGATTTACCCACTTGCCAAATAACATCAAGCAGTTGTGTTACAACACCTGCAGGACGTTCTTTTAGTGCGAAAGCACCACGAGGATGGTGGGAGGTGTAACCCAGCCCTTCATACTCCGCACGATTGTTCACACGAAACACTACTCCATCCTGTGGATAGCCCGACCAGTTTGACTGAATAACTGTATCAAAATTAGCCGAAGCGAGATTTGATAAGTCCTCTGTCCAGGTTTCACAAACTGCGGGCTGAATATCATAAGCTACAAAACGAATCTCTCTACTGTTAAACTCGTCCATAGACTTTAGATTCAGAGCGCCAGAGGCGTAGTTCCGAGCATTCGGAATACTCTCCGGAGCAACAACTTCTCCAGTTATCTGTACTGCACCCATACGATCAATTTTTTCAGGCACAAGCATTCGCATCTTTTCAGTAATATCACGGCCACGTTTACCGTCGCCCCGTGTAAGGGCAACAATAAGTTCTCCGTCATAATATCCTAGAGATACAGCAGCGCCATCAAGCTTGGGGCTAACAATAGTAGCTCCAGGCGTGTGGTCATAGGGAGGATGCTCCTCTTCACCTACAAATACTTTCTGCAGAGAGTACATAGGAAACAAATGAGCGAACTCAAAGTCTCCTGCGTATCCAACAGGTTCGTAGTTGCACTCTGCACACAGAATATCAAATTCTGCATCAGACATAAAGGGTTTACCTTCATAGTAGGCTTTTGAAGCAGCATCCAGAAGTTTTTTCATTTTTTCCTTTCACATTTAAAAAGAATATTATAGGGGCTTTCAGATATTTTGTCAAGAACTATTTTTGATACAAGTCTCTAATAGTATCTCCAAAGAAATGCTCTAGCACTTCTTTGCTTTCTGCAAGAGAAATAATTTCTGATATTGCTATAAATAATTCTTTCGAGGTATCGAGTTCAAGAGGAATAGAGATACCTTTATTACTGGGTTTCCATTCTTCTTCAAAATCAAGATAATACTCTCTCAAGTGAAGATACTCCTCTTCTCTGAACTCATTGATAGTGAGACGAACCTGACGATAAGGTTCATTAACGATAATTTTTGAATATGCTTCCATCAATCATTCCTTAACACGTTGGCTAAGGGAACTATCGAAGTGACATTTTCAGCTTTCATAAGGCGAAAGGAATCAGTGTCCCAACAAAACATTAGGACAGTCTGACCGTCTTCTTTCGCTCTATTCTTTTTGTTTTGAATGTAGGGAGTGGAAAAATCTACAGTACAAACATTGTACTTTGTCTTTTTCGAATTGGGACTCTTATAAGTAATTATAGCGTCGCCACAATCCTCTACTTTCTTTTTTAACTCTTCTTTGTTCACTAATTAGCTCCATCACATTGAGCAAAACCTCTTTTGTCGTTGTGTTGTGAGTATTAGTGGTTGCCCAAGGGGGTTGCTAGACGCGGCGTGCCGAAG
>Ga0208150_1000525_pt1 | contig 14935 bp, 16 predicted proteins | sample DEB08_DNA_8_FD_184534 | JGI IMG/M metagenome (GOLD analysis project Ga0208150, IMG submission 184534) | Aqueous microbial communities from the Delaware River and Bay under freshwater to marine salinity gradient to study organic matter... | ecosystem: Environmental > Aquatic > Marine > Coastal ...
GGCGGCAATGGTCGTCTTGGCGTTGTGTGCCATGAACTCATTAAAGTCCTTGGCTAATTGGTCGGGGTAGACCGTGTGAGAAATTCCGCTAGGCTTAAGCATTGTCTTATATTTCTTGTTAAAGAAGTTGTGCGATATGGTGTGTGTTGGTCGTTATTAGGCAATCACAACCTCCACGTAGGTTTGACCTTCTTTCAGCTTGGGAGCCTCTCCTGCTGGCTTCACGTAAAACGCTCCGTATTCGTTGGCGTACTCGCACGCCGCGTTAGCGGCGGCTTCATAAGTGTCAAAAATCATTTTTACCAAAGTAGCGGTATGGTTCTCGACAGTGCCTTGGATAGTGTGGCAGGCGGTGGTGGTGCTAATTTTGTACATGGCTCGGTGTGTTTGTGTTTGTTTGATTACACCACAATGTTACGGCATTCTTCCGTACAGATGCCGTACAGACGCCGTAAAGTTTTCAACAATTAAACATGAAAAAGGCCCAGCACGTTTGCCAGGCCTTGAACCAAACATGAAATAATATCACCTGAACCTTGCTCTAAGGTTGCTCTTTAAAGGATGCGAGCAGCGGCAAGATACTAATTAAGCACAACACTACCGCTTGCCAGCTCATGCCATTTTGTACAATGTCGTAGCACGCGGTGGATGCAATTAAACCACCCACGGTGCGCTTGGCTGACCACCTGCGCAAGTCGCCTTTGGTCTTAAATGCCTCGGTGACGTCGAAGCGTTCAAGAAATTTGAAGAACTCAACTATACTGCCAAATGACGGCGGTTGGCTTTTCCCAGTCATTGTCTACGTGTATGAATCCTTCACCAATTCCGATGCGGTCAAAGCCTGCTTCTAGTAATGCCGTCACAATAATAAAGCGGTCGCGCGATCCGCGGCATGCGATGTCAGCGGCGCAGCCTTTCATGTGGCTGCTGTTTTGCGTTCCGCCCACCTCGAAATTGTGCGCTTCGGTGCGATACCCACTCGTGACCACAAATGGGATGGCGGCACGTGAGCGTGCGTCGTCCAACATCTCCAAAAACTCCTCGTCCATGTAGTTGCCACTGCCTGGCTCGTCGGGCGAATCAAATTCAGAGTAGTTAAACCACTTCATTCCTTGCGCTTGCTGCGCGCCGTCAAAGCGCGTTCAATGTTAAACCACACCAACGTTACACCTGCGACCACGGCGAGGCCGTCGCTTACTAGGTTCACGGCTACGCTGCCAACATACGTCACGTTTAAGGCATTAAGGATATGGCATTTAATGTCAGACATCTTCTAGATTGTTAGGAAACCAACCGTTGTCCTGCATATACTGCATGTCGCGCACAGTTGAGGTGGAAGGAATAATGGCGCCAAATGGGAAGGCGCTGGCGTGCAGCACGTAGCTGTGCAACTGCATACGTTCCGTTTCGGGAACTTCGGGAAACAACGTCACCAGCTTTTCCAAGGTCGCTTGTGGGTGTACTGGGATGACGTGTTCAGTGTCGATTTGTAGCGCCACCTGCACGCCGTCGGGATGTTCGACAATGCCGAACACGTCGCAGTCGGCGTACTCGGGCGTTTGAAAGCGCTCGGGCAAGGTCACGTTGAACAGCTCACGGCTGATGCGCTGGGCGCGCTCTTTTGCGCTAATCCATGGCAAGGCTTGTATGAGAATCCAGCCGTTCATTAGTAAATGCTATAATAGTCGTTTATGTTAGATTCAATGCCCGTGCGGTTGCTGCTCTGATTAGCGTTCCAAAAAATTAGTTCCTGATATTGGCCATTTAAACGTTCAGTGTCACTAAATCGTTGCCCAATGTCTAAACCACTCAAAACACGTGTGCCCAAATTTAAGGATGACGCGCCGCTGTTGTTTACATAAATTTTTGAAGACGTACTGTTAAAAACAATGAACATGTTAATTTGAAGTCCAGCAACAATAGTTGTTCCGCTGTATTGAGTGCTACCAGCATATGCCGAATATTGACTGCCAGAAATAAAGGCTGCTTGTCTGTCTGTACTGTCGTCACCGTCAAAAAAATACCCACCATAACCGTCTGAAGTGGCAACAAAACTTGCGGTTGTGGGTTGTGTTGTCGCAAGACCAGTAGCGGACATGTGGTTAGATGTTCCGTTAAAATCTAATGCTGGTAATCCGTTTTTAAGAATTACCGACCCGCTCGACACAATCTGCGGTTGGTCGGCGTTCGTGCCTTGCGTCGCGTTGTTGCCATTGCCTGACTGGTCGTACCAAGTTTGCACGTACCCGCTTGCAGGTCCCGTGTGATTCAAAAGCGCCGTGGTGTCAAGGTCGCCGTTAGAGTCAAACCCGATGTCGGCAAGCGTGTTGCCTGCGCTCTCGCGCACTCTGATGGCATAGCCCGTGTAGTCCTTGTCGAGCTTGCGCAGAGAATACGCCGCGGCGGCGCCAGTGTAAATGTCCAGCAACAGGTTTTGAATTTCCTTGTATGTAATCAGAAATGTATAGCTGCTGTCTGTCCCAACGCGGTTCATGTATTCTTGAATGAGCGCCAGCGTGGTGTTGAGCGAATCGCCAACGATGGGTTGCACCGCTGCGGGCTGCGTGTAGGTGTCGGCGTTGCTGCCTTGGCCTTTGCTCAAAACATACACGGCGCGTTGCAAGACATAGCCCGCCGTTGGTATTTCGCCTTGATGTTCAATGTACTTGCCCACGCCGTCGTTGGTAATCGTCCAATAACCTTCAAGCGTTTCGGTGCCAATTACTGACGTCCACGTGGTGGCAAAGCGCGATCGTGCCAGCGGGTTGTAGCTGACGTAGGACGTATTTACAATGTTGTTTGCGCTTGCGCCCAACAATGCAGGTTGCGGCACGTTGCCCGCGTCTGGTGGCGTTACGTCCTTGCTGGGGCGCGCGTTGTCTTGCACGGCGGTTATGCCTGTTGTGTCACGTCCCGCGTTTATTAACGTCACGTCGTATTCGTCGTCGCTGGCGACATAGCGCAAGGCGGTAAGGTAATACACCAATGAATCCTCGGCGTTTGTGAGGATAGTGTACGGCGCAAGGTAACCGTTGCCTGTGCCCAACAGTTGCCCGCGTTCCATGCGCTTGCCTGTGCGGTGAAACGCCATGCGCTCACGTGTGGCCAACTTGTTGATGCCTAAACTTGCTGTTGTGCTGTTAAGGCTGCGCCAGTCAGTGGCGTCCACATACGAGCTGCCATCAAATACTTTGATAACGCCGTGGTCCATGGAAGTAATGCGGTCGCCCACCAGCGTTTCGCCCAAATCTTTTTCAAAACGTCCTTGGTCGCCCGTGCTGGTAATGTCTACGGTCCCAAATTCCTGTTCCTGATCGTCGTCAAATACCGTGCATTTAAAATTGCGCACGCTGTATGTGGCATAAGTCGTGTTGGTAAAATCGGTCGTTACAGTTCCGTCCGATTCAATGCCAAAGACATTCAAAAACATTTGCAAACCTTCGCGCGCAGCGGGCAACGGCGCCGTGACAATATCAAACCTGTAATTGACGAACTCGGCGTCAATCAATGTGGCCTGCGTGCCTTCGATACGGTCGATAATAAACGGACAAACAATATAACAATGGTCTGTGTCAGTTGTTGACCACGAAACCGCGTCGTAAGCATCCGCGCCCAATTCCAAGGTGTCTGGAAAGTCGTTCAGATAACCCGACGTTGAACCATAAATAAACGTTGTTGTGCCAATGCTATAGTTGCGTTTTAGGTAATAATCCGTGCTTCCGTCACCGTCACCCAAACGCAGGTTAATTTTTAAAACAATGCGTCCGTAATGGTTGGCGGGCGTTGTGCCCGTAGGTATTCCAGTGTGGCGGTACAACACGTTCCCGCTAATCTTAAACCGCGTGTCCTGCGCATACGTGGCGTCTTCGTCGTCAAGCACCAAACTGGCAGCAATGTTTGCCGAGGTGTAGTTGCTGCGCAGAACCACGGGCTTGTCGCCTTGGTAATTGCGCGTCAGCTTTACCTCTTTGTATGGTGGCGCTGCCGTGCGCAGCCATCCGCGGCGCTTGTAAAAGTTGCCTGTGTTGCCGCCAAAGGTTTTGCCAAACGTGGTGCTAACGTATCCCAAAAATGCGCCTGAATATCGCATGGCATACACGTTGACGCTTGAGGCCGCTTGCTTAATGCCCAAAGGAAAAAACCAGTATTTGCCTTCGTGCATAAACACCGAGCTGTTAAACGTCTTGCACAGGCTTTCAATTACCTCTTTGGCGCTGAAGTATTGCAGCTCCCCATCGTTGTCTACGTTGTGCCACGTTTGGTGCGAGATGCGCGCCAGCGTCAACTGCAAGTGAGGTGAGGTAACAGGCGGGGAATAGCCCGCGTAATTGCTTGCGATGAAATCGTCGACGACATACAAGAAAGCGTCAGTGCCTGACCAATAATCAGTGTGCGGCACCTTCTTAAGCGCAGTGTGCAAAATATCCGTGATGACCGCTTCGCCTTCGTATGGCGTGCCGTTGTTGTTAAAGTCAATGCCGTCCAGTTGCGCGAGGCCGTCCACGGCGGTAATGCTCACCTGTTCGTGTGGCGACATATCTTCAACGGCGATGCCTTCGGGCAAGATTGTGCCCACCCAAAACAAGGTGTTGGCCCCGTCGGGGTCTTTGTATATGGCGACACCCCATTCGCCTTCTTGGTCTGCGTTAAAGTCGTCAAACAACGCAGTAAAGTGTGCGCGGTCGTCGGGGTCGTACATCATTGTAAACGACACGCTGCTGCCCATAATCGTCGGGCATTCGTCAAACTCGCTGGCGTTGTCGTAGTTCAGCACAAAGCCGTCACCACCCACAAAAAATTCAACGGCGTTTGTAGCAGCGCCCGCCATGTGGATAATGTCAATGCGCCAGTCCTCGCCATTTAGGCCTGTGAATTCTGCGCGTCCTTGTACGTGTACAGCCATTAGATCACTCGGTTTCGGTTACGTGTGCCACGGTCGTTGGCCAATACAATGTCGCTGCCGCTGATGCGGCCAAACACCTCAACGCGACTGGCGCCCATGATGTCCTGCAACTTGGACAACGGCGCGATAACTTCGGGGTCCACGCGGGCGTTGGGGTTGTCACCCACAATGGCGGTGGTGGCGCCGTACGCCAAGCCGCCTTCGGCAAGTGCGGGAATTTGTACGCTGTTGATTAGCGCCATACCCGCAGTAAGCAAACCAGCCATAACAAACGGATATGCTGGCCCCGTACCCGCCGAGCCTTCCGCAGCTCGTGCAATAACCTGCGCCTTGGCTTGGGCCAATGCCGCGATAATAACAGCCTTGGCAGCTTCAACCAATGCTTGGCGCATGTTTTCTGCGTGGCCAACTGCGTTACCAATTGAAGTTGCCAATGCCTCGCCCATGTCCTCAAATACATTGCTAACCTTTTTGGCTTCTGAACTCATGCGTTCCAAGCCAAGCAACAACTTACTTGTAAACGACGTTGATGTTACCTCGACAGCCTCAAGTGCTGACAGCAAACCAAACACCTCCGTTTTGGTATTCTCCAAGCGCAGCAACAGCCAGCTTACTTCGCTTTTGAAAATCTTAAACTGTTCACCGCTTTTTTCCGCGGCATTGCCAAGCGCCGCCACCTGTGGTTCCGCTGCATCACTTTCGGTTGACAGGTTGCGTACCGTTGCGGCAAGGTCTGAAATACGTTCGTCTAAAAACTCGATTTGGCCAGCATACTTCTGCGCGCTACCGCGGGCCACCTGCTTGTCCAACCTGTCACCCAAAGCGCCAGCCGCTTGTGCCTGCATCTCGGCGCGTTGCGCTGCGGCAAGTGCGGCCTTCTCGCGTTGCAGTTCGCGCATTTGGTCTTTAATGTGGTTAATCTGCGCCTGCTTGTCAAGACCGACAAGCGTTTGGATAAATTCTTCGTTGGCCTTACTGGCGTCTTGCGTGCGCTGACGAAACAAAACAACAGCCGTTGTGAGCGCGGCGATGGCAGCAACAACAGCAAGCGCGGGGTTGGCCAACATCGTGGTATTCAACAACGTGAATGCTGCACGTAGCCCCGTAATGCCCGTAATAATTTTGGGCACGATGACAATCATTGGACCAATGGCGCCAACCAACAAACCAACTTCGAGCATGAGCGCCTTTGTGCTTTGACTTGTCGCAGCAAACTTTTGTGCCATTTCCACAATTAGGTCGAGCAGCTTGGTAACAGCAGGCAACACAAGGTTACCAATTTCTGCGCCTGCAATCTTGAGGTTGTCTAGCGCGGTGCTAAACTTACCCGCTGCCGTTTGGCTCAAGCGCTCCATGGCGCCAGCGGCAAAGCCGCCTTCCGTGGCGAATGATTTAAGAACCTCGTTGAATTGGTCAACGCTAACACGGCCCGCGCCCAGCTTGTCGGCAGGCAAACCTGTCGCGTCGGCCAACGCCTTAAAAATTGGAATGCCTCGTTCTGCAAGCTGGTTGAGGTTCTCAAGTTCAACCTTTCCTTTGGCGTTGACCTTGGCAAAGATGGCGGCTATTTCTTCAATGGTCACACCGCTGGTTGCGGCAATGTCTCCAAGAAATTGCAGTTGATCGTTAACGTCGCCAATCTGCGTGCCTGATGCAATCAACTGCCGCGCGGCGTTAGCCACGTTCTCAATTTGAAACGGCGTCTTTGCGGTGAACTCGTTTAGCTGCTCCATCATTGCAGCCGCTTCTTCAACGCCTCCCGTCAAACTAACAAACGACGTTTCGAGCTGCTCCAAGTCCGCCGCGCTTTTTACAGCCATTGCGCCCAAGCCAGCAAGCGGCAAGGTAATTGCCTTGGTCATGCTCTGACCCAAGCTGGTTAGATTGCTGGTCATGCTACGCATGTTGCGCTGCACGCGGCCCAACTGCTTGTTGAGGTCGCGCGTATCCGCGCCTATGCGTACTACGAGGTCACCGAGTTTTGCCATTTGCTAATGCTCTTAAGATAGCCAATCCGTTGCCTTTCGGCTTTTGTGTTTGTGTGTTTTCTTCCCAAGGAAAAACGGCGAGGTCATGGGTTGTTAGCTTGCTGCCTTTCTTGGTATGTACATTCAACAACAACGCCGTTTGCCATCGCACTCGCTCCCAGGCACCGCGTTCGCAGTGTTCTTGAAACTCGTAACGACCGCGTACGGCGTTGCCAAATTCTCGGAATGTGAGGTCGTAGAGTCGCTTGGGGTCAAGGCCTAACATGCCCAGCCCCAAGCGCTCTATTTCGTCCCATTCAAGTGCGCGTTGCTGTCCTCCGTCGCTTCCGTTTTTTTTTGCTCACTGCCGCCCATAGCCTCTTGGACTACAAGCATTAGTGACGGAAGGTCCTGAACATCAATCATGCCCAAGAAGTCGTCAACGTCCATTTTAAACTGCATGCCTTGCTTTAGGCAACCTTCCTGCACAAAATAGTACAGTAGTTCGGGCATCTTGGTAACGTCCTCGGCATCAATGCCAGTTACCTTGCACCCCGTTGCCTTTTCAAAGTTTTTCCAGGCGCGCATGCTTGCACGCACGGGAAACGTTTTGCCTTCAAGCGTAATAGTCATGCAGTAAAATTAGGTTACGCAATCACTTCACGCACAATCGTGTCGTGAACTTCGATAGTGCAGGTGTAGGTACCGTTGTCTTCCGTACCGCCTGACAGCTCCAAACTCGTGATGTAGCCCGCCACGTCAAAGCGCTCATCGCCTGTATTCTCCGTGCCGCTGGGTGCGTGCGTGAAAAGCAGGTACACTTTGCTGTCGGCAAGTTGGTGGCCAATCAATTCGTTGTAGCCGTTGGTAGCATCTGAAGCGTACAACGCCGTGAAGTTTACCGTGGCGCTCTTAAGGCCAGGCAACATAGCACGGTATCCGTTGTTACTTTTGGTCGTCGTGTCGCGCAGGTCGGAAGTGACGCTAATGCTACAGTCGGTAAGGTTGTCAATCAGTACTTCGCTGTCGTCGGTAGTTGACAGGAAAATGCGGAGGTCGGAACCATTGATAATTCCTGTTGTCTCTGCCATGGTTAATCTTTTTTTGTTGGTTTGATGCGGTCTGCAATGATGAGGTTAATTAAGGTGTCGATGTATCCAAACACCTTGTTGTCGTTAGTCGTCGGCGTCAAGTTGACAATGACTTTTACGAGGCCGAGAATGGCCAACGTAAGTTCAGCCCAGTTTTCAAGAATAAAATTTGACATGCTCATGAACGTTTAATGCGTATGGTGTAGTCCTGGACTGCCGCGTAGTATTGGCGGTCCTCGCTCACCTGTGTAATTTCGTTGGTGTATTGGATGCTTTGCACCACCACGGTGCCTTCGCCAACTGCAACGCTGACGTTAGCGCGGTCCAGTGCTGCGCGCACTTTGTCGGCAAGGTCGTTGGCGTCGCCGTATGATCGTGCCACGCTGATAATTTCCACGTTGGCTTCGTCAATGGGCGTGCCGTTCTTGGTGTCTTGCGGCGCGTTGCTCATAACGGAATATACAACGTAAGGCGCTTGCGAACCTTCTGCTGCCAGTTCGGGATAGATGCGACCTGACACCAGCGCCTGCACGGGCGTGTCGTCGACTAACAATTGGCGTATGGCAAGACCTACCTTCATGACATGTAACGTTCAAAGCGGTTGCGCAAAAGGCGTACGTGTAGCTTTTCCATTCGGCCTTGCGTGGCCATCTTGCTACGCTTGTGAACGCCTGTATTCTTGGTGTTGCTCTTGCGGCCAAAAAACATGCCGTCCTCAACGATGTTGGCAAACCACCCGTCGGCGTTCTTGCGCGTCTTGCGGCGTCCCATCGTGTTAGTTTTCGGACCTGCCAACACCCGCGTTTCATTGCGGTTAGGCAACCACGTGTCAACGCTGCGGCGCAGTTGTCCGCTCTTAACAGTCATGCGCACCTTGCCTGGTGCGTTGCCTGGGTTGCGGCCTGGGCCTTGGTTTTTTTCGTACACCTTAATGTCCTTACCAAAGTCCTTGATGTTGGCGCGCAACGAACCTGCGTAGACGTCACCCACGCGAGTGTTAATGTCCACCAGCGCGTTGTGGTCTTTCTCGCTCCATTTGGCGAGCTTCTCCAGCTTGGCCATAACTTTTGACAGGCCTTGTACCTCAACGCGCGTCATTCGCTTACAACCTTTTGGGTGTGGAAATGAAGCTCCGCGTTGCGGCCTACTTCTTCAATTGCCAGGATTTCGTAGGTATCGCCGCTGTATCGAATGGTGTACTTGGGCGTAATGGCGCGCGTCGTCGATGAGCTGCGCACCCGCCATACCACGCGGTTAATGCTGGTTTCTTGTTCCATAATAACGGAACCCGACGCGCTCTTGTTGTCAAGCGCTGCCCACACAGTAGTGTACAGCGTCGCGCTCCCGCTCTCGGCGCCGTAGTTGTCGCGCGTCGTGCTAGGTGCGTAGAAGCTAATGCGCCTGTCAAGAAACCCAATGTTCATTGCCGCTGGTCAATAATGCGTTCAGTGTTCAGCAATGACTCCACCGCCATGGGAATGGTAGCGGTAATAGTGCCCGTCACAACGGCTCGGCGGTTTTCGTACCAGTGCGCCACCAGCATGCGAATGGCGTGCTTTACATTGGCGCTGGCAGCCTGGCCCACGGTGGCGCTAATGCGCACGGGCTGTGCGTTGTAATCTTCCAGGTCGGGCACGTCATGAAAGTAAATCATGAAATCGCCAACGCGGCCTGGGTCGGTGTAATACTTGGCCGTGCTCAATGTTTGTTCAGCTCCGCTTGTGTCGTCGTAGACAACGGAGGTAATGCTACGCACAGGACCAAAAGCCAAAGCAGCGGGGCGCCAACGGGAGAGGTAAAACGTTGCGCTGCCGTCAACGGCAAAATGCTTGTTGGTGTAATCGCTCACGTGCGCCACCGCCGTGTCCAACAACGCGGCAATGGTCGTGTCCTCGTCGCTGTGATCAACGCGAAGAAACTCCTTCATATCTGCAAGTGACACCACGTCGGTGCCAGTAACGTATGCGGGGCGTGCAACTTTCATGAGCGAGAGAAAAAAAGGAAGCCCAGCCCAATTGCCAGGCTTCCAAGTTTAGTCAATTATTACGTGAAGTCAGAGGTGTAAGCCAATGCACCAGCTTGGCGCACGTCCACGTCATAAAACTTATTCACGTGCAAAGCAATTTGGGCGGTGCCTGCGTTGCTGTATGGGTCAACCAAGAGGTCGATACCACCAAAGAACGCCATGACCATTCCCAAACCAAAGTCACCAAACAACAAGGCGCCTTCGCTGGCGTCGTCGTCGACCAAGTTTGGCGTGAAGTACGTGGTGTAACCGTCAATGTTGTTGCCTTCAACCAAAGCAGAAACGGAAGCCACGGCGGCTTCGCCTTTCACAACGGTCATTGCGGTTGGGCTGCCAACAAATGCACAGCGGGCCAAATCGCCACCAGCAGCCAACACGGCTTTTTGCATTGCAAACACATCTGAAGATGCAAGCGCAGCAGAGGCCTTGTCAACAATCGTACCAGCAGAAGCAGCAGCTTTTGCAAACACGGCTTTGTCAATGGTCTCGTTGATACCTGCTGCCAACTCGCGGGCAATCATAGCGTCCACCTGCGCACCGCCTTGCAAAATCAATTGCTTGCTGTACTTGGTGTTAGCAGCCACACGGATTGGCGAAAGCGTCAACTCGTCCAGTTCCAAGCCAGATGCAGCATCGGCAGAAACTTCTGTCTCTTCAGTACCTGCAGCCTTGGCAGAAACGCGTGGGAACTTAAGGTTTCCAGTTGCGTTGTTAATGGTGGTCACACCCACGCGCTCGGCCATGGTTGGCGTGCGCAAGGCGTCAATGACACCAGGAACAGACGTAGCAACAAAACCTGCACCGTCGCCCGAACCTGCTTGGAAGTCGTCAGCAGCACCAGCGCGAAACAGTGCGTTTGCGGGAATGCCGATTTGACCTGACATCTGCAAGCCGCGCATTTGGTATTCTTTCGCAGCTTCTTGTGCCCATTCAGCTTCTGCGCCTTCGAGTGCTTTGCCAAAGGATGCAGCTTGCACAGCACGGCTCAAGCTGAAAGAACGGTTGATTTTGTTGATTTCCTTGGCTTCAGAAACTGACGCGCCGCCCATTTGTGCTTGGCGTGCGATCATGTCTTCGTGAGCCTGGCGACGTGCAATCTTACCGTCGAGGCGTTCCACCTCGCGCTTGCACAAGTCGGCTTCTTCTTGTTCGTTGTTGGTCCAGTCGCGGTTTTCAGTTTCAGCGACGTTCACCAATTCTTCGAAGCGGTCGGCGTGCTTTGCACGAACCGCCTTCATCTCGTTGAGATTCATTGTAGTTGGTTGTAAATTTTGGATTTCTGTATCTTGTTCAGGTGCAGAAACTTCTGCGACCTGTTCGGGTTCAGGCGGCAAGTCACGGGCCTGCACCGTGGCGGCGCTGTATGCTGGATAGGTCACGGGGGACACGTCCAACAACTGCCGCACCTTGTCAACGCTACGCACCGTGCGCTCCTCATTCCACGACTGCTTGTCAATGGTAAAGGCAAACGAGGACTGGGAAATGTCGCCACGCTTCACGCTTTCGTAAAAGTCCTTGGCGTACTGTTGCTTTCCAAGTTCTACGCGGTATTTCAAACCGCGCTCGTCTTGTTCGAGCTTCAGCGTGCCGTTAGTAGTCCGACCCAACACCAAGTTGGGGTCGTGGTTGATGAGCGCGCGCACGTCGTTGTCCATAACGTCGTCAAACGCGCCAGGCTTAATGACCTCACGAAAGGCGCCCAGGTCCGTCTCACTGTTAAACACAGCGGCGTAACCTTCCAACACCATTTCGTCGCCTTCGGCCTCGCGCACCTCAATGGTGCCCATTGTCCGCTTTTCAGCGTCTTTATACTGTTCCTTGGTTTCCATCTTTTGATACTTTGTCGCTATAGTCGCCGAGGCGGTCCAATGCGATTTGGTTTACTTGGACGGTGTGTGTGTCGCCGCCTTCAACTGGGTTAAGCTGCTCCTTGGTTCGCACCTCGTTAATGCTCATGACGCCGCTTTGCAGCATCTGCGTGTAAAAGTTAGTTCGCGCTGCAAGGTCGCCGCGGTACAGGTCGTTCATGTTAAACTTGCTGTAAATGTCGGGGCGCTCGAATGATTGAATCAGCTTGCGGTCAATCTCTTGTTCAATGCGCTTGGCCCACGGCGCAATGGTGTGGCGGGCAAACTGCAAGTTTTGTTGCTCCACGTTGTTGTACGTGGTTTGGCTTGGAAGCTGCACCAGCGATGGCGGCACCGAGTAAATGCGGCAAATTTCTTCCGCTTGGAACTTGCGCGTTTCAATGAACTGCGCTTCGTCGGGCGTAATGGTAATGCGCTGGTATTTAAAGCCAAATGGCAACAGCTTGGTGCCCGCGTTCATGGACGAACTGTTCCAAGAATTTTGGATGACGTCCATTTGTTCTTTGCGCAACGGCTGGTCGCTAGCAAGTACGCCAGTCATTTGTCCTTTCTGCCCGAAATATTCTGACCCAAAGTCCTGCGCCGCTTTGGCCAGGCCGATGTTTTCGCGGTGCAAACGAATGGGCGACATGCGGTGCATGTTGCAAATCTCCAACATGTTTTCGGGCATGACCACGCCGTAGTCGCGCACGCTGTAAATGCGCTCCCCGTTGACCTCTTTAATGTCCACGTCGTAGTAGTGAACTGGGACCAGGCGCTCGGCATAGCCGCGGTTGTTGCGCTCAATGATGGCAAAGCCGCAACCGTAAACCAGCGCAGATGCCACCAGCGTTTCCCAAAACTCGTAAGGTGTGTTTTCGTCGTTGGGAATGTCAAGCACCTGATACGCTGGGTGCATGTTGGCCACGTTGACGTCGCGTCCGTCTTTCACGTAGATTTCCAACCCCAGCGAGGCAATGGTACTTGCGATGCGGTACACACATGCGTACACCGTGCTAATACCAAGCGCGCCTTGTTCCGTGACATTAACGCCCGAGCTGACAAAGCCCGTAATGCCCAGGTCTTGTTTTAATGTCTGCGAGTCGTACTTCCCGACGCGATAACGGAAGACGGAACGCAAGCGGTCTGCAAGTGTAGCCATTCAAACTTTGTATCCCGATAAGATACGAAAGAATGATTACAAATCCAAGATTTCCAACATGATGTCGTCGGCGCTCAAGGTGTGGCAATATTCGTTCATGGCAATGATGCTTGCAATGATGCCGTCTACCTTCTTGTTTTCTTGGCGCTCCTTAACAACGCGCTTGTTTTCGTTGTTGTCTGTGTAGATCACAGCGCATCCAATTTGCCAGCGCAGGCAACGGTTGCCGCCATGGATTATCTGACCTTTCATGACGGCCATTTCAAATTCCTTAGTTGGCCCGTTCATCGTTGTAATGTTCTGCGCCATGGGTTGCATTGTGATGTTGTCCGCCTCAAGCTCACTGACAATGTAAGTGCTAAACCGTGGGTCGTAGCCAATGCTGCGCACGTCGTACTTGGCGCATTGCTCCACAATGTATTCCTTCACTATTCGGTAGTCCGTCACGTTGCCAGGCGTTATCGTAATGTCGCCTTCGCGTTGAAATGCCAGGTAGTCAATGCCCGCGCTTAACTTTTTGGTGTGCGCCTTTTCCGAGTTCACAAACTGATGGACCAACAGGTAAAAGCAGTCGCGGTCTTCGTCTCTGAAAAGCAAGGCAAAAGCGGTGAGGTCTTGCGTGCTGGCCAGGTCAAGTCCGCCGTAACATGGCAGGTTTTGCAGTTTGTGGTATGGTATTTCCGCGCTGCCTTTCATCCAAATGTCATCAGGTATCCACGCCGTTTCCGCTGACGTCCAAATATTAAGGTGTAGACGCAAGAACGAATTGACCATTGACGGGTTTGCCTTAGCATTCTGAACCGCTTGCTCAAAGTATTCTTTGCGGCAAATGGTGCCAAAACCTGGGTTTGCTTTTTTCCATGTTTCTTCAACGGTCCAGTCGTCGTCAGCGTCAGCGCAATACAGCACAGGCAAAAACGTGGGGTCGTCAATGCGTCCGTCGTTCACTGCCGTTGCATATTCGTGGACCTCGTAACAAATCGAGCTGCGATCATGGCCCGCAGTCGTAAGCGCGATAACCAACGGCTGACGCCGTGCGCCCGTAGAAGTAGTAAGCACGTCCCACAAGTCACGGTTGGGCTGTGTGTGCAGCTCGTCAAAAATAACGGCATGGCAGTTAAGCCCGTGCTTGGTGTAGGCCTCGGCGCTAATGCTTTTGTACCAACTGCTTTTCAGCATGTAGTCAATTTGGTTGCGCGTCACCTTTGCGCGCCCACGTAAGTGCGCATTGTTGGCCACCATTTCCTGGGCGATGTTAAACACGATGTTGGCTTGGCCACGATCGCCCGCGGCACTGATAACCTCCGCGCCTGGCTCGCCATCAGCAAACAACATGTAAAGCGCAATGGCAGCAGACAAATTCGACTTCCCGTTTTTGCGTGGTATCTCAACGTAACAGGTGCGGTACTTGCGCGTTCCATCCTGGCGCTTCCAACCAAACAGTGGTTTGATAATGTCGTCCTTTTGCCAGTCCTCAAGCAGGAACGCCTTGCCGCCCAACTCGCCTTTGACGTGGGTGCAGAACTTCTCAATAAAGTCCACGGCGCGCTGTGCCGCCGCTTCGTCAAACCAGTAATCAGTTGAAGAATTCGGCATTATCGTCTACCGCTGGGCGTCCTTCTCCAATCCAATTTTCCAGGCGCGTAATAATAATCTGCTTGCGGTGGCGCGCCTCCTTAAGCTGTTGCCATTCGGGACGCATGCGCGAGTAGGTGTCGCCGCTCTTCCCGATCACTTGGTAACACGTGCCGTGCTCGTCGCAGTAACGCTGCAAGGTGTCTTCTTCCAAGATGACGCAAGCCAAGGTGTAGAGCAGTTGCAACTGTCCTGGGCTTAAGTCAGCGCGCTGCTCGTATAGGTTCAACAGCTCGTTGTACTTCTTTGTTTGTTGTACGGTCATTTCCCAATTGGTTTTTTTAGCCCGCAGTGTGCGTGTGAC
>Ga0208150_1000526_pt1 | contig 14919 bp, 21 predicted proteins | sample DEB08_DNA_8_FD_184534 | JGI IMG/M metagenome (GOLD analysis project Ga0208150, IMG submission 184534) | Aqueous microbial communities from the Delaware River and Bay under freshwater to marine salinity gradient to study organic matter... | ecosystem: Environmental > Aquatic > Marine > Coastal ...
TCTTTGAATGCCGCTAGGTGTTGACACTTATGGCGGGTCTCACCAGAAGCATCAGTATATGAAGTATACTGCCACCAACCAGGAGCAGTAAGACCACGCTCCTTATTCTCAGCAAGAGTTGCTTCTACATCATCAATAAAAACAACTCTACTTTGAATTGTTGCATTACCTTCAGCACCAGCAGTAGCATTGGTATTGCCATCATGTGCTACAAGGGTCCCGTCAGACTCGTACTTGGCAACGGAAGCCTTCTCAGTAGTGTTCAAAACTTTAATTGATTGTGCTTGCGTTTCAGCACGACTATACAGGGACATGGATTCTTACTCCAGTTAATAAACTATTTTTCTAAAATTTATTTATATTCTCAAGCTTCTTCGCGCTTGAGAATTGCTTTTTCAACTACAGCAAGTAGTTGATCATCCATGTCAGTCTTGGTTAGCGTTACTGCTTTTTTAAGAATAAGGATACAAATTTCTACGAGTTTTTCTCCAAGTTCTTCATTCTCAGGAATCTTAGCAACAGCGTCTGAAATAATTTTTGATGCAAGTGGTAGTAGAAATGCGAGCATGGTATGACTTCCAATGAGCTATACTATTTATTTCTTATCTTTCTTTTTTTCAGGCAGTCCTTTATGCTTAGTAGATGCAAAATCTTTTACATCTTTTTTCTTCATGCTGGAAGCAACTTTGGCAACCTCAGGCGATGACGATCCCTCACCTTTTTGAGCAGCTCTAACCATACCCATAAATTTTTGTTGCTTTTTTGATACTGCCTTTTCAGCAATAACAAGATCAGGATGTTTTGCATACAAAGGACCTTTGTAATTACCTGCAAAAACTACACTTTCATTATTAGGTTTTGTAGTCATACCAGTTTCACCATCTCTGATGGTGGGCATAACTTCTACATTTCCTTTTTTCTTTGACTTACGTGCTTTATCTTTGCAACCGCACTCTTCTCTGAATTGTTTGAATGTCTTCATTTCTTACCCTTCATAGAAATAATCTTGCTGACTTTCTTACGACGCATGTGGAGATACTTGTCAGACTTATCTACATCGCCATCGTTGTCAATATCTTTATCCTTTCTATCAGCGTGATCACCCTTTAGTTCTTTGTGATTTACAGGATCTAATTTTTTCTCTGCGAGTTCTTCACCATCATGTGTTAGTTCGTCACCTGCCTTTACACAATCATCAACTTTCTTGCCGCCCTTCATCTTGGTGCCAGCATACTTGTAACCTTTCCAGCAAGCCTTGCCGTCAAGACCCTTTGCCTTCTCGATGACATAAGTTTCGCCGTCGATTTCATACTCTTCACGCTCAAGAACTTCAGGAGACTCAGCAACTGACTTCTCTTTCTTGATTTCTTTTTTAACCTTAGTGGTATCCTTAATCTCAGCACCATGAGACTGAGGTTCCATACCATCAAATGGTGCTTCGTGAAGGTTGAGCTCTACAGGATCTGTATTCTGAAAACAATCTCCACCCATCCACTTGCCATATGATTCCATCAACCCAGACGAAAACTGATCGTTTGCATTGACACTATTAATTGGCTTCTGGTAATTCATCGTTTAAAAGGGACGTTCTTCTCGTATTATTTATAGATCTAATATTCTTAATCCACTCTCGGAACATCTCACCATCCTCAGAAATAACGATAGCATAGTTGCCACCTACTCTGTGGATATGTCCTTTATCCCCCGTGCGGGATGACATCACAGCATCACCCTCCTTAAAAATAAGTTGCTGACGCTGCTGTTGACGCAGTGCTTCTTCTCTTAGTTTTTTGAAATCTTTCATTTAAAATTTTTAGGCAAGTTTGCCACGATCTCTGACATCAAAGCGCGACAATCATTATCATTTAATGCTTTAGGAATACCAGAACGAAACAACTCGAAGTCTCCAGCAAATGCTGCCCTTCTCATCTTAGTTCCAGATATAGCAAAAGTGTCCCCGTCAGCATCTCTGCTTCCAGAAGACTTAATCTCGATCTTTCTAAACGAAAAATCTTTTCCGTTGTATTTATGGAGGAATGACATGGCAGAAACCCTGTCAGATCCTACCAAAAAAACAACCTCATCATATCCGTCAAGCATAAGCTCTTGCAAGATAGCGACAGGTTGTTTAGGTCCCGAGAATATTTTACCACGATGTTCTGGGAACATCTTATCCATATAATATTTCTTACGATCAGGTGGGAGAGGGTTGCTACCTTTCTTATCTACAGTCTGAGAAATGTAAATGCGATAGTCATGATTGCCCGCTGCTTTCTTTACGCCAGCAAAGTTTTCAGCATGACCTGTTGTTGGTGGTTGAAACCTACCAAATGTAAAGTAGCAAACCTTTCCGTCTAACGCCATTTCTTTTCGATGGTGAAGTTATTGTATGCAAACTCCAGACGGTTGACAAACTTAATCATACTACCATCCTTATGAAGAACATATCCCTCAGGAGTTGTGACCTTGTATCCCTTATCAGTTTGAACGAAAGTCCTAAACTCTTCTAGGTGGTCTAGTTTATCTATAACCATTTGCTTCACTGCTTGTAGTTCTTTATACAGCGCAAGCATAGATTTGAACTTGTATACATTATCTACAAGATATTTTTCACTAGCATATACAAGGTTGCGTTTCTTAGTGAGGTTAGCAACTGTCTTGATCTTGGCAAGTTCTTTACTCATCTTTGCATGGTAGAAGTTTGCTAGATCATATAAAGACTCATCAATATTAGAAATGTTTCTAGCATTTTTAATCTCGTTATTGAAGAACTGCTTTAGATAAGATGCGATGTGGAACTTAGCATCTCCAGTTGTACCAGTAGCACCAACCAATTCATCAAGAAAATCACCACAGATCTTACACATGCGTTCGATCTTAGAGATATAGTTATCAAACTTTTGCATCTCTGTTTTAGAGAATCCAACTCGATGCATTGGCGTATCATTCTTCACAACCAAGACATCAGTAGACCCATCTACTTTTGCACCAGCACGAGCTTGCATCGTTGCCAACTCATCACCAGTGTAATGGGTATGAAATACTACTCCTATCTTTGCTCTACCTGCTGCTTTTCCGATGGGATGATCTACAGGAATACCGTAAGTAATTGTATTAGGTCTGAATGTGTAGAGTTGTTCTCCATTCACTGTTTCTTTTCTAATATCTGTGGTGAATAATAGATCACCTTGAATAACCCCATCAATATTGAGATCTATAAAATACTTCAGAGCATACTTTAGTTTCTCAGCCAAGTCTCCTTGATAATATTCATCAATTATTTCTTCGGTAAAGCAAAGTTTTGGTTCTGTTTTATTAAAAACAGATTTAGTTCCAACAAAAAATGCTTCTGTTATTGGATCAACTCCACAAACAACAGAAGGTGCTCCGTCCCATTTAGTTTGCATAAACCCAGCATTTTCTTGCCTCCCCAGCATCTTCCTCAGTTCTTTTAGGAAAGATACCGCTGCCATACACCCTTCGACGCCATAATTTAGCATCTCATCTTCTAAGTGTTCTAGGTGTTTGAGTTGTTTTATATTTGCCATTATGGTTGAACGCCTACCTTATCTCTAAATGGATTGCCAATAGAAGATTTTTCCCTGAGATAGTAGTTATCACCAGGACTCAGATTATTTTTCAAATGGTTCTCCATATAAAATTTAGGAATTCCACCAGGAGCAGCAAACTTATAGTAAACTACTTCTCTCATCACAAACTCTTCAATAACAGATCTAAAAGTAATCAGTTTCTTTTCGGCACTCAATTTCCTCAACATTATCTGACAGATAAGTGATGCTATGCCAACAACTCCAGACTTATGTTTTGGTTGAGACCAGTATTGAATAGCTTCTTTGTAATAAATGTTTGCCAGAGACAACCAGTGTTCTCTAAAACTATTCACATGTTCTTCCGTAATCTCATTATCTGGAACAACTTTGTCAATATCAGTAACCAGAATATTTGGCAATTCCTTTGAGATTGTTTTATCTTTAGCGCACAATTTTAAAGCTTCAAAAGATCCAGTCTTTACATTGTTATCTGCTAAAACTTTCAAGAGATTATATTCAAAAGTTTTTTTGTATTCTTTTACCCATTTTGTTTTAGCATCTTTCTCCAGTAGTTCAAGTATATCTTGAGGTTTTACAACGTTGGTCGTCTTACTAATTTTCTTAACAGAAAATTGATACTCCCTGTCTTTATGATCGTAAATCATAAAATCAACTAAAGCATAGTTTCCCTCAACTGGAATGAATATGCTAGCCCCATTCTTAGTAAGTTCTGGAAACCCAAGATCTTTAAGTTCTCTACTTCCTCTTTCTAATACACAGAGAGGTGCTGTAATTTCAGAAAAATCTTTTTCAATGTCATTCATACAGTCAATATACTCAGACATCGATAGTTCTTTGTATGCTTCAACCAGTTCTTTCTTTTCCGCTGGTCCATGATGCATACAATAATCTGTGAGTTCAATCAAATAAGTTTGCAAAAGCATAGGCAAATCACTACGCTTCTTGATCGAACTGATAACTCTTTTATAATAGTCATCAAAAGATAACTTAACTCCAGCAATACCATCAAAGTCCTGAGGTTTCAAAGGACAAGACATCTTCTTTTTTCCAGATGCTGTAGCTTTTGGTTTCCCCAAAGCGGGAGTACCTATCCATCCAGTTTTACCACCATCAAAAATTACTTCTATTCTGGTAACATAATTCTCAGAAGTAAGAGGTTTTACATGTACTGGACTTCCTTTTTTGATTGTGTCTATCTTTAGACTACCCGTTGAATTTTTATAGACAACAATATCAGCCTTAGCATTGATTTCAAATCCGCTATGGTAGTGCCTCTTATAGTCGTTCCAAGCGTCCTTAATTGATCTTGCCATAAGAAAACCTCCCGTCTAACTATTTAGAGGGGAGGTTGTTGAGATAGTCTTTTTCATTTTGATAGGGATGCTTTTTGCCAGACCAGATCTCATATCCTTCTACGAGATCTGGGATCAACCACTGGTCCACACGATAGCAATACTTCCAGTTGGTAGGTTGAATACAATTCATCACAACAACTTGGAAGAATGCTACTAGGTGGATCCAGAAACTATACATCGTTGTTCAGTCATTTTGCGTCTTCTTATTAAATCCAAATGGAGAGAGTTTATCTTCTAAAGCTAGTTTTAGAGCAACTCCACCAATTGCTTCCATAACCTTGAGGACTTGCTCTGGTTTGGCATCTTCCCCAAGTTCTTTAGCGATGTACCAATACTTAGGCCAGAATGTTTCTCCTGCCTTTTTGTAATCTTCTAGTGTAAGAATTTTCATCGGTCACCTACCTGACGATTTTCAGAATAATAAGAGTCAAATGTTCCTTCAGGATAACGCTTGGACAACTTACGGATATTAGTATCTAGAACTTCTTCCATGCTAATCTCAAGCGCTTGAGTTGCTTGTGCAACATACCACATAATATCACCAAGTTCAATAATCAAATGCTCTCGGTTATCTTCGTTCCAAGGTTTACCTTGAAAAATCATTTTCTTAATAATCTCAAGGAACTCACCACCTTCAGCATTAATACCAACGCCACTAGTAAGAAGACGTTCAATATTAGCACCTTGACGATCTAACTCACCAATACGATCGGCAAAGTCAACAAAGTTTGTTGAAGCATTTGAAGTAACTTGTCCAACAAATTCTTCATATTTATTAAAATCAATCATACGTTCCATTCAGTAAATTTAGATAATCGGTTTTGTGTTTCAGCGAACTGAGAGAATTGTTCTCCTGTGTCCTCTGAATCAAAGTTGATAGAAGAGGAATCATCCGCTACATCATACAGCTTCATTTTGGATCTGTCAATTCCCACCATGAATTTTCGTGAGGTAACAAGGTCTGAGTATCTGTTTTTAAGTTGTTTGACCATGAGGCGACCTTGTTGTTCAAGTTCCTCAGTAGAGATAAGGGCAAACATAAAATCAGCAGTGGCAGGCAAACCAAAAGACTCAGAAGTATCGGTAAGATCAGGATCAGAATTACCAAAGCCGCTGCGAGTAGTTTGAGTAGCTGTGACAATAGGAACATTACATTCCACAGCAAGACCGCGAAGCTCCTCAGCAATCGCCTTGACATACGTGTAAGAATTAACAATCGCACCTTTATACCTCGCACTAGCACATATATTAAGATAGTCCACAAAAATAATGTCAGGTTTGAAATCTTTCTTCAAAGAAAGATCACTCAAGAGCGCTTTGAAGTGTCCTGCATGGGCAGACGCTGTAGGGTATTCTTTGATAATAAGTTTTCCCTGAGTTTTTCTAGCGATCTCTTGTACCTTAGAAGTGAAGAGAACTTCAGGTAGTTCAATAATATCCTTAACATTTACATTCAGAAGGTTTGCGTCAATTCGCTCAGCAATTTTTTCTTCTGCCATTTCACATGTAATGTAGAGAACGTTGTAGTTCTGAGTGAGCGCGGCAGCAGCCACATGGCACATGAATAGAGATTTCCCGACGCCTGTACCAGCAAGAGCGACATTGAGAGTCTTGTTAGAGAGACCACCTTTTGTGATAAAATTAAACTTTTCCAAATCAAAGGGAATCTTTTCTTCTTTTCTATGGTAGAAATCATATCTATCTTCTGCTTGTTCAATGTAATCGTGTCCTATGTGTTCATCAAAAGATACTGCTAGTGCTTCTTGTAGAATGCTTGGTATCGCATCTTTTGATATTTTTTTATCACCTCCATCTGCGATCTTGATAGATTGCATGAGGGCAAGGTATATAGCTCTGTCTTGACACCATTTTTCTGTGGCGTCAAGGAGCCATTCATAGTCAACCCATTGGTCTGAAAGTCCTTGTATTGTCTGTAACGAATCTTTGTATGTTTCGTCAGTAAGGTCATTACGATTTTGGATGTTAATCGCCAAGACTTCTTGAGTAGGTATTTTGTCATACTTACTAGCGAAGTCAGCAATCTCTTCAAAGATAATTTTTTCATGATATTCTTGGAAATAATTTGCTTTCAAAAATGGAACTACTTTGCGGTAATACTCCTCAGTAAAGAGAAGATTACGAAGAATAGTTTGCTCAATACGCTCAGTTGCCATAAGAAAATTCTTTTTTTGCTGCTTCTTCAAGTTGTTCCATCACTTCGGGGGTGAAGTATTTTTCGGGATCAGCCAAAATAGCAGAAGGATAAACAGAGGATTCGTTAACAATGATACGATTGCCGTTGCGTTTGAATACTCCGTACTCTTCACCCAGTTCCAGTAATCCGTAGTATTTGTCAAGACCTCGCTCGTCAAAAAATAGGCGTGTTGCAACTTTACTTCCCTCAATAGTTAAACGAGACTTCTTTGCCTCGCATTTAATAATGTTACCAACAACTTCTTTTTTGCTATCACGTTCTTTAGATTTACTTAGATAGATGATAGTAGAAGCAGCATACTTTAGTCCTGTACCGCCACCCATCTCCTTTGTGGGGACATAGGAACCGATTACATCATATGTATGATTAGTAACAATCATAGGAACTTGTGCTTGACCCAGTTTCAATGTTAGCACACGGAAGGCACCTTTGATCAACTGAGATTTGGTCATGTCACGAACCTGCTTATCGTTGGCAACGTCTTCCATCTCTTTATTTGTAGAAAGCATACCCAGAGAGTCTAGCACAAACATCATAGGTTCACGATCTTCTTTAGGTTCTTTCAGATACTTATCAAGAATACGACAAGCCTGAGTTCTAAACTCTTCAATAGTAGCAACTGGCATGATAATCATACGATTACCATCAATCCCACGACTTTCAATCATGTCACGGGAAATGGCGGATTCAGTTTCAAAATAAATGACTCCACCTGTAGGATTAGAATCAAGGAAATTACGAACGACACTGAGAGCAAAAAAAGTCTTCCCCGTGCTGCTCTCTCCTGCCAGAGCAGTAACTTTATTGGAAGGAAGACCTCCAAACAAAGAGCCACTAACAAGAGCATTAACAATATAACTACCAGTATCAACATAACTAGTGATATCGCCAGCAGCAATTCCTTCACTGACCAAACCAGCAAACTCATTTCCACTTTCTTTAATTACGGTATCTAGGAATCCCATTGATCTACTTTCTCCTCATAAAAATTGACATAGTTATATTTGTTACGCATAAGTTTAGCAAACGCAACAGCAGTATTGTAGTCTTCAAAACACTTAATGTCTTCTGGACCTACTTGACCAACAATATGATTGGTCCAAGTGACTACAAAGATCTTCTTACTCATTCAAAGAAACTCCCAATGGTAATGATTTTTTCATGTTGCCACCCAATACATTGTAGCACATTTTTGAGAGGTTCAAGAAAAGATTTTTCATATTGCGTTTGATAATCAACATACTTTTCAATCCCAAATTCTTTAGGCAACTCTCCAAAAAAACTAATACAATTCTCGTGAATAGGGTTAGGTGTTTTAAGATACATAAACTTAATCTTTTCACCTTCTTGAATAAGAGGATGCTTATTTTCTATATTATACTTCTTCACATAGTGATTGTAAAGAAGGGCACCTCTTACATGGATTGGGGTTGCTTTTCTATAAATCTCTGTTGGATGTCTATATTTGGCCAAGTTGTTAACTCCTCTTGGGAATGCAACTTCTTCATAAGGTCTTGTGCGCATTTCTGTTCGTACATCATTGATAAAACAGATAAGCTCATCATTTGTCTTGCCGATAATAATCTGAAACGCTGCATATAATTTATCTCTAAAATAAGCTGGAGTAGAAGATCTAGCAGTCTCAAGACCCATAATCTTCATCTTGGGTTCTTTATATCTAACACCTTCACTATCCCAAACGTTAAGAATGTAACGCTTCTTAGCAGTCCAGATACCACGATCAGCGATATTCTCACGCTTCATACTCATCTTTTGTTCATATGCCGAAACATAATTCGCAAGTTCCTGATAACTGGATTCGATGAATGGTTCCAACTTCTCTTGACAGATCTTATCAAGAATGGAAACAATTGCTGCTTTGTCGCCAGACTTATTACTAAAAAATTTAGAAACAAGAGGTCCAAGATTAAGATAGATTGAGTCGGTATCGCTAGCGATGACATAATCTACTGCCTCCGTTTTTAAAAGATTATTTAGATAATCGTTCATCTTGTTCTCAATCCAGCGAATTGATACTTGACCAGACAAAGTAATTGCCTCGGCATTAGCAAGACGATAGTAACGGAAGTGTTCGTTGCCAATTGCACCATAGGCAGAGTTGAGGGAGATCTTCTTTGCCATTTGGATATTATTACATCTAGCAATCTCTTTCACGAGTTCTACAGTAGGAGTTTTCTCATACTGCTTCTTCGCCTCAATCATCTTCTTCTTAAAAATGACACGAGAGTCATACATCTTCTTCATCATCTGAGGAAGAAACCCATGCTTATCTTTTCTATACTGAGCACCATTAGCACACACAGCAAACTCACCGTTAATATCTACTTGCTTTTTAAGTATCTTATCAACGGTAGCAGTTGAGTGTCTGGTATCCTGAAGCGTCTCTGGCGAGATGTTGTATTGCATAATAAGATGGGGATACAAGCTATTAAGATCAAAACTAACCACCCAATCATAAAACCCAGGAATCGGTTCTTTGACATAAGCACCTGCATACTTCTCAGTCTTAGTCGCTTCCTTTTTCGGCGGGATAGCAATCTTACGCTTTAAAAGTTCCACGTAAATATAGTTATCCCACATCTTCACCTGACTAAACACATCTTCATAATTCACCTTAGCATCATATGCCATAGTGTATGCAAGTTCAATCAGTTTCATCTTATCATCAAGGTTGTCAACCAGACGAACGTCATGGATGTTGTACTCAATAAACTTCTGCCAGTCTTTTTCGTAGAACTCTTTAAAAGTATCAAACTCTGAGTGATCAAGTTTTTTCTCACCAAGTTCTACAAAACAAATATGATCTAATCTATAACTCTCTTGATTTGTATAAGTAAATTTCTTATACAATTCAAGATAATCCAAGGTAGATATACCAAGCATGTCAATAGAATAATTTCTACGACCCTGAATATAAATCTCTCGTTTAGATACTAATCTCCATGGGGACAAAAGTTTTACAAACTTATCTCCAAGAATACGCTCAACACGATTGTGAATATATGGCAAGTCAAACATTCTGACATTCCATCCTGTAATTACATCTGGATAATTTTCTTGCCAAAATTCAAGAAAAGCACCCATCATGCTTTCTTCAGAAATAAAATGCATGTAGTCAACCATGCTGTCCTTATTATTAAAAGGACGCGATCCAAATACTGTAATACGACCAGAAAAACTATCCTTCACACTGATGGCAAGAATCTCTTGATCTGCAATATCAACATTAGGAAATCCATTTTCAGCAGCAGTTTCAATGTCAATTGTAAAGACACGAATGTTGTTGCTATCAAATTTTATTTGTTCTTCAGGATGTTGTTCAGCAATGTATTGATATAAAAAACGTGAATTGCCATAAATTTTAAATTCTTCAACGTCTTTATACTGCTTTACAAAATCACGTGCTTCGCTAACAGATCCAAACTTAACAGGTTCTACACAATCACCTTCAAGTGTTCTCCATTCAGAATAATTTTTTGTAGGTAGATACATTGTGGGGTTATAAGGAACCCGCATACTGTATCTGTTACCATTTTCATAACCACGTACAAGCAGGCGGTTGCCTGCTTGCTCAACACTAGTATAAAACTTCATTCAAGACATTCAAGATAACGAGAAAGCAAAGACTTGCTTGGATTAGTAACAACAATCAGGTCCGAAGACCTGACGTTGAATTCACGCTCAGCAGCATGAGAAGCCCATGGACTGATATTACCTTCACAGTCTATCACGTATGGTTCAATCATCCACACGTCGGGGTCACCTGGCAAAGTGTCTCCTTCAACTGGTTCTACTTGAGCGATGATCCACTCATTCGCTAGCTTCAACAGGTTCGCTGTTATTTCCATCAGTCTCCTCAGGATAAAAAATTTGTTCTTCAGTCAATCCAACTTGCTTTAATTTATTTACATAATTTTCAAGAATACTATTGTCTGGAAAAACAACACTAATGATATGATTACCACCCATGTTGTGTTCTTCAATTGGACTAAAAGGACACCATCTTTCGTATTTAATTGGGAATGATCCATCTTCATTCAATTCTCCCAAGAAAAGTTTGTAGGGATAAATCATCTTATATCCTACAATATTTTTTGGGTCTTCTTGACTTGGAATTTCTCCAAAGATACAAAGAACGTTATCTCCAGTTGTAAGATTTACAACGCGAATATTATGATTTGTTTTTAAAGTATTTTCAGTAGTCATTTTATCAATGCAGTTTTTTACATGTTATCATCAAAAAAGGGTGCCGTCAAGCACCCCTCACTTTTTATTTAGAACCAAACTTTTTTCTTTTGTTTTTCTGGCAAGTTTTTTACAAGAGTAATTATTAGAAGACCATCAACAAATTTAACTTCTTCAACTTCTACATCATCTGCCATTTGCCAGTTACGAGAAAAAGTTCTATAAGATATTCCTCTATGAGAATATTTTCTTTCTTTATCTGGAGGTGCTTTACGAGCAGATACAGTCAAAACATTTCGTTCTGTTGTGACTTCAATATCTCCTCCTGAAAATCCTGCAAGAGCGACCTCCAATAAGGTTCTACCACCATCTCCATCCACAACATTGTAAGGTGGGTAACTTGATCCACTTCCTGCAAGAGCTTCAAGTCTGTTGAATGTTTCATTAAATCCAATTGAATAAGGGATATAGTGTTCCCAGGTAAGATTAGTCATGTCCTTAAGCAAGCGACGTTTACATGTGACCCATTTGGCATCACACTAATATTTAAAGATAAACGTCAAAATTTTAAAGAGAGAAACCCGTATAAAAAATTACGGATTTCTATACTTCAACTTTTTTTCTACCAATATTGTACTTACTTTCTAGTGTCCATTCTTGCTTTTCTTTAAAAGCCAAAACTTTAATTTGATTCAAAGGAGCAAGATCAGAAATTTTATCTTCATAAACTACTGAGATTAAACCCCAATCACTAAGAAGTTTTACAATACGATTGCGACGTTGAATATCATTTAATGACAAGTTAGTATTTTTACCATCAAGTGCAAACAACTCTTTAAAGTGTACAATATAATACTTACCTTGTTTATGTAAAATATGACAAGACTGATAGATCTTTTTTTCTTTACGAGATGCAACACCAATACGAGTAAGTGTTTCTCTCACTTTAAGAAAATCATCTGGTTCGCCAAGAACCACTTCAATCATATCAGATTGTTTCCACTGGATTTCTGTTTCCTCGCTCATTTTTTCCACCCTTATTCAATGCTTTTTTAATATGATCTAGCTGATCCTTAGTGAGAACCCTTAGAGCTTGGAGTGCTTTATCGTCATTATAACCATAATACTCTTTTACTACTTCAAGATAATCAATAGAATCTTTACGTGCCCAAGCAGAAAATCTCTTTCTTGGTTTCACACTATTTAGTAAAAAATCGTATTGAAGTTTTTTTGGCAAATGAGAATTTTTATTCACCTCATTTGCAAACAAAATAGTATCAATAAAAGAAGAAAGGCATCGGTTAATAATGTAAGGAGGATAACCTTGCTCAGCATTGAAGTCATCATCAAGGATGCTTTTCTTGGATTGGTTGATTGAGTAAAGGTAGTCTTTTAGTTGGTACGTCATTCCAGTGTCTAATCACTCCACTAATAATAAAAAAGTTGGTAACCAAGTAAGAAATAAAAATAAGGGTGCGTATGCCAGCAATAATATCTGCTTCTCTATCTGTTCGTCCATGCTTCTCCCCTAATGCTTTCGCCCAGATTCTCCACATTAGAACTTAGCGTTAACACCTACAATTTTAGCATTAGGATTTCTAGCAAGAGCAACCTCTCGTGCTTCTTGATAGTTACGAGCATAGACTTCTTCCTTGAAGACTTTGCCAGCAACATAGAGTTGTACTTCACACTTCATTTGCTAATACCGTTGCGTAGTTGGTGAGAACGAGTTCCTTGCGGCTCGCTTGATCTGTATTATAACTCCCCACAGAGCGCATGGTGTATGTATGTGCAAATTCTCCAACTGTCCACCCGTTGAAACGATCACGGATCAGTTGCGACGAATTGTAACTGATCAACTGAGGACCAATAAAGCGATCACACTTGGTAGCAAAAAAGTCATGGTTGAAACTTTTATGCATATTACCACGCTTACCATAAAGATTGCTTCCAATCTCATAAGGAGGATCTAGATACGTGAAAACATCTTTACAATCAGTCAACAAGTATTCGTATGACTTATTTGTAATAGTCCAGTTAGCAATCAGTTTTTGATACTCTGGCAGTCGGTCAATTCCTGCAAGAGAGAAGTTGCTGTCACTTGCTTGGGGAGAGAAGGAACTTGATTCACTGAGTCCCGAGAAAGAACACTTATTAACAATATAGAAGGAAACGGCACGATGAAAGTTTTTAGTTTCTTCCAAAGGTCTTCCAAGATATTCTTTTGCACTATCAAACAAAGTTCTGGCAGATGCTTGATCAATATGTCTTTGTTTGAGTTGGACAAGTTCATCTCTAAGTGCTTGTCCATGATCTTGTAGTTCTCGCCAGAAATTATAAAGAGGTTCGTAGAGATCGTTAACTACAATATTCAAATGAGGATAACGCTTAGACACTTCAAGTGCTACGCTACCACCACCCAGGAAGGGTTCACGATACTCACGAAAATCTTTTAGATCAGGAATGTATTGGAAGAGTTTACTAAGTGCTCTGGACTTACCACCAGGATATCTTAAAGGTGTCTTAAGAGACTTCAAAGTCTGAGGCATGGTATTTAAGGTATTCACGAAAGGTCATTTTCATCTCTTTTTGCGTCATGCCACAATGAGCAGCAGCAGCAGGTAGATTCATTGTAGCACGAAACAATGCTTCATGTGCTTCTTTTACATTTTCTGGTGTGGTTTTTACGTATCCACTTGTATTGTCTTTCAGGTTCTTTTTCAAGGCGTTCAAGCATCTCCTCCATCATAATAAATTTAGGTTCTTTCTCAATGAATTTTAGTAGGGTCATTTAAATTCACAACTAATCATGATCTCTGTCAAGCAAGCAAGCATATTTACTTCCTGATCAGGAACAATAGCAATGTCACGCATATACTTAGCGATGATAAGAACTGCTTCAGGAATAGAAGAAGGTTTTAGAACACCATACAGATTATCATAGATCTTACGCATCACCATGCTGGGATCATTGTCCAAATGCTGAACTACCCAGTTCTTTACTGTCGTGAATTCTTTTTTCTTGAGAGCAGATAAGAGAGAATCAAGATTAACATCAGCCACATCAACAAGTATGGCAGAAGATATGTTACCAGTGGCAGCATAGCGTTGACACTCATTGATAAGACGGCGCCAATCAGGATAATAACGCTTAACGAGCTTAGCGAGAACTTTGTCTTCATAATCAATATTCTCGTGAGTAAGAATAGATTTGAGGCGAGTAAAAAACTCTCCTTGTAACTTAACTGCTTGCTCTGGTTTAATACGAAAATCAATAACCGTGCATCGCGAATGCAATGGTTCAATGATCTTGTTAATGAAGTTGCAAGTAAAGATGAAACGGCAGTTGCCGTGAAACTCCTCTACGGCAGTTCTGAGGGACAGCTGCACGTCGTTGGTGGTGTTATCTGCCTCATCAATGATAACGACCTTGTGGGACGCTCCAGAGGTCAGGGAGACGGTGCTAGCGAACTGACGGATGCGATTACGCACAGTGTCTAGGAAGCGCCCCTCGTCGGACCCGTTGATGACGATGTAAGACGCACCGATCTCCTCACACATCGCCTTGGCA
>Ga0208150_1000535_pt1 | contig 14834 bp, 13 predicted proteins | sample DEB08_DNA_8_FD_184534 | JGI IMG/M metagenome (GOLD analysis project Ga0208150, IMG submission 184534) | Aqueous microbial communities from the Delaware River and Bay under freshwater to marine salinity gradient to study organic matter... | ecosystem: Environmental > Aquatic > Marine > Coastal ...
AAAGCTGGCACAACTCAAAAGGCGGTGCGTACACGCTGACCCTGCCGTCTGAAGTTTTTACTGGAGTCAGCCAAAACCTTAAAGATCAAGTCCCGACTTACCTAAACTGGCGCTGGGCTGAGATGCCCTCAGTCGAATCACTCTTTCCCGGACGGTCTAGGGTGCAAGTACGACTCGTAGCCACTTTGGACGCTTAATCATGGTCCTTACCGGAGCTGACGGACAACTCAGGTATCAAGGGGCAGTTGTCGGCAAGGTGCGTGATTGGAGTATCACAATCACAAAGGATGCACTTGAGGACACTGGGATAGGAAGCTACGACAGGACGTACATCCAAGGTCTGCGCGGCACTACAGGAAGTGCAACCGTGCTATACGACCCAGCCAACGTCGACGCAGCAGCTTTCCTTAACTCAATTTTCCAGAACACCGAAAACACTGAAACCGCCGATTTCGTGTTCAATCGACACGACAACAAGTCGTTCTTTTGCACTGGTTTTGTAACCAGCGTCAGCCCGAGCATCAGCGTGGGTAGCGTGCAAGCTGTGAGCGTTAGCTTCCAAGTATCTGGTAAACCAACCGGAGCTTTCTAATGGCTGTTCTTGGTATCGGCGGCAGGCTGTACCTCAAGCGTGACGCACCGGACGCCTGCTTAATTGACTCGTCTGCAGTTGACGGCGCTCGTAATGCCATAAGCAGCATTTGCCCTGGCTACTGGTCCGGCGACAAGGTGATTGTCTCGTGCCTGCCCCACGGCACCGGAACATTTCCGCCCAACCCTGACGGGTATGGGATGTACTACTACAGCCAGTATTACCAGGGTCCAAACCGAACCCACATCACCGACTTTACGGATACTTTTTACAAGACTGGAACGCAGGCATACCCCGACGGACAGGAAGCGGATGATGCGCAGTTTTATGCGCGCCCCGGTGACGTTTCCGGCGGTGACACCATTGAGGATTGCAGCGATGGTGAGTACTGGATTCACATCGACGAGCTAGGTGGCGGCAGCTTTTACACCAGCCGTGCGGCCGCTTTAGAGGGCGACCCCGATGACCGAGTTTCCCTGTTTGGCAATGTCGCCGGCACGATTGGTCTTGCCCCATTCGGCAGCTCAGATTTCAACAACGCCTTCTGGCGCTGTGTCGTCAGCTTTGGGGAGTACGCCTTCAGCGACGCGCAGGACATCGTCTCACTTGACAGCGTGTGTGCGGACGCGCCCGAGTACGAAGCAGTCGTATACGACTCAGACGAATACGAGAACGCAAACGTATTACCGCGCAGTGCAACTGCAGGACAAACGGCTCCTTATTGGCAACTGATTTGTGATGTAGCCAACTGGTCTTTAGAACTGTCCGCACCAAGCGTCGATACCACCGCCCTCAGCGAAAAGTTTGGCGAATCCGTCAAATCGCTTGTAACTGGAGGCGGTTCGGTTGAATTCCTGATTGATCGAAAGGGATTTGGAGATGAAGAGGACAATGGAACAACCCTTATGAAGCTGCTGCTCATGACTGAGCGCGGCTGTAAGGCATCTGCCCGTTTTTATGTGGTCAATCGAGGAGGCGGGGTTCAAGGTTCCGGTTTGCAGGTTCCGGGAGACCTCTATTACGCAAGTGAATTGCTTGTAACAAGCAGTGCAGTGAACGTTAGGCCTACTGAAATCGTTGCGGGCACAGCAAACTTTGTTACGACGGGTGAGATTAGACTGCTTGAAGCAGTCCAGACCGTGGTCCAGTGACCAAGATCACCCGTGCCGGTCAGTCCGGGTCGCTAGGCGACATCAACGTTCCCCAGTCCGGCTTTAGGGATCAGATTGATGCGTTGACCGACGCGGTTCGTCAGCTTGGCGGTAAACCCGAAATTGAGCCTGGTGCTGGCACGGTTAATGATCCGCTAAATGCGCAATACGTCCTTTACGTAAACCCCCAAATCGGTAACGACACTTTTGTGTCGGGGGACTACGCCAGTGCTGACGACGGCACTCAAAGCCAGAAACTACGCCGCATTACACTGCAGCGCCTGGAGTGTGGATACACCGAAGCCCGCCCCTTTAAGACGATTAACCGCGCCGTCATCGAAGCTGCGCTGATCACCAGCCGCAGTTGGCTCGACCCCGCAGCAGGTGACGATCTCGTCTCGATCATTCTGGCTCCCGGCGTCCACACGGTTTACAACGGCACCGGCTCCAGCACGATCGACGAGTGGAGCGCCACCTTTAATCCCACTCCGGCTCAGCTTCAGCAGTACAACGACAACACTGTTGGCGGCCTAATCATTCCGCGTGGCGCCTCGCTAATCAGCTTGGATCTGCGGAAAACCGTTATCCGCCCTGACTTCGTCCCATCTCCGACTGACGAGGCAGCTGACTACAGCAACCGCCGCTCGATTTTCCACGTCACTGGTGGCGGCTACTACTTCGGCTTCACGTTTAAGGACAAGGCCGGTTCTACTACCAGTCACCACCTGCTGGATTGCTTCCAGTTCACCAGCGAAACCCAGCTCGATAACTTCTACGCAAAGATTTACGCGCAGCTTGGAACGCTTGGTGGCCTAAGCGAAGCCAACGCTGACAGCCGGGAAGTTGAGTACCAGATCACTGGCCCGCAACCTCCGACTGCTGCGGACACCGTTGACACGGTCAACAGCGCTAGCCCCTACATCTACAACTGCTCAAACCGTTCTGTTTACGGTCTGTGCGGCATTTTTGCCAATGGTGCTGCGGCCCAGGGCTTCAAGTCCATGGTTGTGGCCCAGTACACGGGCGTGTCCCTGCAGCGGGACATGAACAACTGGGAGAAATACTCCTCTGGTTCGTGGACGCTGGTCGATGACTACGACGACTACATCGCGCAGGATCCCGACAACGTTCGGATGAAGCCCTCGCGGCGCTCGTTCCACATCCGCGCCGTCAACGACGCAATTATCCAAGAGGTCAGCGTCTTTGCAATCGGCCAAGGCGTCCACCACTGGGTTGAAAACGGCGGCGAGTTGACCGTCACCAACTCCAACTCAAACTTTGGTGGTTGCGCAGCTCTGGCCGAGGGCTACAAGAGCGTTGCATTTGATGCGGACTCCAACTGGGAAGTCAACCGCATCCGCGTTGCCACCGACCTCAGCGAGAAGACGGGCAACATCAAAACGGTCACGCTGGGCAAGATTGCCAGCGGCGTGAGCAACACCGCCACCACGATCACGCTGGAGCTTGATCTCGAAGAGGGTATTTACGACAGCGAGATTCCCCGCGTACTGGAGCGCGACGGTTACACGCTGTTTGAAAACTCTTTCCTCTGGGTCACCAATAGCCGCTCGGCTGATTACCGAGCACCGCTGTCTGCCGTTGCGTGGTCTTCTGCAAACCCCAACCAGCTGGTTGTTACAGCGGCATTTGAAAACGAAGACGGCACTGCACCTGGCGATCCTGTTCTCGACAACCTCGGCAACCCGATCGGCATCAACTACCCCGATCTTGCTGGAGCGAACGTTTACATCCGCCGTATTCAGGACACTCGAACTGCCGCCGAGCGTCGTTACGCACTGCTGAACTCCACCAGCGTTTCCACCACTCGTACGCCTCTGCGCGACTACGTGCTGCAGACCAACACGGCTGCTTCGCACATTGACACCACAATTCCCGACACTGCTCTGATTGGTGTCGCTACCTCGGCTGCTGTTACCGACACAGCTGGCAACGACTCACTGGTTGAACTGCGTCGCCTCAACCCATCTAACACTTGGGTTTCTGGCACGTATTACCGGACCGGCGACGTTATTCGCACCGGAAACAAGCACTACAACTGCATCCGCGAGAACGTTGACACTGTCTTCGATGTCAACAAGTGGACAGAAGCCTACGTCCACATGGAGGAGGGCTACAACGCCGAGGACTATTTCAAGAACGTCCAGCCCTCAATCATCTTTGACAACGACACCGACGGAACGGTTGATTCGACCACTCTCGGTTACAACTTCAGCACTGTCTGGTCCACGGATGCACGAGTTCGCGCCCAGTACCGTTCATCGACTGACTACAAGGGGATGCACTCCTTCTTGGTCAGCATCGGTTTCAGTGCAGCGGATGCGCACACGATTCTGCTGCCCAAGACGGCTGCCAACCGTGACCGCAACCCGGCAGCAGCCCTAGACGGTATTGCCAACCCGAGTGGCGCAGCCAACGCTTGGGCTAACTGGTCGATCGAGTTCCGCCGCCCGTCAAACATCCGCCTGTTTGGCCACGCCTACGAGTGGGCCGGCTACCTCAACTACTCAAAGAGCTTGCCCGCGTACCAGCGGGACCTGAGCGCCAGCAACAAGTTCACGTATTACTTCACCAACCAGAACGCAGGTCGCGTCTATGGCAGCGGCTTCAACGAAGAAGGCTTCTTGGTTACCCCTCAGGGGATCCAAGACCTGACCACAGGCGAAGAGTCCAGCTTTGACTCTCTGGGTGGATCGCAACCGACTGACGAGATCGAGTTCCCCACCTTCTACGACAGCCTTAGCGCCAACACCCTTACGGTCAACACCGAACTGGCGCTGAGTGGTTCAGTCACTGGAGCACCGAGCTGGGACGGCGGGTTTGGTGGTGTGCTGCCAGCGCTGCCCCAAGCAAGCGAAACCCAGCAAGGCATCGTTGAACTTGCCAACCAAACGGAAACCGAGGCTCTGTCCTCCAACGCCTTGGCAGTCACCCCGTTTGGCCTGTCTGGTGCGCTGACCGATCTGCAGACCACAATCATTGCTCAGATCACAAACCAGCTGGTCCCGGTTGGCAGTGTCCAGCACGTTGTGGGTTCTACTGCTCCAACGGGTTGGCTAATCGCCAATGGCGACGTTGTTCCCGACGGCAATGGAACGGTCCAGGGTGTAACTGCCAACTTCTCGGCACTTTTCGCGGCACTTGGTACAACGTACGGAGCAGCCGGCGCACTTCCCGACCTGCGCGGTCAGTTCATCCGTAGCTGGAACTCTGGCGCTAATGCCGACGGTGACACCTCGGCACTAGATACGGGCCGCGTTCGTGGTTCGGATCAGGACGACGCCACCGCACTGCCGACCACGGCGTTTACTGGCAGCACCAACACAACTGGCAACCACAGTCACTCTTACGACCGCACCGGTGAAAACAACGCCTTCCGCGATCCTGGCGATGCCGTTGTCAACCAAGGCGCTGGTGCGCAAAACACCAGCACGGCGGGCAACCACTCACACACCGTCACAATTAGCGGCGGCGGTGACGCCGAAACTCGCCCAACTAACGTTGCCCTGCTTGCTGTTGTTAAGTATTGATCGCTAGAGTGAGGGCACCCCTGAATAGGGGTGTCTTCCGACTGAATAGTCATGGCTGTCCAGCTAATCCTCAAGAACAGTTCTGTTCAGGACAAAGAGGCAACAGCGCTGCAGCTGGCTAACGGTGAGATTGCGCTCAACTATCACCAGTCGGGACCATTCCTTCAGTGCAAAGACAGCAACGGTGATGTCTGGCGCATTGGCGGCGTAATCATTGGCGCCAACGCACCAAGCTCACCCAGCAAAGGTGCATGGTGGTTTAACGAAAGCACCGACGTACTCAAGTTCTACGACGGCAGTGCGTGGAACGAAATCTTTGTCAACAGCATTGTTGACGGCGACATCGATGCAAACGCTGAGATTGCGGTCAGCAAGTTGGCCGACGGCACTGCACGTCAACTTCTGCAGACCGACGCAGCAGGCACCGGCGTTGAGTGGACCGACGATGTTGATGTCCCTGGAACGCTGGACGTTACCGGCGTCGCCACTTTTGACAACAACGTTGTCATCACCGGCAACCTGACGGTCAATGGCACGACCACCACGATCGACACGACGACGCTGATCGTCGAGGACAAAAACATCGAGATGGGGTCTGTTGACAGCCCCACCGATGTGACTGCCGACGGCGGCGGCCTGACTCTGAAAGGCGCTACCGACAAGACATTCAACTGGGTCAACAGCACCGATAGCTGGACCAGCAGCGAAAACGTCGATCTTGCCAGCGGCAAAACTTACAAGGTCAACGGCACCGACGTACTAAGCGGCAGCAGCTTGGGTTCCGGCGTGACCGGCTCCAGCCTGACCAGCGTTGGCACGATTACCAGCGGCACCTGGAACGGCACTACGGTTGCAACGGGCAGCGGTGGTACGGGCCAAACCACTTACACCAACGGTCAGCTGCTGATCGGTAAAACCGACGGGACCTTAAACAAAGCGACGCTGACCGCTGGTACGAACATCAGCATCACCAACAGTGACGGCGGGATTGAGATCGCAACGTCCGGCGCTGGTATTAACAACGTTGTCGAAGACACCACCCCTCAACTTGGCGGTGACCTAGACGTAAACGGTCAGTCGATTGTCAGTGTCAGCAACGGAAACATTCCGATTACTCCTAACGGTACTGGTCAGATTCAACTGACTAATCCACAGCTTGCTACTGATCTTGACATCCAAGCAAATGCCATCACGACCACTACCACTGACGGTGACATCGACCTTGACGCTAATGGCGCTGGCCTGATCCAAGTTACTGAGTTTAACCTCAGTCAAGTTCCGATTGTCACCCAGCACGATATTGGTACTGCTGCTAACGAGGTTCCGCTTAACGGAATGCTTGGCGGCATGGCGTTCCAAGATCCGGCGAGTGTCAGTGTTGATGCGTTGAATAGCAGCGGCAGGGTGTTGGTGGGCTCATCTTCTGCGCGTAGTCCAGTTTCTGCTACACCACTAATCCAAGTAGAAGGAACTACTTATGCAACATCGTCAATTTCTATTACTCAAAACAGTAACGACAGCAACTCGGCAAACTTTTACCTAGCCAAAAGCCGTGGCGGAAGTCTTGGCAGCCATACAGTCGTTCAATCTGGCGATGAAGTGGGTTCCATTGATTTTCTTGGGGCAGATGGCTCGCAGATGGTTAGAGCCGCAAGGATTCAATGTGTTTCAGACGGCACCCCTGGCGCTAACGACATGCCGGGCAGGTTAGTGTTCTCCACTACTGCCGACGGAGCGAGCAACCCGACGTTGCGTCTTACAATTAAAAGAGATGGTACTTTTATCTTTGATAACACAACCGACCTGATTCCTGAAACAGATAACGTCACAAATCTTGGCAAATCAGGTCATAGATGGACGGCAGTTTGGGCAGCAAACGGTACAATCCAAACATCGGACGAACGGGCAAAATCTAATATCGCCGAATCTTCTCTTGGTAGTGCTTTCATTAAGTCTCTTCGCCCTGTTTCCTACAAGTGGATCGAAGGTGGCAAGCGTGACACTGGTGAGCGCGATGAAGACAATAACTACATCTACGAATCCGTTCCCGGTACTCGCACTCATTGGGGTTTCATTGCCCAAGAAGTCAAGCAAGCCGTCGATGATGCTGGCGTTGATTTTGGCGGCTGGGTTCTAACAGACAAAGATGACCCGGATAGCGAGCAAGCTTTGCGTTACGACCAGTTTATTGCACCGCTGACGAAGGCATTGCAGGAAGCCATTGCAAAGATCGAAACCCTAGAAACCACTAACGCCTCCCTTGAGGCTCGTCTTACCGCACTTGAAGGAGGTACCAACTAATGGCAATCTCACATCTTTACCCAACCCAACGCCCTGCGCTGGACCTTAACTTCGCTCGGCAAAAGCGTCTGGACTCTCGTGTAACTTTCACACGCGGGTCCACCGCCACTTACGTTGGCAGCGATGGACTGATTAAAACAGCTGCAAGTGGTGAAGCGCGGTTTGACCACGACCCAGAGACTGGTGAGAGTCTTGGATTGTTGGTGGAGGAGGCGAGGACTAATTTATCTGCTTATGGTGAGAAGTTAAATGGAGGAACTTGGACGACTCCCTGGTATACTGCCTATAAGGTCACTAAAACTTATAACGCAGCAACCGCTCCAAACGGTTTAACATCTGCAACTCTTGTAGTTCCAAATACTGATTTGCAGCAGCATTATCTCTCGTCAGAAGAGACTGCGGTAACAAGTGCGGTTTATACTATGTCGATTTATGCAAAGTATTCTGGATATAATTTTAGAATGGACTTTAAGGGTCCAAACAGGGGAGCCAGTTTCTACTTAAACACTGGTACTATAGGCGCTGTTAGTAGTGGAATAACGGCATCCATGCAGGCACTTCCTGGTGGATGGTATAGGTGCAGTATCACTTACAACACTGCTACGACAGATATAGATTCATTTATTAAGATACTAAACCTCAGTAATTCTGATTCTTACCAAGGAGATAATACAAGTGGAGTCTATTTTTGGGGATATCAAATTGAGGCAGGAACATTTGCAACTTCAATTATTTTAACTAATGGCTCCACGGTAACCCGCTCAGCAGACGTAGCCAGCCTCACCAACTCCAGCATCTACGACACCGATAGCTTCACCATCCTCAACGAACCCTTTGGTTCAGCGGCTGGTTCGTCCACGTTGTCGCTGGTTGGCGCCGGTGAAACGCCGATTAAACGCACTGCTGTCTACAACCAAGAGCTGACTCAAACCCAAATCAACGCCAGTGTCGGCAAGACCGATGAGTTCTGGCGGTGGCGGATCCTTGGTAGCAGCTTTGGTCTTCCCAGCTTCACCACTGATGGTCAGGTAACGGTTGACTGGGGTGATGGAACGGTTGAAACCTTGACCACCAGTGACCACACGTTTACCAATGGTGGCGGGTATCACGAGGTTGGTTTTAGGTTGGATAGTGGGACTTATTTTAAACCTCAAATTTATAATGACGCTAACCATAAGACAAAAGTGGTGGCACTTGGTCCTGCTCCAGAAAGTATGGTAATAGACGGATCTAGAAGTTTTTGGGGTTGCAGCAATCTTGAATCTTTTGATGCAACAGTTGATGCTACTGGTGGAGGAAGTTTGTACCGAGCTTGGAATGATTGCAATAGCCTAACTAGCTTCCCCTTGATTGATACGTCTAGTGTGACTGATTTTTACAGTGCTTGGTACAACAACAGTTTGACTAGTTTTCCGTTACTTGATACGTCTAGTGGGACTAACTTTTACAGTGCTTGGCAAAGCTGCTCCAGCCTCACCAGTTTCCCCTTAATTGATACTTCTAGTGGGACTAACTTTCAAAATGCTTGGTACAACTGCAACAGCCTCACTAGTTTTCCAGCGATTGATACGTCTAGTGGGACTAACTTTACCGCTACTTGGGAATACTGCTCTGGCCTCACTAGCTTCCCTTTGATCAACACTGCAAGCGGGGACAGGTTCACGCAAACGTGGTCTGGATGCTCTTCGCTTACTAGCTTCCCTTCTATTGACACTTCGTCAGCCACAGCTACCAGTAGAACATGGAGATACTGCTCCAGTCTGACCAGCTTCCCGTTGTTGGACTTGTCTAATAGTACAAGCTTTGAACAGTGCTGGAATGGTTGCAACAGCCTAACTAGCTTCCCGTTGATTGACACTTCTAGTGGGACTAACTTTGGTTATGCTTGGTACAACTGCAGCAGCCTGACTAGTTTCCCGTTGCTTGACACCTCTTCTGGTACTAACTTTTATCAAACCTGGCGTGGCTGCAGTTTTACAAGTTTCCCGTCAATTAACACGTCTGCTGGTACTAACTTTGGTTATGCTTGGTACGGCAACAATAGCTTGACTACTTTCCCCGCCAACTTCTTCGATTCTTGGACTGGTACACCAGTAAATAACTGTTTCCTCAACGCTTGGCTTGGTTGTAATTCTCTTACCGCCACTTCCGTCGAAAACATCCTTAACAGTATCGACACCTCTGGTCAATCTGCTCCTGCCTCTGGCGTAGACATCACCATTGATTACGACACTGGAACGGGTACACCTTCCGTCGCTACCGCTGTAACCAACCTTAAGTCCCGTGGTTGGACGATCACCCTTAACGGAGTCGCACAATGACGATTCGACACCTCTACCCGGCTGTTGAACCGTCGCTCAACCTGGACTTTGCCAACAGCAAAAAACTGGACCCACGGATTACTTTTACCCGTGCCAGCACTGGAACGTATACCGACGAAAGCGGCATTATCCGCACGGCTGCTGCCAATGAGGCACGGTTTGATCACGACGGTGACGGGAACAGCCTGGGGTTGTTGATTGAGGAGGCGAGGACAAACTTTATTGCTGATAGTCGATCAAGTTCATTACCACAAAACGGTACAACCAGAATTACTTCGTCTACTGTCTTGGCGCCAGATGGAACTTTTGCAGTAAGAATAGGAGAAACTAATACCCTTGGTAAACATGGATGTTATTACAGTCTGTCCGGATTGGCAAATAACACTCAGACAACTTTTTCTATTTATGCAAAAGCGGCAGAAAAGAACTGGGTGTCAATCGGGTTTCAAGATGTAAGTTTTGGTTACAATAAATATACTGCCTTTGACTTATCAACAGGCACAATAGGTACAAATACACACACGGGCACTATTATATTTAACCCAGCGAGTGCCTCTATAACGCCAGTTGGCAACGGTTGGTACAGGCTTTCTGTTTCGAGAGGGACAAATGCTGCAAACGCTTTTGTCTGGATGTCAAACAGTAATCCCACTGGATCCAGTTATGACGGAAATGCTCAGTTTGATTATCAAGGTGGCACATCTAGTGATGGAGTATATCTTTTTGGAGCTCAAGTTGAAGAAGCTCCGTTTGGAGCCCAGAATCCAACCTCTTACATCCCTACCAGCGGCTCAACCGTCACACGATCAGCTGATGTGGCAAGTATGACGGGGACTAACTTCTCTAGCTGGTATAACCAGAGTGAAGGCAGCTTCTTTGCAGAATCAAAGCTCCTAGGTTTCTCTAATTTTGCATTTACCGCCAGCGTAAATGGCTCAGACGGATATATTGATGCACCACATAGAAGGCAGACAGATAGTGTTTTTTACTCTGTCCTGCATGGACCTCCTGGCAACACAAATCAAGTTCTTCTTGTATCGCAAACAACAAGTCTTACTTCAACTTCAAAAGCCGCAAATGCTTTCAGAGTAAATGATTACGCCTACTGTTTAAATGGCGGCACGGTTCTTGTAGACAATTTACTTAATCTTCCAACGCCTACGAGTTTATCGATTGGAGGACAAAATGGCAATTATTTGTTAAACGGCCACATCTCCCGCCTCACCTACTACTCCACACGACTCCCTGACGCTACGCTTCAAGCACTAACCCTCTAAAACTATGAACACGACTTACCTTCGGTTCCCCTCCCAAGAAGCATGGGAACAAGCAGCTGCTGCAGTAGGTGTCCGTGTCAACAACCCAACCCTTGTTGAAGAGGAGTCGGTTGATCCTGACACTGGCGACATCATCCCTGCTGTCTACGAGGACAACTGGTCCTGGAACTATTACACCCACGATTGGGCAGTTGACGACGTTGGCGTCATCTACAACGACGACGGCGTCTACGACCCCGAAACTGGTGACGTGATCACTCCGCCCACCCCCATGGACGGCTGGCACGTCAACTTCAAGTCCGATCAGGACATTGATTGGAGCGGTTTCCCCGTTCACCCCCAAAGCCCCTACCGCAAATTTGCTGGAGACTGATGGCTGTCAAGTCGAAGACCGCACTGGGCCGTACTGCACATAAGGTCGGTCCACCGAAAAAGACCCGTCAAGGCAACGGGCAGCATTCCAAGGCAAGTCACGGCCGGAAAAAGTACCGAGGCCAAGGCAAATAAGTCAGGGCTGCCAGTTAATCGACTGGCAGCTTTTTTGTGCCAGTACACTTTCTGGGATGTTGTGTTCTTACACCCAACAATGATCAAAGCTTCTGCGGCTGCTTTCGCCCTCGCAGCCATGGGTATCGCTTGCGTGCCCGCTGCCAAGGCCGACGGCTTCTACATCAACCCCGAGTACAACCTCGGCTTCGCTGGCAACCAGACCTCTGGTGGTGGTGCAATCGACGCCCACGTCGGTTACGAGGCTGGCCCTTGGTACATCCAAGGTGGCCCTCAAATCGTGTTCCCCGAAGGTGGTGAAACCGATTACAACTTCTCCGCCAAGACTGGCCTGAGCGCTCCTGTCACCAAGGACGGCAAGCTCGGTATCTACACCGAAGTGAGCATGGCCACTGGCGCCAAAAGCAACAGCTACGGCCTCAAGCTCGGCTCCAAGTACAAGTTCTGATCGAAAGCATGGCCCGTTTCGGCGGGCCTTCGATCAACTCATCGTCACCCGCAACTACCTGTCAGCTTTCTGGCGGGTAGTTGTTTTTCCATGTCTGACCAACCCCGACAACTGGGAGTATTGCTGGCCGCCAGACTGGCTTATCCCCTATGTGCAGGATGCCATCGACTTCTATAAAGTCGAGCCATACGCCAACGAAAAGGCAATCCTCAATGCGAAAGATCATTGACTTGATGGCCATCACCGGTTTTCTGCTCAGCGGCTCAATGACCGCGGCACTGGTGATCAGCTACCTGCAGTTCGACAAGTTTATGGACGACAGCATGGAGCGTATCGGCGGCCAAGTGACCGAGCACATCGAGGCCGAACTTGAGGGCAAGATCAAAGGCGCCATGCCCAAAATGCCTGAAGTGACTGGTCCGGCACTGCCGTTCTGATGCCCGAGATCCCAGAGATCCGCATCCCCCAGATCCGCGAAATCGCGGTTCCAAATCTGCCCAGTGCTCCACCTGTGACGCTGGAACTTGGCCCGCCCATCATCGAGATGCCGGGTTGCGTTCCAGTTCACCCGGACGCCAAACTCAACCCGAGATTGTTGGAAGACGATTCGGGTCGAATTGGAGCGTTTTGCCCCCACGGTCAGGTTCCATCGTTCAACCCGATGGACTTCACACCCAATGAGTTTGTACGTACAACGCCCGTACAGCCGAGAACCAAGAATTCCGAGGACAAGGAATCCCCTACCCCTAACGTCCCTCCAGTCCCGCGACTACCTGAACCAGATGCGTCGATACCTAAGGGAACGGAGGTTCCAGGCTTACCGAAACCGCTCATCGAGAAAGTGGTGGACGGGCTTCCGTCCGTGGAGATGGTGGTCACGACGACCACGATCGCCTTGGTGGCTTCCACTGCTGCTCTGGTGGCAAAACCAGCAGGAGAACTGATTCTCAAGCTGATCAAGCCGACCGTTAAGAAGGTGGTGAAAAAGGCTGCACAGGTAAGGGGCGTGCCTTTGAAGGTTGACTCTGTGTGGGAGCGGCGGTTGGCTCAGCGGGACCGGAATCGGGCGATACGCGCTTTGCGTCGGGCGCTGAAACCGTGATCCGGTGCCGGTGCGGCAGGACCTGGCCCGGCTTCGGCACTAGGACCACATCCGAGCAGACGGTATAGAACTTGGATTTCGGGTGAAAACTAATCCCCTTCTGGGCCAGTTCACCACAGTGCCTCAGACGAGATAACTCGAAATCCAACCGCTTATTAGCAAGTAACTGGCGTTGAAGCGCAGTGTGTGTGTCAGCGGAAGCCTTGCATCGCTCCTGCAGGCCACCATCCAGCGGAATACTTACCGTGGCGCTGACGCCGAAGTTGAGAGCGTGGTTGTTTTTCTGACCGCTCGGGAGCTCTTGGTAGTAGAGGATGTTTCCTGGGTTATCCGGTACGCCGTTTTCATCCTCGTCGGTGGGATCGTAATACGGTGTTCGGACCTTGTCGGTGAAGGGCAGGGCGTAGGACTTGCTGGTGGTCACAAAGGGCGAGATGTTCAGCGTTGGCCCTTGGCATGAAATACCTGGTCCGTAAGCGTTGGTCGGATAGGGACCTGTGAGCATCTGAATGGCCTGGTTGGTGACCGAGCCAGTGCTGTTTGCAACGGGATTAGCGGTTGCGTTGGCTTGAGCAAGTGCCTGTTGCGGCAACAGCGCTAAGGCCCAAAGACAGAGACCGTATCCGTAACGCTTTCTACGACCGTGGTGCGGGTAATTTCCGTGACGGCCTCTAAGCCTGGCCCGGAATAATGCTCCACGAATGAAAACGAACCGCCTGAATTGACGATCGACCAATTCGGCTTGTTCTGGAGTTCGAGTCCGGTCCAACTAGAAGTAACGCCGTCGATGGTTTGAGTCTGGGTCTCGGAAGCACCTGGCACGATGCTTGACCCAGAGTGTTGCACGTTTGTGCCTGATGCGCTGTAGGTATAACCAGTCGCGTAATTGACGCTGCGGATTTGCTCCGTCATCTGCGTCGTTGACTCCGTTCGAGAAGTCATCGTGCCAGTACGGAAGTTAGGCACAACTGGAACGGCTGCTGCCGGGGTTGCCAACAGCAGCACAACAGCTAACCAGCGCATCAGTCGATCTTGATCTCGGTGACCATCTGACCCACTGCACTGGTGCCCGCACCACCAGCGGTCAAGCTGATGACGTGATCACTGGCGATGGAACCATCAAGCAGACCCGCGACACCCCCAGCCGTGGTTGTCGTATTGCCCAGCATCGGAAGCGATCCAACAACTCCTGAAGTGACGGTGGTAGCGGAGGGGGTGGCGTCACCTTCGGTGAACGCTTCGGTAAATGAAAAGGCGTCCCCTGCGGTGGTCACGCTGTAGTCGGCGGCGGTGTAGCCAACGGCGCTTCCAGCGGTTAGCGAGCCAAGTCCGCCGGCGGTGTCGAGGGTGACGTTGTTGCCGGTAACCGAGTAGCTGGACCCGATCCGAGTGGCAGCACTGGCCGCGGCATCAACGGTGAGCGAAACGCTGGAGGTGATGCGATGTGTCAGATCAGCCTGCGCTGGTCCGGCGGCGCCGATCAGAATGGCGGCTGCGAAGAGGAGCTTTTTCACGGTTGTTTCTCCTGAGATTTAGCGGTGACTGTGCCATTATTTTCGTCCTTCTTTTTCTGGCCGTTGCCCTTAC
>Ga0208150_1000536_pt1 | contig 14824 bp, 27 predicted proteins | sample DEB08_DNA_8_FD_184534 | JGI IMG/M metagenome (GOLD analysis project Ga0208150, IMG submission 184534) | Aqueous microbial communities from the Delaware River and Bay under freshwater to marine salinity gradient to study organic matter... | ecosystem: Environmental > Aquatic > Marine > Coastal ...
CCATTGACTGAGCATTGGTCATCACCGCATTAACGGCTGTGGCCGTTGTGTGGCTTGTCAGCGCGTCTGCGTTAATACCCTGCGTATTCTTGTTAACACCGGAACGTGATTCTCGCACCTGATCTAGATACTCAAGCATCTGGAATGAGTACGGCTCAAGCGGAGGTGTAGCCAAAGGCATAATTGCGTTAGGCGATTTAACACGAACTACCCCACCTGGCCTCTGTGTGAGAAGGTCATCCAAATTCGCCTGACCTTCAAGAACAGCATAGCGACCAAAGTTCTGGTTATATGCGTTGTCCATCAGGTTACGCATCAGCGTGGACTTGATAAGTTGCAAGTCCATAACAAGATCAGCAACAGACAGGCCAAAGAACTTATGTGGAATCTTGATCGGAGTGATAGATACAAACGGCTTCTTGTCTACTTCCTCGTTTTCAAAGACGTAGTTGCCTACACTGCACACCTTACGAAGTTCAGCAATGCCATCCTCGTCATAATCCGTTTTAATAAACGACTCATGTAACCAATACTCTCGCAGTGCCTCTTCATCGTTTGCTCCCCAGCCACGGTCATACTCACTGCTGTGGTCAAACTCATAACGGGCAAGACGCTCTGCATTGTAGGACATCGTGTCATCAGATGCGCCTAAATCCTCAATACCAAAGTCTTGGTCGGGGTACATCTCCCGCAATTCTGATAGAGTTTTTCTTACGCGATGGCAGACAAAGCGAGCATCATGTATAGACTTGGCTTCTCGGGAAATAAGAAACTCATCAGGTGGTACGTTCTCAATACGAATGCGTCCATCAGCACTTGTGCGTTTGATAACAACGTCGTGTACTGGCATACCCATTTCATCTGTAGTTTCAGTATGCTCAAGAACCTCTACCTCCTCATCAGAAATAAGATAATCAAACTCTAGGTCTGCAAGATTCTTATAGGTTTCTCTCTTGGCTTCCTCGTACTCATCCCACCAAACTTTTACAATGCCGTTCTTAAACAACAACGCATCGTGGAACCACGAATACATAATCTCCCAGCCGGGATTGTCTTTGCTGAAAACGTAGTTAACGTAGTCGGTGGCCTGATCTGCCATAGCCATATCTTCTGGGCCATGCGGGGTAAACTTTACAAACTCGTCACCAGAGCCAAAGATACGCATCAGGCTTGGTTTAATCCACTCAATAGTATCTTGGACGGTAGAATCTACATACTGACTACGGCCCTCAACCTCATTGCCAAACGGTAGCGCGTAGTAATACTCTTGCGCCGTTTCCCGCTGATCTGATATTTCGTCGCCATAGCCTAAAGCGTCAGTGATTTCACTGTTTACTTTGGTTAGCAGTTCTTGTTCTTTGTCAGACAATTCCGTAGTTCCTATAGGTTATATCACTCGTCCACTCTGGATCAGAGCCAGACATTGCATACCGCTGTGACTGAAATGCGTACCGTGTGGCGCTCATCAAGTCATCACGAAGGGCAACCACCTTGCCATCCTTGCGGTGGTACATTCTAAATTCTTCAAACCAATCCGATAGTGTGGAGAACACTTTAAACTTGCCGTTCTCCATCGCCTGTAGCATAGCCATAAGACCCTCTTCCACTGAGTTGGAGCCTTTCTTCTGGCCCAAACCCGGAGGATTCGTAAAATGCTCCATCAGAAAATTACATCCCAATGAGCGATACTGTTCTGCCAGACCGGGATTCCCCATGCTATCCCTGCGATTGCCGTCATGTGGGTAGGCTATGGGAATGAAATAAGGGCGTTTCCTTATAATCTCGGAGTGAACAGAGGGGCTGGCTTTTGATGCTCTATAGCAATCGTATATATAAAAGGTTTCACTTTCATTATCTATCGCGCACCAAACTACAGCAGTTGGGTGATCCCACCCAAAATCTATAGCCGCTATACGGGGCCAATGATCCTCAATATGTATAGGATCAATCATTAATTCTTCTTCATTCAGCGGAAAGATCAGACCAGAACCAATAGATGGCCTGCCAAACCTTCTCATTTCCCGCTCATGTGGCGAATACGCAGAGAGAATCTGCTCCATCACCGCGTCATTTAGGTGTCCTTCCTTGCCTCTGAGTGTCTTTATATGCTCAGATGCGTCATCCCATGTCGCATTTGTTAGGCTCTGGCCCTTCTTAATGTGGTTCATAAACGCCGCCACAGTCTCGGTCATGCCTGATTCTGGGGTGAATGTCATATAAACCATGCCACGGCGATCAAGGGTTCGCGTCACAGCCTGTGAGTACAGTTCTCGGCTAGGTTCCTCGTCTAGCCATACCACATCCACAGACCTACCCTGCCATTTGTCCACACCCATCTCATAGGCTTTAAAGTGTAGGGATGAGTTCTCGCCTGAGACATGGCGTATTAGTGCAACGCTCTTAGCGTTTGGTACTCCCGGTTTCCTTTCTGTTTTTACTATATTATCTTTTGGAATGGCACCGGTACCAAATGCTTCAGGATCATCAGGGGAACCCAATAATTCTGCTTGTACGATGTCTCTCGTCGTTTCGTTTGAGACACCGCCAGCCCAAGCCGTAATTGCTCGGTTGAATCTTTTTCCCTCCCACCAATCAGGATATAGGCCAGTAAGGTGGTAAGCCATTTCAGCCGCTCCGCAGTACGACTTACCTATTCGGTTAGCCGCCATGAGTAGGCGCTGATTGTTTTCAAATCCTGTGGCGTGGAACTTCTGCTGATACGGGTATGGATCGTAGAAGGAAATCTTCTCGTACCGCTCTCGCTTCTTAAGTTCTCTTGCTATTTCTACCGCTTTTTCTATATCCACTGGCATATGCCGCTCTAGCCTGTCTCTCCGCCCCTTCACGGGTTTTGTAGACCTTACCCTTACTACCCCACTTGTAACCGCCTTTGACCTTCCTGACGGGCATCAGTGCTTCAGGAGAGCCTCTAACTCTTTCTGTAATTCTTCTGTAGACTTCTGCTCTACCTGAGAAATCTCCTGCTGAATCTTCTCTGTGGGCTTCAGACCAGCCCTATCCAGAATATCCTTCACGGCTCCAAGACGTACAGACTCAGACTCTGCCTCCTCTGCCAATCTCTGCAACATACGCATGGCACTGGGAACCGCATCCTTAATCATTTTCTTGGTGCGTTCCTCAATCTCAGAGGCAAACTTATTCTTTAGTTCGTAGCCTCTTTGCTTTGGATGAGAGTATCCTGCCTGCTCTGCGGCACGGCTTGCATTGCCATGCAGGCAGTATTGCTCGATGAATGTCTCTTGTTGCTCAGTTATCATAATAATCATCATCACCCCTGTTCTTATAATAAGCCCAAGGATATTGTGGATTTCTCATTCTCTCCCTATCCCTAATATTCTCAGCGGCTCTTTTCATCCTCTGATATATATCCAACATAGGTTCACGTTCTTTTAAGTCTTCCAAAAATTCTTTTGCGACGGCATTATTTTGAAGGTCTTGTTTATTCCACTTCCCAAAATCTAGTATATACTCTTTAGCGTTAGCGCCCATCAAGCCAGCAAGGTCAGTCAGGTAGGCATGATCCAATGCGTTTTTCTTTGCCAGCCCAATCGCCCTAATTTCTCTACCATCTCCGTAATCTCTAGGTCTTTCAAACGTAGTATTAGCCGCTTTTGTCAAAGGGGCGGTCATAAGTTTTTTTAGTGTGGATAAAAAAGACATATTAGTAAATGCTTATGAACGGTAAAAATACCCCGATGGTGAGTGGATAGGACATATTATATACAGCAAACAAAAAAAGGGGGCGGGTGGGGGGTACTGTATGGGTGTACAGTGTGGCGAAAATGCAACACTGGATGGGTATACAGTAGTCGGGTCGCCCTATTCCCACAGAAAAAATAACCTTTTTATTTGTGCGGAATAAAAACCCCACGAAGACCAGGGTTATTCTAAATGAGAATGATTCTTATTCGCAACAAGCCTGGCACAAGTTACCGCAAAGCGCAAGCAGATTGTATTTATAGGGGTATTAAATACGCTGATGGTTGGAGGGGCGTGTGAGTGTGGGTGAGGGATATGCACAAGCCTGGCTTATGACCCCATAAAAAACTTTTGGGCAAACAGGGCAAAAAGTTCTTGACCGCCTTAAATGACCTGTGCTTATAATTATGAACCTTAACAAACGGAGTCTTTAAGATGACCGACAAACAATACGCCGAGAAAATCCAAGCAGTCATAGATAAACTGTTTCCCAACACTGGAAGCAATGCCACGCTGTACGAGGAGCTTCAAAAGGCGGTTTGGGATACTGAATTTGAAACAGACAGACAGTTAAAGATTAACCAATTATTTGACAAGTTAGAAGGCGCTCTAGTAGTTTTTGAAGACGAAGTAAGATCCGCGATCAAGTCCAACTGACGAGACCTCAATGGTCGAAAACGCCGTCAGGCGTTCTTGGACAACCTAAACAGGATCAAAAAAATGAACTTTCGAAACTCAATCGACTACGGTCATTTGAGAGTAGACATAGAATACAGCGACGGTAGATTGTCTATCTGCGGTGAAGGTGTCGATTTTGGCGGGCAATGCGTAGATGAGATCGGATACGCCATCGATAAAGATCACATCGAGAAAGAAAGAATCCCCGACGCTCTCCGCCTAATGCAAGTTTGGGGCAGATGGCATCTTAACGATATGCGCCCACACTGCGAACATCAGAAAAAATGGGATTCCAAAAAACCGCTTGAGGTCAAGACCTACAAAGGAAAAGAGACTAAAAACGCCATGTGGGTTACGCAAAAAGAGCATCCCGAAGGGTTGCTTTCTAAACCTTGCGATGAGTGCGGTTACAGGTTCGGATCTGCGTGGTTATACGAGGAAGTCCCAACGCATATACTGGAATTCCTGAGAGAGTTAAAGTAACGACTACCAAACCATGCAATCAGTTTAGACCCCGCTTTTTGCGGGGTTTTTCTTTTTGTCTTGTAACGCATCCCAGATGCCCTAGATTAAACGCTAGAATCAGGGCAGGGTATCCAGTAGGGCGCGGTTTATTTCGCCCCTGACCGCCTTAGATTTCCGCTTGTAGGGTGTTGGATTGTGGCGCGGGGTTTTTTTATTTTTGGTCAGGCGTTCATGCTCACGCCGCCTCGCTCTGGTTTCTCTGTCGCTACTCATAAAGCTTGCACTATTTTGGTGCATGGAATTTAGATAAACTGCTAGGCAACCCCTATGTGATAGGGGGATCGAGAACTGACTAGCAGATATTGTCAGGGACATGCAGTACACGCGGCATGTGAGCGCGGTGATCTAAATTTAATATCACTTAAACCTATTTTGGTACATCAACCCGCGAATGTTGCGGGGTACGTTCTCGGGGTCGGGTTGCCAGTCAAACCCCTCTGCTAGTGTCCGCTTTCGGCAAGATGTCAGGACGGATCGCCTGATAGTTAAAGAGTCTTGACCCACTCAAAAAAACTTCCTATATATATAATGGATTAGGGGTTAAGTCATTGATTTATAAGGGAAAGCCAGGCTGTATAAAGATAGCTTATGCCGTCATAAAAAATACTGTGTTTTGGATATCGTTGTTGTCTGATCTAATTGGCGCAAATCCACTAAGCAAGGTATTTTTTTATGAAATATGCTGACGTTTTAAATGAATTCTCAGGCGCTCTTTTGCTTGAGGATATGCAGGCAGTATGGGGTGCGCTTGAAAGCAAGGATTGGACAGAAGACGAATGGTCTGTTATATGTGAGGCAATGGATAACATCAAAAATTCTCTCAACATTCCCTAAGCGGAATTAAATGAGGAGAGTTAAGAGGATAAGCAATGAACCAAAACATAATACCAGTCGCTGACCAATGCGACCAACACGCTGTAAAGTTTCCGCTGGAGCAGTGTCAGATGCTTTGCACTGCACACCATGAGTTAGGTTCAGCGGTTGAGGGGATGTACAGACCGACGCACCGCAACCACCCATGTTCCATCTGGATCAGGGCGACAGCGGGAAATTATAGGTGGGCGTTGAGACACTTCCAGAATCTGTTGGAGGAGAAACTGTTTCGATTTGGCACACAGCACAAAAGCGGTAGACTTCTGACCATCCTGTCAAACCTACCAGCAGGCATCGACATGAGCGATGAAGTCACACCATTCCCTCAGTGTATGCCTGAAGAGTTCAAGCAGTCAGACGCGGAGGAGGCGTACAAGAACTATCTAAACTTCAAGTATGCGGAATGGATGGCGCGTGAAAAACCGCTGATCCCGAGATGGACTGGACGACCAATACCTAGTTGGGTTACAATATGAAAAAACAGGAGAATAAAAATGAGTGGACTAAATAGATTTCTTGGTTTGTGCGATGACAACTATGATGATATCGAGGGTGAGTTGATTAACGCGATGACTGCGCCACTGTATAGGCACTTCTCGCAAGAGCAGATTGATATCTACACTAAAGTGTTACAGAAGAACGTTACATTTGAGAACGTGCAGGACTTTTACCACGCAACATACGGGGAATAAGATGAAAACATACTACGACTCAGACTTTGACGAGGAGATTGACCGCCTAGCGGAGTCAAAACTTGATGAAATGTTGTCGGAACCAGTTGATTCTGTTGACCTTTACGAGTCAGGTATCGACGAGATTATTCTGGAGATCAACGGTAATGGGGTCATCATAACTGAGAAACAGTTGGATGAGATTATTAATAAGGGTTTGTTCTTGCTACAGGAAAGAGACAGAATGAATTACGAAGAGATGGATAAGCGTAGACAGTGGGATGCTTGAGAAGAGAGCGTTTAAAAGACTGAAGAATCTACCCAAAAGGATGGTGACGGAACTCCGTCGCCATTCGGAGGTAGAGATAGATGTGCTTATGAACACGGCACTGAAGTGCATGAATATAATCACTAGATCAAGAAAATCTACCGATGAAATGGTGGTTGAGGCGTGGGAAATTTATTCAGCACTGCAATCCGCTTGCGGAAAAGTTCATCAGAAGTTCATGGGAAATACTGAGAACAACCCAAGAAGGGTTCAATCAATGTCTGCAATCAAAGCAATTAAAGGTCAGGACTGGAGCAAGTTCTACAATCCTGGCGAGAAACCATTCGACCAGTACTACCGACACGGTGGTAGGTGGAGATACGGATCAATAATATGGAAATCACAGAGAAAGACCTAAAAAAATATGAGAACCTTACCGATGTTGAAAGAAAAATACGCCCATCAAATGACTTTACTCAAGAGACTTTTGATTATTTTAATCTGGACGAGCATCTGTCTGGAGTTAAGTTACCCTTTACCGAGTTTGATGATCTATTCCGCTTGAGATCAGAGGAGATAACCCTACTAGCAGGTATCAACGGAGCAGGCAAGAGTCTCTTTGCATCTCAGGTGCTACTGTCTGCTATGGATCAGGGTAGGAAGTGTCTGTCGGTATCGCTTGAGATGTCACCCAAGTCACAGTTGGCAAGGATGTGGAGGCAGGCATCACTACAAAACAAACCAGACATAGACGCAGGCTTGCAGTTTACCTATTGGGCGAAGGATAAACTCTGGTTCTACGATCAGCATGGAACCATCACACCACGCGCACTGGTATCTGTACTGCGGTACGCGGTGGATAACTTGGGGATAGAGATGGTGCTGATTGATTCGCTGATGACTATGAGTTTGAACAGCGACGATTGGAATGGACAGAAGCAGGTGATACAGGCACTTGCTAACTCTGCTAGGCACTTGGGTATCCATATTATTCTGGTTGCCCATGCGCGTAAGGGCAACAGCGTCAAGGATAGGTTGGATAAGTGGAGTGTCGCGGGGTCTGCTGACATCACAAACAGGGTGGACAATGTGATTATTCTGGGTAGGGTTTATGATGATCCAGATGTACAAGCGTACCTAAGTCTTTGTAAAGCCAGGCATTTTGACGGAGCGGAGAAAGACTTAGATTTAAAGTTGGACTTTGCATCGCTTAACTATTACAATAAGGGTCTGCATCCGAAGAGTATTCTTCCCACACCGCCGAAGGGTGGCATAGCGGGATCACTTGAGGAGGCGGGTCTAACGGATAAGATAAATGAAAACATCATCAGGCAAGCAAAAGGGAAGAAGACTACAGCAGTGGGTCAGATGTCTATTAATTGATACCTTTGACCTAGAGGATGACGATGTTAGATCAACTAGCATGGGAGCAGGTGGAGAAGATGTATTACTTTCTCCACGCGCTAGAGCTATATTTCCATACAGCATAGAGTGCAAGAATGTGGAGAGATTGAATTTGTGGAAGGCTTGGGAGCAGGCAGAAGCAAATGCGAAGGGCCACCAACCTTTGCTGATTGTAAAACGTAATCGACACAAGGCTTTGGCAGTGGTGGATGCTGAGCATTTTATAGGACTTAAAAATGAACAGACCTAGAGCATTAATTGACGAGTTGTTTTCGCCTATGAAGTACCTTAACTACAGCAACGAGATGATTGAAGGAGAAGGAACCAAAGATAAACCGTTTGTTATTCGGCGCAAGAAACTTGTGGAAAGCAAGTATCATGGGTGGTACGATGATGATGGTAGTTATCACGAAACCTTAGTAAAGGAGGACTAATGAAATACATAGAGATAGCACTCAAGAAACCCTTCAAGCAGCACAAATGGCGCAAGGGTTACAAGGGTGGTAAAGACTTGGTGTACATTGATGCGCGGGATGTAATGAACCGACTTGATGAGGTGTTCGACATCGACGGTTGGCAGACGCACTACGAAAATCTGGGTGGCAGAATGATCTGTAAACTGTCGTGCAGAATCGGAGACAAGTGGGTTACCAAGTCTGATGGTGCAGGTGACACTGACATTGAAGGCGACAAAGGAGGTATTAGTGATGCCTTGAAGAGAGCCGGTGTCCTGTGGGGTATTGGGCGCTATCTCTACTATCCGGGATCATTTGATAATAACCGTAATCCAGCACCGTGGGCTACACCCGAGGGATATATGAAACTCATGACTGAACGGTATGGCAAAGAAATTGACAAGTGGAGAAAGGAGTACGAGGCAAGCCTATGAAATTTAAAACTGAGTTAGGAGAGACAATCTTCAAACACAAGTATGCAAGCAATCAATACGAAACGTGGGCTGAGAAGTCACGAGCCATTGTCAATAGTGTATGCGGTACGGCTAACAACAAAGTCAATCGTATCATGGAGATTGATGACCTTGAAGAAACGTACAACATAATTAACAATCAAGAGTTCATGCCAGGCGGTAGGTATATCTACTACGCAGGTAAACCAGCCATGTTTTTTAATAACTGCTATTTACACAGGGCAGAGGAAGATACTCGTGAAGAGTGGGCTGACTTATGGAAACGTGTAGGCTCTTGCTTGATGACTGGTGGTGGTATTGGTGTAGATGTTAGCAAGTTCCGTGGGTCTGGCAAACCACTAAGCAGGACAGGTGGTGTAAGCAGTGGGCCTATCCCATTCTTGTTAGCAACTAATGAGATTGGACGTAACGTAATGCAGGGTGGTAGCCGTAGGTCTGCTATGTATGGCAGTCTTAACTGGCAACACGATGATGTGCATGAGTTTCTTCGCATGAAGAACTGGCATGACATCGTAATACAAGGTGCGTTTACTGAAGATGGTAAACCATTTACATTGGCAGATGCCAAGCGTAATGACTTTAACTTTCCAGCACCATTAGATATGATGAACATCAGCCTTAACTACGACGATGAGTGGTTAAAGAATATGGATCATCCTATCTTTGAGGAAAATGTACGGCAAGCAATGATGACAGGTGAGCCTGGGTTCTCGTTTAACTTTGGAGATAAACAAAATGAAACGCTTAGAAATGCTTGTACTGAAATTACGTCTGAGGATGACAGTGACGTATGTAATCTTGGTAGCATTAACATGGCGAACATTGAAACGATTGAGCGATTCCGTGAAGTCGTTGGTCTCGCCTCAAAGTTCCTAGTATGTGGTTTACAACGCGCACATTTACCTTACGAAAAGGTATATGAAACACGCAGGCAGAACAGCAGGCTAGGGTTGGGACTCATGGGTATGCACGAATGGTTGCTTAAACGTGGATACAAATATGAGATGGTAGATGAACTTAAACAATGGATGAAAGTATTTAAAGATGAATCAGAACGATCCGCTAACAAACATTGTGAAAGACTTTTTCTTTCCAAGCCTAAAGGGTATAGAGCAATTGCTCCAACAGGAACCATTAGCATCCTTGCGGGAACGACTAGTGGAGTGGAGCCGATATTCGCAGTCTCATACCGCCGACGTTACCTATCAGGTAGCAAGCGATGGCTCAATCAGTGTCACGTGGAAACTATCGCCGTTGAACTCCAAGAAAGATACGGACTAACTAATGCACAGATGGATGAGATTGAATCATCTATCACATTAGCCAGCGATCCAGAGAAACGTATCAAGTTCCAGTATGAACTACAGAAGTATGTTGACCATGCTATTAGTTCTACTGTAAACTTACCTGCTTGGGGATCAGAGTTAAACAACGAAACACTTGTGCCAAACTTCAGCAATATTATTAAGAAGTATGCACATGGGTTGCGTGGTCTGACGTTGTACCCTGATGGTTCAAGAGGTGGTCAGCCGTTGACACCATGCCCTTGGGAAGAAGCCATCAACAAAAAAGGTGTAGTGTTTGAAGACAACAGTGAAGAGCAATGTCTCTCAGGAGTTTGTGGTATATGAACGATATAAATAAACTATTATTCTTTGGGTATTACAATACAAAATTAATCTCAGAGAATTTAACAAAAAAAGTTATGGAGTTTATCGAAGAGGAAACAATTAATGATTTGCATTTAGATGGAATATGTTCTGATAGCAATTATTCTAAAAATGGTATTGAATCATTAAGGCCATCTATAACTAAGTTAGTTGAAGATGCTATTGCAATTCAGTATGAATACGAAACAAAAGATGCGCAATATAACGCCTAATCATTACAAGATGGAAGTGGAGCCTATCGAGTACATCATGCGGAATAATCTCAATTTCTGTGCGGGAAATATAATTAAGTATGCTTCCCGCTACGACAAGAAGGGAACTCCGATAGAAGACTTGACAAAGATAGTTCACTATGCTAATATACTGATTGATGAGTATGTAAAAGCAGATACAGAGTAGAGGACAAAAACTATGATAAGGCAGGAAACAGAGTGGCGAATAGAGTGTTACGACGAAAACGACAACATCTTCCATGTCGATTTCGCCAAGACCAAGCGCGGAGCCATGTGTATGGTAAATAAAGGTATTGATGGCGCACACCATATCGATCTTTGCAAACAGCGGTCATTTTACGATTCCGAGGACTTTGATGACCTTGTAGATCGGGAGTATTTAGACTACCAGACCTTTTATGTCAAAGCGGATACAGAGTAAGGCTTATCTTGAGTGGGTTGCCACCCTGCCATGCATTGGTTGCGAGGTTAGGGATGGTACGGTGGTAGCCCACCATTTAAAGGGAAGAGCCGCGCCACTGTCAGGTGGAATGGGATACAAGGCTAGTGATTGGTTAACTATGCCGCTGTGTTTCCAATGCCACACGCAGATGCACTCAGGAGATGCGGCGTTCATGGACTGGCAAGAAAACTTTATCCTGCGTACATTGAACGAAGCGTTTAATCAGGGTATAATTGAGATATGAAAACGATGGATCAAATGGTAGAAGAATATCTGGACAAGATAGAAGAGATTGCTCCGCAGTATGCGAAGGCTAAAGCCGAAACGTATCAACTGACGGAGTTTAAAAAGACTCAACGCTCCATGCTGTTCGGCAAGGCTGTAGGCAAGACCGTAGCAGACAAGGAGAATTGGGTTTCAATTCAACCAGAAGTCACCAAGACTATCGAGGGTGTGGCGGTTGCAATTGAAAACGAAGAGCGTCTGAGGTGGGAACTCAAGCAGTTAGAACTACGCATCGAGGTGTGGCGTACAGAGCAAGCAAACCGAAGACTACACAACAACTTAATATAGGAATAGTAATGAGCGATTATCAAGAGAAAGATGGTGATGTATCTTTGTTTATCAATGACAAAGAGGGTAATGATGCGCGACCTGACATCACGGGCTACGCCCTGGTTGATGGCGTAAAGATGCGCGTGTCGTTGTGGGCAAAAGAATCTGGCAAACTGCGGTTCTCTGGGCGTATCGAAGAACCTATGGCAAGCAATGGTTCTGGTAAATCTTCTAGTCGATCAGCACCCGTACCATTCTAATGAAGATTGAGTACCACGATGGGGATGTAGTCGAGATGTTGTTCGACGAGAAACTCCATTCGTACAAGGTGGGCGATGAGGTTATTCCAAATGCTACAAAGATTCTGGACATAATCTCAAAGCCTGCTCTTGTACCGTGGGCATTGAAGGTTGGAGCCGATTGGCTGGAGAAAAACTTTTTCTACGACGAGGATGCCTCATCTAAAAAGACCAGTGTCTACAAATCACGCATGGCTTTAGAGCCTCTGCTCAAGGGTATGAAGTCTGCCTATCGAAGCAAGTCTCGTGACGCGCTGAACATAGGCAGTCTTACCCATGAGTGGGTTGAGGGTGCGATTAACTGGAAGATAGATGGCGGTGAGATACCTATGATGCCGCAACAGGAAGAGGCGGTCAATGCTATTCGCGCTTTCCAGGGTTGGGTAGGAGAGAATGTAGTTGATTGGTTATCATCCGAAGAGAAAATCTTTCATAGAAAATACAAGTATGCAGGAACGGTTGATGCTCGTGCTGTTATCAATGGAGAATATTGTGTTATCGATTGGAAGACAAGCAAAAGAGTTTATCCTGAATATCATCTACAGGTGGCGGCATACGCCAAAGCCATCGAAGATATACACGGAAAGCCAGTGGATGCGACTTACATACTTAGATGCGACAAAGAAACGGGAAAGTTTGAAGCCGTCAGATCAACAGAAATAGATGAGAATTTTCAAGCATTTATGGCCGCAAAGACACTGTATCAAAGGATGAAAAAAATTAAATGAGTATACCCACAATGATTATATTCCACTTTGACTCAGCATTAGAACTGATGACAGACGGAATGAATCACGAACTGTTTGACAATGATGAGATGGAAGACTTGCTTGAAGGGTGCGCTCAACAATCAGAGTATGCAGGGCATGAGTATATGTGGAGAGCGTTAAAGCGTATGTTACGTCAGGACATTGGAGGTAATGTGATTGGCTTTAGTCCAGAGTTGAAAGGCCCAGATGTCCATTGAGTGGGGCAGAGGTAGCGGGTTCAACTTCGGTAGAATACCCGGATCAAACATCAGAGTAGAAAGGTCAAATCATCCTAAAGGGTGGTGCTTTCTGGCAAGCGATGACAAACTAACTTATATGCACGTTGATAACAGATACTTTAAAACTAAAGAGGAGTTGGATGAGTGCATACTGGAGTGGGTAAATGAAAATAAAACTAAATAAGTCTGAACTGAAAGAGGCGCTAGACCTGGCATCACAAAGGCATGAGGCAAAACACGTTAGTGTTAGGGACACTGGCCCCAAAATGACAAGCGCCGCAGAATCAAAACTTGCCAAATTTATTGGCGACCCAAGATATAAACCACACTTTCTTGGGATGCTTGGTGAAATTGCCTACGCAAAGATGCGGGGTGGAGAAGTAAACAAAGAGATATATTCTAAAGGCGATGATAACACTGGTGATGTTGGGAACGTAGAAGTAAAGACATCTACTTGGAAAGGGCCAGACATTGACCTAAAGATTACCCAGAGAGAGGTAGAAAAAAAAGAAAATCAACCATTGAAGTACGCCCTTATGAGGGTAGACGAGGATAATTTCTCAGAGGTTGAATTTATAGGGGAGATTTATAGAGAAGAATTTCTGCTAAAAGCAAAGAAGAAAAAGTACAGGTTAGGATTTCCAATGAACTATGTCCTAGATGGAAGGAAGTTATACTGCTAAACCCAAGCCCAGAACAGGAAAAGGAGTGGGACGAGCAGAGAAGGTATCACTTCGCAAGATACTGTTGGGTGCATCAGCACGAATCTATACAGTGTCGTGACGGAGAGTGGCGCACATGGCGCGAGATATTTCAGAGGAACGAGGGTATTACTCTGTACCAGTACGCTGAACTACAGAAACGGAAACAACGCAACCGCGAGGAAAAACATGAAACCCATAGTAAACAGGAGGGGGATCAGATGACTCTCCTGTAAAGTCATCAGGGTCTTTACACGTTGCCAGAACTATCACCTCACTGTCCTGTCTAACCAGCCAACCCACATTAAAAAAGGTGGGGCAAGTTGGTTCTTGCTCCCACCCAGAAGTTGCTATAATGTCACGCCATTCTACGATGACTAGTTCTTTTTCTTTCTTTCCAACGGTCCAGGCAGAATCCATCCCAGAATTATCGGCCCCACAAAAAACAGTATCAGACCCCATCCTGCAACCTCCACCAAATCCTCAATAATTGTAAAGAAAGATTTTCTTTCTATATATGTTACACCTTCTGCAATCTCATCTTCAGTCAGGTCGGCAAGGACAATCCCTGTCGAGGCACCCACCAGCGCACCCGCCATCGGAGCAGTTACACCACCGCTGATTACAGTTGCGGCTCCCGCACCGATTGCCGCTCCCGTCCCGCTGTACGTCGCGTCCCTCAGAGTCTCGCACCCGCTTATCAGAGTGGTCAAGAATAACCATGTTATGCAGTGAGCATACCAAGAAGTACGACGGCTACCACGATAGCCACTATCTTTTGTTTCGTCTCTAACTGGTTCCACTTCTTTACTGTCTGTTCCCACATTATTTCTTCCTCGCTGTCTTGGCTGATTGTTTAAATGCTTTTG
>Ga0208150_1000538_pt1 | contig 14816 bp, 6 predicted proteins | sample DEB08_DNA_8_FD_184534 | JGI IMG/M metagenome (GOLD analysis project Ga0208150, IMG submission 184534) | Aqueous microbial communities from the Delaware River and Bay under freshwater to marine salinity gradient to study organic matter... | ecosystem: Environmental > Aquatic > Marine > Coastal ...
AAACTGTAATCCTATCTGACTCAATTGCACCAGTGCTTGTGATTGCATCTCATCATTGTAGGTGTAGCCTCTCCAGTTGGCCCTGGTTCCGTAACGTTCACATAACTTCATGTACATCAAGGCCAGTTGGTTGGTCATCTTGCCGTGATCAACGGAGAAGTGTCCGTTGCTCATTCCACCCACCCAGTGTGATTTGCCCACGCACACCAGTTTGCCTTTTTTGTCAAACTTGTAGTGCTGGAACGGGGGGAAGTTGACCTTTGAGTGATGATCCGCTGTTGTCTTGGGATTACGTTTCCGCTCGTCGTCCATGGGCACGTGGTCAAACATCATGACCCTGAACACCAGATCCGTTTTCTCTATCTTCCTTGGACTCACAGTGTAGTCCACCAGTTTTATCTTCTTGAGTCCGGCCGCCTTGGCCTCCTCCCACGCTTCCTGTGTCAAACGCTTGGCCTTGGCCTTACGTGCCTGTGCCACCGCACTGGCATTGACCTTCTTTAGATTGGGCACTATGAGGTCATACTGTGCGTCCTCGGGCGTGACGTATGAGCAGTAGGTGTTCTTGCTGGCGTGTATCTGTGCCAGCAGATCTCGGTTGTTTAGGTACTTGACTCTCTTCATAAATCCTTTACTTTATATTGTTGAGATTGACCACAAACAGGTCTGTTGAATCGTGCCGTATGGTGAATTAAGTGCGCCTAAAATAATGCCTATAAATATAGTTAAAGTATACGAAATTTTACAAAGGAAAGCAACCATATAATGGCATTCGGAGACATAGGCAAGATAGTCAAGAACGTGGGAGGGGGCATATTCAACAGGACCCTGGGCAGGCTCACGGGTGCTGGTATTTCCACGGACAGCAGGATAGTGAACGCCAGGGCCAAGTGGTCCGGACGTGGCGACAAGACAGACTGGCGTGTGAGACTACAGATACCTGCAGGTGCTTCGGCGTTACAGAAAGCAATTCTAGGAGATGGAACAAGAGACAACAACGAGCTGTTGGCACCATTAAGGAAAAACGATTTGAACGGTATTTTCTGGCCCCTGACCCCGGCGGTTGTTATACAGCATTCGGCCAACTACAATGCACTGGCACAGACGCACAGCAACTACCCATTCCAGGCCTACCAGAACTCACAGGTGGACTCCATGAACATCATTGGTGAATTCCCCGTGCAGAATTCCGATGACGCCAAGCACTGGGTGGCTACCGTGAACTTCCTGAGGACAGTGACCAAGATGTTCTTTGGTAAGGAGCAGGATCTAAAAGGAAATCCACCGCCAATCCTGCACCTGTCAGGTTACGGGGATCACATGTTCCAGAAGGTGCCGGTGATAGTGAACACGTTCAACGTGGAACTGAGACCGGGCATTGATTACATTTCCACAAAACAGAATGACCTTGCCTACTCGGCTAGTCCTCGTGACCTTGGTGGTTATGATGAAGCAGGATTGCAAGTGGCGTCATCGGCGGAATCACAGACCTGGGCTCCAACACTGTCGAACATATCAGTTTTGGTGACACCGGTGTACAGCAGGGATTCTATCAAGAACTTCTCACTGTCAGAATTCGCACGTGGCCAGTTGAACGGTAAAGGCACAGACGAGATAGGATTCATCTAATGGCCAAGTATTCTTCCACATCACCATACTTCTCTACACCACAGAATGATGTTAACTTGGAAACGTTCGTCCCCAGGACCATAACTGCGGAGGACGATGACCAGAGTTACACCATAGAGAGGACATACGCATACAGGCCAGACCTTTTGGCCTATGACCTGTACGGCTCACCGAGGTTATGGTGGGTGTTCGCACAGCGTAACCCAGACCAGATAGAGGATCCCATATACGATTTCAAACCAGGAGTGACCATACAGTTGCCTAAACCCAGCAACGTCAACTCAGACCTAGGAATATAACATGGCAGAGAAATACACCACATCGGGATCTGCCAGCAAACCTTTCTTGAAACCCAACGTGCTACACCAGTATGCATCGTTCAACACCATATTCACACTGAGTGGCATCACCGAGCAGGAGATCAGGACAGCCAAGTTCCTGACCAATCCCGTGCATGACATAGTGGCACGTTCAGGAGGCATAGGTGACGCCAATGTGCAGACGAGACAGTTTAAGGAAAACAACCAGGAGCCAGAGGCCTTCAGGACTTTGATCAAGGATTTTGAAAAGAAGAAATACTACGAGCAGTACCAAGACAGCATAGACATATTGGACAGGGCACATGACCTGTTCATCGAGAACGTCAACATGGTGTCAACGGTTGGACCTAACGCGGAACGTAACCTAGGAAACTTCACAAAGATGGAATTCGAGATACACGAACCATACGGTATCACTTTCATAGAGAAGGTCAGGGCCGCGACTGCCATCAACGGTTTCCTGGACTACCAGGACGCACCCATGTTGCTGACCATAGAGTTCAAGGGGATCGACGACCAGGGAAGACCATACGCCAAACACAGCACCAACAAGAGCCACACACGTAAGATACCCATACTGATCAGCAGGGTGGACTTCGACGTGAACGAGGGTGGTGCCAGATATCAGGTAATGGCGGTGCCATACACCGACCTTGCGTTCGATGACAGGTTCAAGTATCCACGTACTGCTATGCCCATCGAAGGAAATGATCCTTATCAATGGGCCGCGGCCGCTGAACGTGCCTTGTCCGATCAGATGAAACAGGAGATCGAAGAACAGCGGAGGTATTATCCAGACTTCTACAAGTTCGAGATAGACGGTGAACTTGAGAAAAAAGGATTACAGTACAAGAACACAGCAGGCACCACCAACAGTGCTGGATCGGTAGCACAAAACCAAGAAGACTTTTCTGGTTTAAATTCAGACTTTGATGCACCCCCACCTAGACAGAACACCATGTCTGCACAGGCCAGTTCGGGCATAGCAGTCACCAAGTTCTTCGAGGATGCCATTAGGGCCGGATTCCATTATCAGGAGTTGGCCAACGATTTCTGGACCACATACATCAGGTCCAACACCGATTACACCAAGGAGAGCCTCACCAAGGAGAAGGTGGCCTCTATAATCAAGAGCAAGGAATTCGAGAAGATACTGTTCAACAACCAGTACATAGACTGGTTCAAGATCAAGACCACTGTGTACACGGACACCAGCAAGATCGATCCCATAACCAAGATGCATCCAAAGACCATCACATACAAGGCCATACCCTACAAGATACATATCCTTAAGTTCGTTGGTCCCGGAGTCAGCATAGCCAACGTGGACTGGGGTCGCAAGGTACACAAGGAATATGACTACATCTACACCGGTGACAACGTTGACGTGCAGGGTCTACGAATCAATTACAAGACAGCCTACTACCTGAGGAATTTGAGGGGTGATGACAAGAGTGACACAGAGAAGGGACTGTTCGCACCGCTGACGGAAGCGTTTAAGAACGTGTTCGGCAGGGAGCGTGATCCAGAACCGCTGTTGCCTCTGAGACAATATCCGTCATCCATCAAGGGTGCCAACACCGTGCAGACACTGTCAGGGGAGGCCAACAAGGCCCAGCAGTTCTATGATTACCTGACCAATCCTGAGGTGGACATGATGAGGATCGAACTGGAGATACTGGGAGATCCCACCTACATCTGCCAGGACATGTACGTGCCCATACAGGAAGGTGGCAAGTCATTCGGTGCCAAGGATGAGTCATTCGACACAGCATCAGGCAGTTTCAATGCTGACCAATTCCAACCCATAATCAGCGTGAGATATCGTCTGCCTGACGACATAGACGAACGGGAGGGCACCATGTTCAATGGTGGTAAGAAACGTTTCAGGGACGAGAATCTGTTCTTCAATGGACTGTACCAGGTCAACAAGATAGACACAAAATTTGACAACGGACAGTTCCTACAGACACTGCACTGTAGTAGGTTCAACAACCAACAGGGCGAGGGTGCAGTGCCGTTGTTGACAAACGCCTCGATAAAAAGCATAACTGAGATCAAGGACAGTGTAAATATCAAGAAGAAAATAAATGATAAGAAATCGGAATTATTACAAAGTGCTGAAGAACTGGCTAAGGATTCATTCAAGGGACTAATATAAAAGTATGGCATACACTTCAGCAGGATTCACTGACACACAGGACAACCAGAAGAACTTCAACGAGAAGTACATCGACAACGATCCAGGTCCGTACATTGGCACGGTAAAGGTGACCAACGATCCCCTCAAGATGGGGAGACTGGGTGTGAACATACCAGCACTGAGTCAGACCACCAACCCAACTTCAAGCCAGATAATATGGTGCCAGTACCTATCACCGTTCTACGGCGCTAAGAGTATTGAGGCAGTTTCAAAGAGTGATCCGTTCAGTTACAAGACCACACAACACAGTTACGGCATGTGGGCGGTACCACCTGACGTGGACACGGACGTGTTGGTGATATTCGCCAAGGGAGAACAATCTAACGCCACCGCATTCTGGATTGGTTGCATACAGAAACCTTTGGTAAATCAACAAGTGCCGGCCTACGGTTCTGCCCCAAACACAGAGTACTCTGGATCAGATAACAGAGAACGACAGATAGGAAGAAACGCAGGAGCATCCGGACAAACAACTTACGGGACAGAGTTTTTACCCGCTGGAGAAAAAAACCAGAGGCGTTACGCAGATGGTGAGACATTGTCTACTTTGGACAAATGGAGATATCCTGTCAATGACGTATTAGCAGACCAACTTAACGGTCAAGGACTTGTACAAGACACAGTGAGGGGAACCACCTCGTCATCAGCACGACGTGAATCTCCAAGCAGGGTTTTTGGTATTAACACACCAGGTAGGATCCGTTCAGACTCACGAGAGTTGAACATAGGGTTGGACAGCACCAAGGTCAAAACAGACAGGGATCCAGGCCACAGTTTCGTCATGGACGACGGTGCCGCGGATGGCACGAACCAACTGACCAGATTGAGGACAGCATCCGGACACCAACTGTTGATGCACGACACGGAGGGTGTGGTGTACCTTGCGAACGGATCAGGCAAGGCATTCATAGAGATGGCAAGAGATGGCACGATCAGTGTGTACTCGGCAAACGGTATAGATTTTAGGTCCGGTACAGATTTTAATCTACACTCAGACACAAACATAAATTTTCACGCGAAAGGTAATATTAACTTCACTGCGGAGCAGGATGTACAACTCAACGCAGAGGCCAACGTTCACACGATGGCCAAGAATTCCATACGTAATTCATCACAAGGTTCCTTGAGCAGTTATGCCGGCACGGTGCTTTCATCATTTTCAGCAGGGACACAGATGCACGGATCTGCCAAAAACTTTGACCTGGCAGGAGCAGAGGTGCACTTCAATTCACAACCACCGAGAGCAGGATGGGGACCGTCATGGTTGGTACCGGAAGCAGGACAGGTTGGAATCAAGGTAACGGGAGGTCCTGGCGGCTTTATTGACATAGATGATAATAAGCCGATAGTGAACGGTTCAGTCAACAAGAAAGAGAACAAGACAACTGTTACGGACTTCGTCACCCATGAGCCATACGACAGGAATAGTAGTCAGGCCAGGAAGAAGAAATTAATAAATGAAGCAATAGCAGAGATACGGAAATCCAATCCGGAAATGTCGGCCTCAGATATACAACAGATCAAGACTGAACTTTTAAAACAGCCATCTGTCAAGGCAGTGGCAGACAAACTGGGCAAAATGGTCAAACTCAACGACAAGATAAAACTGCCCGTGAAGAATCTCAACACGCTTGTGAGCAAGGCAAATGACATACAAAAGTTGATAGATGATCCAAAAGGTGCGGCGATGAACTTCGTGTATGGAAAAATAGCATCAATCAAGACCCAAGCCATCTCGGCGGTGAGGAGTTTCTTTAGATTCTAGGGAGTAAATATACATATGGCATACGGAGATTCAGGATCAGGAGACCTATCAAACAAGACGGTGACCTTCAAGGGTTTCAGTTCACGTGCGGACAAGCAGAACTTCAAACTGTACGACTTCGAGGTGGCCAAGCAGGACCTGATCAACAGGCTTTCCGTCAGGAAGGGCGAGAGGGTAGAGAACCCCGAATTCGGCACCATCATATACGATGCCATATTTGAACCATTCACAGAACAACTCAAGGACGCCATAGTGGAGGACATAACGGCAAATCTCAACGCAGATCCGCGTATCAGCACGGAAGAGATACTGGTCACGGAAGCGGACAAGGGCATAGCCATACAGGCCACTATAACCTATGTTCCACTGAACATTACAGAGAAACTGCGATTCAACTTCGACGAGAACTCACTACTGCGTCTATCTTAATATACGCACATTTCCTAACACATAAATACCGTTGTAATTACAATGGCCACAACAGATAGACAGAACAGATTATTAGTAGCGGAAGATTGGAGGAAGATCTACCAGGCTTTCCAACAGGCCGACTTCAAATCTTACGACTTCGAGACCCTGAGAAGGACCATGGTAGCATATCTACAGGAGAACTACCCGGATGATTTCAACGATTTCGTTGAGAGTTCTGAGTACGTGGCACTGATAGATCTCATAGCCTACATCGCACAGGCATTGAGTTTCAGGGTTGACCTGAACGCCAGGGAGAACTTCCTGGAGACAGCGGAGAGAAGGAACAGTGTTCTAAGATTGGCGAGGTTGATCAACTACAACGCCAAGAGGAATCAACCAGCGACAGGAATGTTAAAGATAGATTCAATATCCACAACACAGGACGTGCAGGACAGTTCGGGAACGAACCTGGCAAATTCAAACATCATATGGAATGACTCGGCTAACTCAAACTACAGGGAACAGTTCACTGCGATACTGAACGCGGCAAACCAGACTGGACAACTGTTTGGCAATCCAAGGGAGTCAGGCACCATAGGTGGCATCACCACAGAGGTATACACTTTAAGTTCCAATCAGTTGGATCTACCAATATTCAAGTTCCAGAAAGCAGTGGGAGGCGTGTCCAGATCATTCGAGATAGTGCCCAGCACCATAACAGATTCTGATTCTATATACGAATCTTCACCGGTGCCCGGGACAGGATTGACATACACATACAGATCAGATGGTTCTGGGGACAGTTCCAACAACACAGGATTCTTCTTCCTGTTCAAACAGGGAACGATGCAGAACCAAGAGTTCACCGTGGACACAGCGATCACGAACTATGTGAAAAGTTTTGAAACGTCCAATATAAACAACACAGACGTGTGGTTATACAAGTTGGACCAGTTTGGACAGTTGTCGGAGTCATGGACCAAGGTGCCATCACTGTCAGGAAACAATGCGATTTACAATTCACTGTCAAAGGCAGAGAGAAACACCTACAATGTGGTAACGAAAAATAACGACGCAATCGATCTTGTGTTTGGAGATGGAAATTTCTCAAACATACCTCTGGGCAACTTCAGGACCTACTACAGGGTTAGCGACAACGCCAAGTATGCGATACAGTCATCGGACATGCAGAACGTACAGTTGACCGTGCCATACACGGACGCCAACGGTGCACAGCAAAGTTTGACCATGAGTGTGAGCCTCAAGGCCAGTGTCTACAATTCAGCGGCAACGGAATCAAATGATTCAATCAAAGAAAAAGCCGCACAGGTGTACTACTCACAGAACAGGATGATCACAGCAGAGGACTACCAAGTGGTACCACTGAGTGCATCACAGGAAATTGTCAAAGTTAGATCCGTTAACAGGTCTGCGTCTGGCATAAGCAGAGCCAAAGAAATACTTGACCCAACGGGTGCATACTCCAATGTGAATGTGTTCGCAGAGGACGGCATACTGTACAGGGAAGAAAGTTTACAACAATTTAATTTTACGTTCAACAACAGGAGCAACATACAGTCAACGATAGACTCATCAGTTGAAGCAAAATTAAAAGAGGCATACGCTAGACAGTTTTATTATTTGAAGTATGGTACAAAAGATGCGAGCACACTTTCGGCGACATGGAATTCGACCACAACGGCAACCAACACAAACACAGGATATTTCACATCAGGTGGTGCATTAGTAATAGGTGATTCAGCAACTTCTAACATGAAGTTCGCTAAACCAGGTGCATTGGTCAAGTTCACATCACCCGACACAAGAAAGTTTTTGAACGGCACATTGGTGTCATCAGCCACAGACGACGCAGAGGATAGGTCATGGGCCAAGATAGGAGCAGTGGTGCTAGACGGTGCCAACGGCGGTGTTGGTAACCTAGAGTCAGGTGTTGGACCGGTAACACTCAACAACATAGTGCCAAATGGTGCTGTTGTGAATGCGATCATACCAAACTTCACAACATCATTTTCAGCAACACTGGAAGCAGATCTGCTGGACAGGATAGAAGCCTACGAGGAGTTTGGACTGAGGTATGATGTTGATTCTGAGACATGGAAGGTGATCACGTCAACCAATCTAAGCACCAGCACAGTGTTTGATCTTGCCAATGCGGGTTCAACCACAGGATCGAACGCGGATGCCAGTTGGTGGTTTAAGTTCACCAATGACGGTAACACCTACACCGTGCATTACAGGAAACTGGAATACATATTTGAGTCAGAATCACAGAACAAATTTCACTATGATGTGGAAGAAAAAATTTACGATTACACCACAGGCAAGAGTGTCAAGGACACAGTCAAGATCCTGAAGACCAACAGTTTGGTGTCATCGGGCAACAGTTTGGGATATCCTATCACATGGCAGGTAGTGGATGTGGTAACTGAAACAGACGGATTCCAAGACAACAGGAAAGTCAAGGTTGGTTTCTTTGACGCAGATGACGACGGCGTGGTCGACAATCCAGAATTGTTTGACATATTTGTGGAACCTACCTTATCGGAATCAACAAAATTTGTCTTCCAGGAGAAATACATCTCATACGACAATATAGAAAGATTCAGGCCATATGCGGCCACAAATTTCGTTGTGACACAAAACGAAACTGATATAAATCTAAATGCAACAACTTATACTGACGGACAACTGTTTTATTTCTATGACAGTGCTGAGGACGTGATAAAGAGTTACAGTTCAACGACCAACACTTTAAGCACTAGCACGGACTATAGGGCAAGGAGAGGCAGAAGTTCCATCAATTTCCAATACAAACATCACGCAGGACAGGAGACCAGGATAGATCCAAGCGTATCAAACATTGTGGACGTATATCTATTAGAGAGGACATATGATAACCTGTTTAGAATATGGTTACAGGACGGGGGCAATAAACCAACAGTGTCAACTCCAGACCAATTGAGGATCAACTACTCGGGGGCATTGAATCCATTGAAATCACTGTCAGATCAGATCATCTATCACCCAGTGAAATACAAAATACTTTTTGGTTCAAATGCCGAAGAACAATTACAGGCAACGTTCAAGGTTGTCAAAAACCCAAAGACCAATGTATCAGATGCTGTGATAAAGACAAGAGTCATTGCGGCAATCAATGAATTCTTTGCACTAGACAACTGGGATTTTGGAGATACTTTCTACTTCACAGAATTAGCCGCCTACATACACAATGAACTTGCACCAGATCTACTTACTGCTGTGATTGTGCCAAACCAGGCAGGACAGGGGTTTGGGTCTCTGTTCCAACTTGACTCGGCGGCGGACGAGATTTTCATCAGTGGGGCCACCGTTGATGATGTGTCAATCATAACAGCACTAGGAGCCAACCAGTTGGCGGCATCCGGTACTGTGGTCACATCAACATCAACTGCCACTACAAACACCACGACAGGATCAGCGGTATCAGGCTCTACTACAACAGGTTCCGGTTCAAGCACCGGCAGTAGTGGGGCAGGATACTAATGGCGGACAATCCCACAAACGCTCTAACAAACAATGAAGTTGTCAAACAGGGCAACAACGAGTACAGGCGTACAGTCCAACACCTACCCGCTTTCTACAGGACGGACGCAAACCAGAGATTCCTGGCCAGCACCATGGATCCCTTGGTACAGAAAGGATCGTTGCAGAGACTGGACGGTTACATTGGAAGACAGGACGCATACACCAGGAAAGTTTCTGACAGATATTTGCCAGCAACAAGTAGAGACAGGTTTGCCTATCAACTGGAACCCGCGGTAACATACACAGATAGAGATACAACTTCCGTAAACCCAGAGGACCAGGTAAAGTTCACAGCGACCTATGACGATTACATAAATCAGATCAAATACCTAGGAGGAAAGGTCAACAATCATGACAGGTTGAACAAGGAAATAGTGTACAGTTGGAATCCGGCCATAGACTATGATAAATTGGTCAACTACAGGGAGTACTATTGGATACCAGAAGGACCGGGTGCAATAGAGATAGATTCCGTTGGACCAGGTGCGGTAGCAGAATACAGTGTAAAAAACAACAGCCAGTCGGCTTATGAATTCACACACAGGGAGAACGAGAACAATCCTATACTGACTTTGTACAGGGGCAACACATACAAGTTCAACGTTGACGCCGAAGGCCATCCGTTCTGGATAATGACCGAACCATACAAAGATGGTTCTACCAATTTATTTTATTCCACGGGAGTAACCAATGCCGGCACAGATAACGGTACCGTGACTTTCACAGTGCCTGCAGGTGCACCAGACACTTTATATTACCAGTGTGGAAATCATGATAACATGTATGGAATACTACAGATAAGAGATGCCACTAGCACAACAGCGATCAATGTTGAGGACGACATTGTGGGTGCAAAAAATTACAGTCTGAGGACATTGGACCTATCCAATGGAATGAAGATAAAATTCACAAACTCGTTGGTTTCAACAGCATACCAAGACAAAGAATACTACGTTGAAGGCGTTGGTGAAGCGATCACATTGACCGATGTTGAAGATCTTATGACCCCAGGCACTTATGCGACGGAATCAACTGTATTGTATGACCAGGCTGGGTACGACACGAGGCCCTATGCCAAAGCATTTTACCTGCCTGAGGCAAAGGACTACATCACGATCAAGAGAGATTCTCAAGACCAGAATGCATGGTCTAGGTACAACAGATGGTTCCACAGGTCCATCATAGAGGAGACTGCACGGGTAAACGGATTCACACCTGTACTAGACGAGGACGACAGAGCCAAGAGACCCATAATAGAATTTGATTCGGGACTTGCATTGTATAATCATGGCACGGTGGCCAAGAGATCCGTGACACTGTATGACACAGTGACCACAGATGCTTTCAGCAACGTGGTCAAACAGGCAGGTTACATCATCGATGGTTTGGCACTGGCGGACGGAATGAGGGTTGTGTTCGCGGCGGACACGGATCCCATAGTGAAGAACAAGATATACGATGTCAACTTCGTAACAGCGGGAGACTCCACGCAGGTCATAAACCTAACAGAGGCCTCGGATGCGGAACCATCAGACAATGACTCCATATTCATAGAGTTTGGAAAAACCAATCAAGGCAAGACTTTCCGTTATGACGGTGCTACAGAGACTTTCGTTGAAGCACAACAGAAGACTGGAGTGAACCAACAGCCGTTGTTTGGCATGTGGGACAACGATCACACACCATTTGATGACGCGACAACATACCCCAATTCAACCTTCACAGGAGCAAAGGTTTTTGCTTTCGCAACATCAGACACTGCCACAACAGACACGGTGCTGGGAATCAAGGTCAAGTACAACACCATCAACAATGTGGGAGACATCGTGTTCGACTCTGATCACACGTCAGGAACATTCACATACAAGAGCGGAACAACAACCGTAACAAAGAACCTGGCAGAGGGGCACCTGCACTACACGACGGGTAGAAGCACACACAACTCGAGGAGCGCCTGGATAAAAAGGACTAACGAAAGCAGACAGCGTGTGATCAGGACCTTCATCGTTGATGCGACAGAGAAACAGTTGTTCCCGATAGACTTCTATAAAAATTCAGCGGAACTGACCGACCTAGAAGTTTCTGTGTCAGTGAATGGATCAAGAAAGACATTGGGCACAGATTACACACTGGAGACAGGAACAAAAAACAAATACGTAAAATTCAACAAGGCGCTGGAAGTCGATGACCAGATCAGGATCGCGGCATACAGCAGTGCTGACAAGATCGCTGACAAAGGCATATACGAGATACCTGAGAACCTGGCAATCAACAGTCTCAACCAACAGTTGGGCACGTTCACTTTTGGACAAGTGCTCAATCATGTGCGAGATATCTTTGACAAGAACCAAGATGTGACAGGTGCGATACCGGGGACATCAAACCTGAGGGACAAACCAGATGCCAGACTCAAAGGCGGTAGCATACACCAGCATGAGGGACCATTGCTACCTGCAATGTTCAACATCATAGACCAGGAAGCCAACTTCGTCACAGCGACGGACTACGTGAACCAGGAGTACGAGAAATGGTACAACGCATTCCTCACACACGCAACAGGAACGGCATACGAGGGAGTGGCCGCTGACAGGGTTGACGAGATAATCGCCGCGATTACACCAGGCAGGGACAACACGTTCCCATTCTACTACGAAGACATGTTGGGTTGGGGAGGCAATGTGTCAACGAGATCATACACAGTGATGGGAGCATCACAGACCGACTACGCACTAGACTCACAACACGACATCACAACACTCAGTAACAGGGCAGTGTACGTTTACCTAAATGGAGTACAACTTATTTTGGGAACAGATTACACGTTCAGCAAAACAGATGACAGTGTGAACATCAGCAAGATCCTTGCAGAGGGCGACAAGATCGTGATAAAGGATTATGCAGACACCACAGGCAGTTACATGCCACCGTCACCTACCAAACTGGGAATGTATCCCAAGTTCACACCTGAAGCGTTCATTGACACCACTTATTTGACAGACACAGCAGTAATCAGGAAACACGACGGCTCTATCATAAAGGCATACGGAGATGAACGTGATGCATTGATTCTTGAACTTGAGAAAAGGATATACAACAACATCAAGGTCAATTACGATGCCACGCTAGTCGACATACATGATGTGTTGCCCAGTGCTTTCTCATCAACGGAATACACACTCGCTGAAGTAGACAGTGTGATGGCACCAGACTTCTATCAGTGGGCCGGCCGTAATAATGTTCAATACATCAATAATACCTTGTTCACAGAAGGATCGCCATTCACCTACAACTACGCCAGATCAAAAGGCAGATTGATAGATGAGAACCTGCCAGGACACTGGAGGGCCATATACAAATACTTCTACGACACGGATGCTCCGCATGTGAGACCATGGGAGATGCTTGGGCATTCAGAGAAACCCGCAAATTGGGACACTACTTACGGAACCGCTCCATACACATCAGGCAACACTGTGCTATGGAATGCTGTGGCAACCGAACCTGGAAGGTATGGTAAGCCCTCTATAAATGATTACATACCGGTCGATGCATCGGGTAATCTTCTAGACCCGATAGCGTCGGGATTGATCAGTAATTTCGACATACCAGGCAGGCAGAACAGTTGGAAGTTCGGAGACCAAGCACCAGCGGAAACGGCCTGGAGGAGATCTAGTGCATATCCATTCACAGTAATGAAGACACTGGCACTGACCAAGCCAGCCAAATTCTTCTCTAACCTTTTTGATCCATCTAGATTGACTACTAACGTTGCAGGAAATCAGATATACACACTTACAGGCATAAGGAAGACACTGGCAACTGCAAAATACCATTTAGAGACGGAAACGGATCTAGCAACAGGTGTCACAACACGATACCAAACAGCGGGGTACCAATCGTTTTTGATCAACTATCTCATTTCAAGGAATCTAGATACCAAAACCTTTTATTATGACAAGATGAAAAACCTATCTGTGCAGTTGGCATACAAGTTAGGTGGTTTCACAGACAAAGACAATTTAAAAATTCTAACAGACAGTGTGTCACCGGGATCAACCTCAGGATCAAAATTCATACCAGATGAGAACTACAAGATTTTGTTCAGGACTTCCAATCCTGTTGAAAGTTTCCAGTACTCGGGAGTTTTGATTGAGAAGAACACGGACACGACCACAAAAACAGACGGTTCAACGGTAACCCTTGCAGGTGGGTACAAGGTTTTGGGCTACAGCACAACCAAGCCTTATTTCAATTTCAACTATCCTGTCAAAACAACAACAGCGACAGCGGTGTCTGTAGAAGGATCCGTAGTGGTCGAACAGTATGCCACACACCAAGAGATAACACAGACCATACCATATGGTCATGTGTTCGACACCATACAGGATGTGGTAGACTTCATGTTCGGGTACGGTCATTGGTTGGAGTCACAAGGATTCAAATTCAACAAATTCTCAAATGAATTAAAAGAAACATTGAACTGGGCAAACGCAGTGAAGGAGTTCCTGTTCTGGACAACTCAGGAGTGGTCGCCAGGTAGTGCAGTCACAGTTTCACCCGCGGCGGATGGCTTCGAATTAGATACCAACAACAGCATCGTAGGACAATTAAGAAACCTAGCAGGAGACTATTCGATATTGGATTCTGGAGGTAGGAAGATTGACATCGGTGAGATATCCACGAAACGCATAGGAAAGACATTCGAGTTAGGCATCAAGTCTGACACCATTGGACTGTACAACATAGCACTGAACACAGTGCAGAAAGAACACGTGTTATTGTTTGATAACAACACGGTATTTGCGGACACGATATATGATCCATTCACTGGATTCAGGCAACAGAGATTGAAACTGGTTGGATGGAAAACCTCAGGATGGAACGGTGACTACTACGCACCGGG
>Ga0208150_1000541_pt1 | contig 14748 bp, 15 predicted proteins | sample DEB08_DNA_8_FD_184534 | JGI IMG/M metagenome (GOLD analysis project Ga0208150, IMG submission 184534) | Aqueous microbial communities from the Delaware River and Bay under freshwater to marine salinity gradient to study organic matter... | ecosystem: Environmental > Aquatic > Marine > Coastal ...
ATATTATTCTTAAAGGGATAGTAAAAAAAAAAGTATCATAGTTAATATCCCAATTATCCCATTATTAAAAAAAATATTTACTATGCCAACAAACATTAAGCAGTTAAATCTAACCAAAAGGTTAAACTAACTTTTTTTTTGTTTTTGTTATTTACTCTTCGTCTTCATCTTTATCCTTTTTGTCATCATTTTCTTCTTCTTCTTCTTCTTCTTCTTCTTCTTCTTCTTCTTGTAATTCAAGCATCATAAGAGCATATATACTACTTCCATTATATTCTTTATTTACTTTAAACTCTTTATACTCCATATTAGGCACTAATGCTCCATCACTTACATCAATATTTAATTTAAATGTAAATCTTGTTTTACACCACGCTATTCTATCATAAGGTAAATCTTCAATCTCTACATCAATGTAATATTCATCATCATATATAACATTTTTAAGATATTTGTAATGGATATTATCAAAGAGGTCTAAATTTTTCATAGTGCCAATATTTAATTCACTAACATAGTGCATCTTGTATAAGTATTATTAAGTTTGTTTGTGTATTGTGATATTATTTTATGTGTTTAATTTTTAAGGTTTATTTTTTTTTGTAAATTTTTATGCTCTCATCAGTCTTCATCATCATTATCACGAAATATAATATTTTTTCTACATATAGGACAATCTTTCGTACTTAAACCATCGTGCTCCTCTTGATAATATGTTGATATATTTTCCATACATCTAAAACATACACTATGCTTACACCAAGTTTTAGTAAGTGTTGGTTCATAACATACACAACATTCCTCTCCTTTTTCTATTTCAATATTAGAACATTCTAAACAATCATATATATTTTTTGATATAACTTCTTTTCTAAACTCACCCTTAAAATTATCAAATTTTAATTCTTTTAAAATTTTGATTAATAAATCTATACATTTCTCTACATCTTCTTTTTTGATTATCTTTAATTTACATTTATAACCTGAACCCGCTTCTTTTTTATCCATTTCATCGTGATGATTTTTTGTTGCATCATAACTCATAATATTACAAAAATAATAAATTTTATCATTTTGATAATGATTAAAATCAAGCAAATCTTCACTTTGAATTTTTAAATAATATCTTCTATAATCTACTCCAACAATAACATTACAATATAATTTATCAACAGATTTAATACCACTTAAATATACTTCATTATCTCCATTACTACCTCTTTCTGCTTTTGCTATTTCTTCTTCCATAAATTTTGTATAAACATAATCGGCTAAAGTATTAATTTGTTTTGTCATTTATTATCGTAATAAATATTTTTTCTTAAATCAATTTTTTTTTTGTATTATGATATTATTTTATGTGTTTAATTTTTAAGGTTTATTTTTTTTTGTAAAATATATATAATATTTTACGTAACTTTTTCTAAAAGTTACTTTACTGTGCTATTATCCATTCCATTTCTACTTGTGCTAAATCTACTATAATATCAAAACTACCCATATTTGCTATTTCTACTAAAAAATCATCTTGTGACCAATCTATATCTTCTCCTAAATTAGCATATCCTAAAAAGTTTCTTTCACCACTCATAAAACAAGTATTAGCATTATTACTTACTCCAACTAAAAATGTTCTAAATAATGCACCATTACGATATTGATTTACATACATATCTATACGATTAGCAGGATTACTACTTATCCATCTACCTTCAAAATACCAACGAACTTTTAACATCGCTCTAATATCTTCAACTCTATATTGTGTAGGTGCTCCGGCATATACCCAACCACTTCCTATTTTTCTACTTCTCATCATACAGGGGTCATAAATACATCTATCTTGGAAACTAAATGAAGAACCAAAATTACTTATAGTATAAACATTACTTGGTGGAATAGCCGCTCCAGTTGCAGTTCTACCTATAATTCTATTAAAATTTAATGGTAATGTGTCATAATATTCTACTATTTGTCCTGTTGGAAATTGTGTTTGTGATGGGTCAAAAGTATATTGTTCATCCCATAATGGGTGTCCTGGTGGTTGTTGATTTAACCCACGTCTTAACTTAATTTTATAAAAAGCATTATCAGGTGTTCCATTAGGTGTGTCAAAAGTTCTTGGGTCTTTTGAAACTAAACCACTTGACGATACTACTTTTGTATTACTATTTACCTCTGTTAAACCATCTCCTATTGTTGAAAGATTATGAGAATATAATTTTAATGAATTTGTACCAACTACTAAACCTGTTAAATCTCCATCAATATTTAAAGTATCTCCTCCATTAGAAAATCTACCTACACCTCCTACATCTAATGTTGTTGATGGACTTGTTTTATTAATACCAACTCTTTTATTAGTTGTATCTAAATTCATAGTATATCCAGCAGTTGCTGGAACTTTTGTAATTCCTGTATTTGGTGCATCTCCATTTATTCCATTTTTGAAAACAACAGCATCATCTGTTCCTAATATTGATGCACCACCACCACCACCACCAACAGGCACATTCTTCCATAGTTTAGAAACTGTGTCATAAATAAGACCATCACCTGATGTTAAAGTTGTTACATCAACTGATGTATCCAATATTTGTGCTACTGTTGGTTCGCCACGTGTTGAATAAGATGTTTTACCCATTTTAATTTGTTAATAATACAATATATTTTATTTTTATTTTTAAAAGTTACGCAAAATCTACGCACCAGGTATTTTAATACTTGTATTCATTCCAGCATTAATACTGGATTTTGGTATATATACAGGTAAATCAATAGGTCTTGGATTTACAACTGATGGGTTCTGTGTTCTTGATTGCCCACCTAATGGACGAAGACCACTTGTTTTGGAACCTGCTTTTGGTGTTCTAAATGTTAAAGTGTTAATACCAACACAAGGTAAAACACCACGACGAGTGCTATAATCGTTAGTTTGGTTCATTATATTAAGACAATCTGGTTGGCGTTCGTAAATATTAACATCACGGTTAGTACTCATACCTTCACCTCTATATAATCCTGATGTTGTTAATGAATTAACCATAGGTTCTTTTGAACCCTCCATACTTTGAAATAATCCTGCTCTATTCATTTTTATATTAATTATATATAATATTTTAAAAATAATTTTAATTAATCATCTTCATCTGGTGTAATATACCCAGTATCTAAATATGTTGGTTGTCCGCCAGGTATTCCTTCATCTAATAATTCATCAGTTGTGTCTTCATCTCTATATAAAACTTGTGGTTTATCTGTTCCTTCTTGTAAAACTACTAAATCACCACCTTTTAAGTGTGGTACTTCTTTTGTTTTTACAATATTTAATAAAACTAATTTTCTTAATTTTTCTTCTTGTGTATCACCATCACAAAATACGCAGGTTGTAAGTTCTTTTTTCTCATTTTTTAATTCTTTTATCTTTTCTAAAAATCCATTTTCTTTTGCTTCGTGGTGTATTAATCTTCTATATTCTTCATCTCTTTCATATAACTCTTCTTGTGATAATTTTATAGTCCTGTATTTATTTTCTTGTATAAGATGTGTTCTTGCAGTATATCTACTATTTTTAGTTAATTTATGTTGTCTTAATAGTCCTTCTATATGTGCTAATTCCCTATCAAGTTCATATATTCTATCACTATCACCACCTGTTAAAATTCTTGCCCTTAATTCTTCTGGTATTTTATAAAATGCTTCAATTCTTTTTGGTAATCTATCTGTAACAAGATAATTTGGATGAGTTGTTGCTTGTATTCTTGGACTTTCTCCAAAGAAAGATACAGGTTGCCTAAAATATCTTAAATTTCTATATTCACCACTCATTTTATATATAATTATAATTAATATTTTAATTTTAAAATACTTATTATAGTTATTTAAATAGAGATATAGAGAGTGGGTATTGTAACGTCATTTTTTTTATTTTACTTTTTTAGTTATTTTTTTATTTTACTTTTTTAGTTCTTTTTTTATTTTGCGATACTTTTTCTAAAAGTTACTTTACTGTACTACTGCGATTTGACGACCAACTGAAACCATTAATGATGAAGTGCATTCAGCAAATAGTGTGATGTCAGTATCCGCACTTTGATTGTAGATGTAGTAGTAACCATTTAACGATACGCTGCGTGTGTCCAGGCCTTGAATAAAGCGTGCATTTGGTGCATCAAGGGTTAGTTTAATAGCATTAACATTATAGTTAGTGATATACTGTTGTAGTCCCCATTCTTTCGCAACAGCACCATCCATAGAAGCAAGGCGTGTGATTTCATACATATCATAAGGTGATGCTCTAAATTGAGGATATTTAGCACCGTTTAACTGGAATTCATATTGTATTTCAGTTCCTGCGGCAGGTGCAGGTCGGCGGAAATTGACGTAAGGATGTTTGAAGTTTAATTTTCCTAAACCAAGTGGGCGACTACCAGCAGAAGTAGCCGCAAGTGTTACAGTAGTTGTGCTGTCTGGGATTGAATTGAAACCATCAACACTAACAGGGGCACGGTCAGCACCAGTTGGATTTACGTTTGAATGATGTGCAACCATAATACGGTCTAACGATTGGGTCGCAACAGTCCAGCGAGTAGAACCTGTGTTAGTATCACGGAATGAGAAATACTGTTTAAAGCCAATTTCTAAATTTCCAGCCATTGCCATCTGTTCGGCAATCATATTATCCAGTACGCCATTAGCAAGGTTGTAGCAACGTATAGTAGCATATACGTTGTTTAGAGTGTATGAGGCTGCCGCATTACCAGCAGTACAAGTTGTAAAGTTCCCTTGTGTATCAACATTATCACTTACAGTTAAGCATAAGTTAGGTTGTTCTAAATAAATTGCTACTACAATGTCGCCGACCAGTGACGTGTCAATGACCTGTGGCTGACACTCACCTAAAAACCCACACCATTTATCAACGCAGAATTGTGCCTGACCTTGTGCCTGTGGTGGTGCTTCGGCATTTGTTAGTGATAAACCATAAACATAGTTATTATTAGCACCAGTTGTTATAATCTCTGGGTGTGACATACCAGCATCACTATCATCTTTATCAACAATAGATTTAACGTGTTTTAGAACGTTGTAAAAATTAGCACCTGATGCTACTGCTACACCACCAATTGAAACTTCAACACGGTTAATCATAGTTTCAATTTTATTTGGTAGGCGATGAGCGATGCTTCCAGTACCAGAGTTTGTTTGGCAATTAAAGTGGAATGCAAACGAGTGCATATCACAAAGTGCATTTGAAGGGATTGAAAATCTTATGATAGACTGTGGTGTGATATTACTTGTTTGATTTTGACTTTCAAGTCTAAAAATACCAGTTGAAAGACCTTCAAGACGAGAGCAGAAATATTCTAACTTTGGTGAATATGACATTCTGTATTTTTTCTATTAATATTAAATAATATTTTATTTTTGAAATTAATTAAATACTTTTAAAGGAAACAAGTTTCCTTTTAAACCTTCTTTTTGATTTTGCGTAACTTTTTTTAAAAGTTACTTAGTAGCCTTGTGGCGTACCATAACCAGGTCTTCCCATCTTTTGATTTACTAATAAATTTTCAAATCTTGCTGAAACAGACTTTACTGTTTCTTTTATTAAATTTTTTGTCATCTCACCATATGAAACTGCCTCAACAATATCTATTCTTAAAGCAACTGTAAAGTGTCTATTACCTGAATATGGTTGTGATAAGTCAGTTATAGGTAAATCTCTATTTTTACTATCTGTTAATCTTAACTGTAAATGATTTAATGCTTTTTGATACATATTAGCGAAATACTGTTTATCTGCTGTTGGTTCATACTGTACTAATTCAGTATCAATTTTAATTTCGGCAATAATATTTGTAGGATTTAAACTATTTTTAGTTCCAGTTGATGGTATTGTTTCAAAAGCCTCACTTGCGAATACTTGTGGTGTAGGATTAGCACGAATATATACATTTGGTTCTGTGCTACGCTGTGCTGGGTATAAAAACGCAAAATTAATTGTATTTGGTGTTGGATATGTGATATTGATGCCTTGTACTAAATCAGTAGCAAAAGTTCTTCGCATTCCTACTAAATTACCGCTGTCACCACCAGATGCTACACCTGTTATACCACCAGGTAAATTTTCTGGGTCAATAACACTCTGTAAGCAAAAGTCACCATTTAATGTATTTGGCGAACCGTGAGGATTAGTTGTAGTAAATGTTATATCAAAAGTATTATTAGATGTTCCTGATATTCCTGAACCTGCTAATGGATTGTTTAGAACTCCTGTAACAGCACCCCATAAATATACTGCTTGAAATGCTGGGGTATTTAAAGTTGTTACAATAGCAGTTGTAAGATTTAAACCTAAATCGTATAAAGTTGAGTAATTCTGTGCCTGTATGACAACAGGGAAATTAGTTGCACCACCATTTGTTCTTATTACCAGAGATTGATTTGTGCTATTAACATCAGTCCAATTCTTATACATATTAAAATTTAATAGAGTTAATCTAATAAATTGGCTCTGGTCTCTTGTTTTAATTCCATTTGTTCCAAATTGGAAATCGTAATTTTGTCCGTCATATGCTAAATCATCACTATTTAAGAATAAATTATAACTTTCAACAATTGTTTCGCCAGTTGCTGGTGTTGCTTGTGCTATTGAAGACATATTTGTTTTATTATTAATAGTAAATATTTTTATTTTTATTAAATAAACATATTTATTATTTTGATTTTGCGATACTTTAAAATATAAGATTTTGCGTAACTTTTTTTAAAAGTTACTTTACAAAAGTATCATATGTTAAATATTATAAATTTTATCTTCAAATCTTTTTTTAATTATATCAAATGTATCTTTGTTAATGTCACATAAAATACATTTTCTATTTAATTTATCACCTACAAACCCAGTTGTCCCTGAACCACATACAGGGTCTAAAATATAACTATTTTCATTAGAATATAATTTTATTATTCGTTCCAATAATTTTTGAGGTTTTTGAGTAGGATATACTCTTAAATCTTTTGTGGTTCTTGTTATGGAATGAATATCAGTCCATAAATTAGATAAAGGAACCCCCTTATGTTCGTGTTTATAAATCTTTATATACATATTTTTTTGTTTTGGTGCAAAATGAATTCTGTTTTGCTGAATTAATTTTTCAACAATTTCTTTTTCTTTCTTCCATCCATATTTATTTTCATAAATAACGCCTTCTTTTTCAATTTTATACATATAACCGCTTCTTGTTCTATCGTGTTTAAGTGCTCCTAAACTATATTCGCCAATATCATCTTTATTCTTAAACGCCCACACGCTATTTTCATCAATAGGAATATGAAGTAAATTAAATATATTATTTGTATTGCTACAAGCAAATATAATATCTATTATTTCACCTAATTTATTTTTAACTGTGTTTTTTCCGTGACATCTTTTCCAATAAATTTTTTGAATTTTTTTAAAGTATTTTCTTAATACACTTTCAGCAATAAAACTATTTTCTGATGATATATGAAATACAAGTGTTCCATTTTTAGATAACATTAATTCTAAATGTTTTATCAATTTATCCAACCATTCAACATATTTATTGTCTTCCCATAAATCTTCAAATCCTGTTTCATCGTCCAAACAATTAATTTTAAATGTTCTATTTGTTTCATAAGGTGGGTCTAAATATATTAAATCAAATTTTTTAAATGTTGTAAAATTTAATATATCCATATTGAAATAAGATACATTATTATTAATAACTAATTCATTTTGATTACACATTTTTCACAACTATATATTTATTTTATTTTTAAATAAATAAACATATTTATTATTTTGATTTTGCTATACTTTTTACAAAAGTATAATCATTCTGTGTGTGTAAATACATCTTCATTATTAGTTTCGGCAGTTATTATTTCACAAGCATTTTCAATTGTTCCGCCAGTTTGTCTTGTTGTATTAATAACTTCATCCCAAAGATTATTTTTTATAATATCATCAACCTTATCTTCTGGCATATTAGTTATAGTGTCATATAACCATTCTAAATATTTATATGGAATTTTTGGATGGTCTTTATTCATATCTCTAACTGCTTTATCTCTTATAGCAAATTGCTCGTCTGTATAATTGAATGGGTTAGGTCGTTTTGCCCTTTCTATTTTAGGTTGTGTTTCATCTACAATTTTTCCTTCCATTATTATTATAATAATATTTTATTTTTAAAAAAAAAGCGAATTATAAGATTTTGCGATACTTTTTAAAAGTATCATTATTCTTCTGGTTGTTCTTCAAGTTTTGGTTCTTCACTACTACCTTCACCAGAAATTTCAAATTTTAATAATTCAACACGTCTTATTAAATCATCTTTTCTTTCCTGTCCTGATAAAGAACCAGATGGTAAGCCTCTAAACTGGTCTAATATAGCATACAGTTCTGGTTTAGATAATAGACTTAAATTATAAGGCAGTCTTTTACCATCTTTAATAGCATCTGCTGTTATTACTGCTCTTTGTGATAATTGTATTGGTGTTCTTCCTGTTTGTTCTTGTAGAAGTCTTGCCCTTTCTGTTTCAGTTGGTGTTGGTGAATTAATACTAATACCTTCTACTAAATTGCCCTCTGTTGGTTGTTCCTGACCGAATACAGTAGAAGCACCTTGAATTAATGGACGAGATACAGCACCAGTTGCTACTGGTCTTAATGGTTGTGGAAGTCCAACCGAACCAGTTGCTTCTAATACTGATTGTGGAACACGACCTACTTGTGTATATACCATAATACTTTCATTTGGAATTTGCTTAATAGTATCAATATATTTATTAACTAATGAATTATATTGTGTATTTTGTAATTTAGAAATAGATGTTAATGCTTGACTTACATTTTTAGGACGTTGGGCCATAGCATTTGAACTTGCTAATTTAAATAATCCATATGTCTTTGAGCCAGGTGACATATGTTCTATACATAATTTTTTCATATTATCATCACTTAAATACGTGCCTACACGAGACGCCATTTTTATTTTATTAATAATAGTAAATATTATAATTTTGATTTTAAAGGATTTTGCGATACTTTTTACAAAAGTATCAACGTGATATTCCAAAACCATATCTTGAATAAGGATTAATAATTTGAGGGTGTTGTCTTTGTTGAACTGATTTATTTATTGGTTGGTTATAATATGGTAATGGTTCTTGTTTTTGTTCTATTGGTTTCTGCCTTTCAATTGGTGGTGGTTTTTTATTTTTTGTTTTTCTTTTTACAACAACAATCTCTGTATCACTATCATCACTACCGTCTGTATGTTCTATAATAATTTTTTTCTTTTTCTTTTCTTTATTTTGTGATACTGTATTTTTTTCTTCTTCTTTTTCATCTTCACTTGACATATAATAATTTTTTTCTTCTTCTTTTTTTTCTTTATTTTGCTCTACTATATTTTGCGGTACTTTTTCTAAAAGTATCTTTTCTTCTTCTTCTTTTTTTTCTTTATTTTGCTCTACTGTATTTTGTGATACTTTTTCTAAAAGTATCTTTTCTTGTAGGTCTTTATTTTTTTTTCTTATGTTTGCTTCTTCTATAACTTGTTCCATAGTTTTATTTTGTTTTTCTAATTCTTTTACTTCTTTATTTTTTTTCTGTATATCTCTTGCCTTTTGTCTTGCTATTGCTAATTTTTCTAAATGCTCTGGTGTAAGCGTTTTTTTAGGTTTTAATGGTTCATCTTCTTCATTTTTTATAATTTTAGGCATACTAATAATAAATAATAAATATTTTAAAATTTATTTTTAAACACAAATATAATATTTGTAATTAATAAATGACAGCTAAACTTTCTTTAAAAGAATTAGAAGACCTTTATACAAAGAAGATAAAGGCAGTTGATTACTCTAAAATCGTAGATGAATTAATAAAGGAATTACATAAAAGAGATATTAAAGTAGATAAAAGATATTTAGATGCTATAATTACATCTATACGTGCTTCTAATAATGTTCCATTATCAATTACACATAAAGTATTAAAAGATAAAGAAACAGCATTAGCACGAGCAATTGCTATACAACATAAACACGATACAATAGAAGAACAAGTTGAAGCATCAAAAATAGGTACAAAATATAGGTTTTCAGGAGATAAACTAACAAGTTTAGAAGACATATTTGGTAAAATACAACCAGAAGAAAGCACAGGAGATTTTTTAACATTTCTAAAAGATGGTGAAACTAAACCATCTGTAATATTTAGAGGTTCAGTTACAAATGTTAAAGACCCAAGATTTAAAGGAGATTGGAGTTCTAATTTTGGAACAGTAGGTGTTGATAATCAAACTGCTATTGAAAGAGATGCTGAACTAAAAAGAGTATTTAATGATTTATCAGGTGTAGAAGGTAAATATGGTGGATTTAAAGAATTTGCTGGATATTCAAGAGGTGGATATTTAGCATATAGATTAGCAAAGAGTTTTAATGTGGGAACTACTACAACATTTAATCCACATCTAACACCATTTTTTAAAGTTGGTCTGGATTTACCAAAAGGCACACATACATTAATTAGAACTGTTGGAGATGTTGCTTCTGCACCTTACGCTTTTATTCAATCAAAAGGAATTAAATATAAATCTATTGGTGAAATTGATGGTTTAGATACAAATGATTTACTTGATAGTCATAATTTAAGAAATTTTACAACTGATAATATACCACGTACATTATTTAACAAAGAAGCACTAAATGTATTAACACTTGGAAGAAATTTAGTAGCAAAAGGAAAAGCAAGAGATGCTTTAAGGGCAAGGAGACCAAAAGGAGCATTTAAATTTGAAGAGCAACAACCATTACCAGAGGAAAGATATACAGGACTAATAACAAGAAATGAAGATAGAGTTAAAGGACAACAAGCATTTACAAGTAAAGTTAGAACAACTACAACAACACGAGGAACAGAAACATCACCAAGTGAAGGCACAGAATTAGTACAATCAAGAATACCACCCCCACAACAAAGATTTCCATCTGTCCCAGAAGAAGGATTTACAGGCATAGAACAACCATTACCAGCATATCAAGAAGCAGTAAGAACACATTTAAATTCGCAAATTACAAAATTAAATAGTGGTATTAAAGGTTATACTATAAGAGGTTTAAGAACTGCTGGAAGTACAATATTAAAACCATCTAATATAGCAGGTCTTGGTGCTGGTTTAGTTGTAGGTGAAGGTCTTTCTGCGATTGAAACAGCAACTGGTCTTAAAGATAAGATAAGCGAACCAGTAAATGATGCTATTGTAGGCGGTCTTTCAGGTGCCGCAGGAACTTCTGCCGCAATTAAATTAGGAGGACAAGCATTAAAAACAATAGCATCAGGAACAAGAGTAGCAGGGTCAGTATTAGGTGGAGGTGTAGGTCTTGTTGTTGGTGATGCTGTTACTAATTCTGTAGGCAATCTGTTTAGTCCAGATGCGAACCCATATGCTAAACATATCATATCAAATGTTGTTGGAGGTGAAGTTGGAACAGTAGCAGGTATAGCAACAGAAGAATTAGCAAGACAAGGTATTAAATATGCTGTTGGTGCATTAGGAAAAGGTGCGTCTGCGGCAGGAGAGGCAGGAGCAGAGGCAGGAGGTGAAGTAGCAGGTGAAGTAGGTGGCGAAGTAGCAGGTGAAGTAGGTGGCGAAGTAGCAGGTGAAGTAGGAGCAGTAGCCGCAGAAACAGGTGTAGAAGCAGGATTAGCGACTGCGGCAGCAGGTGAAGCGGCAGCAGTTGCCGCTGACAGTTGGAACCCAACAGTTATAGCACCAATTGTAGCATTAGCATTAACTGGAATTGCGGCAGGAGTAGTAGGAATATTTCAGGGCGGACAGGATGAATGGCAAAAGCAACAAATAGCAGATGCACAAGCAGACTATAATAAATCAGTAAATGAATTAAATTATGCTGGTAAAGCATTAACTGTAAGAGGGCAATATAAGGGAATAAGAGATTATTTACAATCGTTAGGAAGTGACCCAAATACAATAGGCAAATTAAATAATGATTTAATAGACAGATTACAGAGTGGAGCAAAGCAGTTGTCGCCACAAGAATTAAGTGATAAATTTAGCACATATTTAAATTCTTGGCACCAACCATCTAATTTAACTAAATATTCAGGTGGTGAGGTTATATCACAGCATCAACAATTAAAAACTGCTATACAACGGCGTTCTCTTGATAATTTGTCGGTATTAAACTCATTAACTAATAGACTAAACAAAGCAGGTGCTAATGTTAAGGCACCACCGAAACAATTATACTCACCTCAAACATACGCACAACAATATAACGCTATATTAGATAAAGCAGGAACAAAAGTGACAAGTAAATTAGGAATTAATAAATTAACTGTTCCAGCACATCAACCAGGACTTGACACTCAACAAGTTATATCATCTATTCCTTCAAATCTTGATGCTGTTGATACTGCGAGTGATGAAGTAGAAATACAAAGTAAAATCACACCAACAAAAACACAACAACAAATAGGTTCTGTTGTATCTGACATAGAAGACCCATTTAAGGCAATCGGAACTGCTATACATAATTTAGTAATGAATAATAAATCTACACCACAAGAAACACCAGCAACAGTTCCTAAAAAACCAGCAAATGTACCTCTGGCACCAAAAGTTGTAAAGTGATTTCACAGAAAATAAATATAATATAATATATAAATGAAAGTAGAAGTTTCAAAAAGTGACAGCGAGGGTAAGAAATATAAAATAGTTTTAACTTACGATGATGGTAAAACTAAAACTATTCATATAGGTCAAGCAGGAGCAGATGACTTTACAAAGACAGGTGACACAGCACAAAAAGATAGATACATCACACGTCATAAGAAAAATGAAAACTGGACTAAATCAGGAATAGATACAGCGGGGTTCTGGTCACGATGGTTATTATGGAATAAATCTTCTTTAAGTGCCTCAAAAAAATATATTGAGAATAAGTTTAATGTAAAATTTCAATAAAAGCGTGTGTTACCCCCTTGTAAAAATTCTTTTTTGAAAATTAGTAAAAATTTTAATGGAGTTTATACTCACAAAATCTATTAAAATTTTTAAGAATTTCTCGTGATTTTTGATTTTAACGTATTTTTGATTTTGCGTAAAAGTTACTTTATTTGTTACAGGTACATTTATCTTTTAATGAAGGTGGAATAATATATTGTCCCCAACCAGAACGGAAGCGTTTAGTGGGACATTTTGGGGCAAAATCAATAAATAGAAAATTATGTGGAATTTCGTGACATTCTTTACACATATCAAAAAAATCTTCATCAGTAATTGGTAAATCACACTCTTCACGAAGGCTTTTAATCTGGTTCTCATCATTTACACGAAATAATAGTAAATGTTGGACGTTTTCCCTCACCACACGTGGTACGCCAGATTGGCACTTCCAAGACTGAACGAGCATAAATAAAGAACATCCAAGACCATCTGCGATGTGGCGATGTTTTATTGCAAGGTTAGTAAATCCAGATACTCTATTACGAGCATATACATCTGTTCCAAGTAAATCATCTAATATTATTGCTATACGTGGTGGGTGTTCCACAGGATATTTCCATTCTGGTTTATTATGGTCAAGAAAACCTGATGAATAATACTCTAATAATTTTCTACTGTTTAAATTTTCTAAATTGCCTTTTTTATCTTTAATAAATTCTTGGTATAATTTCTTTTGTTGTAGGAAGTTGTCCCACTCTTCTTTTTCATCTTCAACTATTTTAATAGCAGTTTTAATAGAATTTATATCAGGTTCAATAACATCATCTGGCGTAATATAACATATATCCCATATTTCCTTATTAGAATTATATGTAGGCGTTATTAGTATTACTTTATCGTAATAATGTTTATCCCTACATTTCCTTAAAAAATTAGCAAGTTGAACGCCCTTGCCACTTCCTCTTTTTCCTGATAAAATTGTTAATGTATGAAGTTTAGGAAAATCAGGTTCAGTTTCAATAGTGAATGCTTGTTTTTTTGGTAATTTTGTATCATTAAAAGTTTTAATTTCCTTTTTAATCATATTATTACTTTATTGTTAATAAATAATATTTTTATTTTCTTTTTTATTTATAAGTATGAGTAACATTAGTAATAATATACCTAATTGGTTAGATGATACTTTTATTATTAGTATGGTTGGACTTGTTGGCGGTGGAATAGGTTACTTACTTATGTTCTGCCTAAAATCAAGATGCACTAATATTGAATGCTGTTGTTTAAAATGTCAGAGGACACCTATACCAACAGCACATCTAGCAAGTGTTGATATTAGGAATTCTGGTAGTAGGCCAGATGTTTAAAATTTGTTATAAAAAAAATATTTGAAGACAGTTTATTTCAATAATATTTAAAACACGCATTTTAAATATTTATTCCACTTACATTACATAAAAATTTTAACATAACGATAAAAAAGTAACGAGAAATAGAGTTATAAAAAAAATATTTATGATGGTCCAAACCCAACATGCACTCACCTATATATATTAAATAAATAAATATTATTTTATATATAAATATTTTTAATATTATATTTACTCTCTATACTCTCTATAATATCCCTTATATATATAAAAAAAATATATATTATATTATATTATATTATATTATATTATATTATATACTATTATTATTATTATTATTATTATTATTATATATATATAGTATAGTATATAAA
>Ga0208150_1000549_pt1 | contig 14580 bp, 6 predicted proteins | sample DEB08_DNA_8_FD_184534 | JGI IMG/M metagenome (GOLD analysis project Ga0208150, IMG submission 184534) | Aqueous microbial communities from the Delaware River and Bay under freshwater to marine salinity gradient to study organic matter... | ecosystem: Environmental > Aquatic > Marine > Coastal ...
CTCGATCGGGAGCCACTCCATCGACGTAAGCAGAAACAACCACTCCGATTCCGTCGATATGTCGCCCGCCAACTCCCCGCGGCCAAACGCCCCACGGCAGATCATTCCATCGGGATAGCTCTCCGTGATTTCGAAAGTTGGTTTCAATAAGATTCCCGTCAATCACACCCCTTGCAATATTGTCGAATGCACCACGGTACACTACACCGTTGAGGGAATCTGGAATCGTTTGCTGTGCATTCAAGGAGTAAAATGGTGCCAGTATAAGCAAGAACCATACAGATATAATAAACCGCTTAATCATTCGAATCCCTACCAATTTAAAATTTATAACTTAATCCAACTTTCACAGAACGCGGTGCCCCTCTACGCGATTGATCCAGATAGTATTCCTGAAGGCTGTTCAACCCACCGGGCACAGTGCCACTGTTTAGCAACCGTTGCAACTCCGTAGACTCGTTTGCCAGCCCTGTATCTACATAGATTCCAAAATGGGGGGCTGTATCAAACACATTATTCACCTGCAAAAAGAACTCAATATCCGGTTTCAGGCGGGGTGGTTTGTAATATGCCCGAAGATCGGAGTTGAACCAAGTGGGTGTATCCTCATTATTGGGGGTAAGTGAGGTGATGTTATTTCTTTCGGATGTGTAGGGACTCCCGGATTGCAAACTGTTAATGGCCGACAAGGTTAATCCAAAGTTGCTGTTCCAGGTAACAGAATTGTTGAGAACATTTCTTCGGTCCCAGTTGAGACGGTTGATGCTGATGATCTCTTCCGAGTTGGTAACAAACCGGTTAAAGCGCTCAGCCGGATTCGATGCAGATCCGCTGGCAAATTGAAGCGTATAATCGATGGTCCAGGAAAATTGTCCTCTGCCTCGCTCAAACAAGGAGAGCGTGATCCCTTTCACGGTTCCGTAATCGATGTTTTCCAAACGACCAACAGGAACTCCGATACTACCCCTAACGGCCGTTTGCCCGGAGAGTTCCCGGATATCTTTTGAAAACACGGTAAGATCCATTCCCATACTTTCCGTAAGCCCCTGTTGCAATCCTACTTCAAAGTGAAGTGTCCGTTCCGGCTCTAAGTTCGCGTTTCCGATGGTGTAGGCACCTGCCCCCTGGGGACGGTCGAACTCATTATTGGTGTACAGCAAATTGAGCTGCGGTGTCTGAAAAAACAATCCGGCTGAAAATCGCATCACCCCTGTTTCTGAAATTGGAAACGCAACACCCAGTCGCGGGCTGATCTGAAAGGTAGGGTCCGCATCTTTCCGATTGGATATCATCATTCCCGTTTCCTGATCCAGAATCTCCTCCTCATTAAACTGGGATAGATCCACCGGAACCACATAGTCCGGCTCAAAGTAGTCGAATCGGAGACCTGCATTGACGATCAGATTTTCAAACTCCAGTTTTACCTGCGAATATGCCGCTGCTTCCCAGGGATTTACCTCCAAACTATTATTGGCGGATGGATCGGATGAGCGAAATGCTTGCTGGGTTGCTGGATTTACACTGATCCCATAACTCTCATTGTTCAAACCGTGAAAACGTGCGCTCACCCCTGATTTCCACAGAACAATATTATTTAACTGATTAGTATAATCTGCAACAATCGTGTGGGACTGCGTAATCTCCTCACTGGAGTAGAGTTCGTTGCCTCCCATGGCGAATGAATAAGCTCCCTGCTGACTGCTCTGTGACGGAGCCACATACCGTTCGTCGAGATCTCCCTGTGCGGTGACATCATCATACAGATAACTTTCGCTTTGATCGTTAAAAAAGCTGTAAGAGAGATTGGCAAACGCATTATCACCCATCGTGTATCGTAATCCAAGGATATGGGTCTGATTGGAAAAGTAATAATTGTTGAGTCCCGACGGATTGTATTTGTATCCGTGATTGTAGTTTCGGCCATCACCATACTGGTAAAAAAGATTGTAGTCGAGCTTTAACCGGCTTGTAAATTCATAGACGATCGAACTGTTCAGCGAAAGACGATCCTGGCGATTCAGCGATTCAAACTCTCCGTTACCAGACGACTGAATGAGCCATGCATCACGGCTGGCCCCAGCACTGATGTTAGAGCTTTGGATATCGGACGGCCGAAACAGATCTCTCCCAATCAAATGCCCATCAAACGTGACATATCTCAATGTATTTTGAATACTCAAGCGATCCTTTAAAATCGGGCCACCAAAAGACAATTGATAATCCTGATCCCCAATGACCGGAGCAGCTTCCGTGTAGGTAAAAGTTTCGTTTGCAAAGTCATCGGCACTCAAAAAGAACGTTTGATCGGTGTTCCGGGTTACGAATTCGAGCTCCCGCCCGCTTACAATGCGACCTGCGTACCCAAGAAAATTACCGGTCCATGTATCACTTACTCCCTTTGTAACAATATTGACCACCCCACTCAGCGCCTGACCATATTCCGCGTTAAAAACCCCGCTGATGACCTCCAGCGACGAAACCATATTTTGCTCCACATCAAAGGAAGCACTGTTATTAAATGCATTATTGATAGGAACCCCATTTACCAAATAAGAAACCTCACCGATTCTCCCGCCACGAAAATGCCCATCCACAACCCCAGCTTGTTTGTTGATCGCTTCGTTGAGACTTACCAATGGAAGATCTTGAAGCTGACTTGCTGTAATCACAGAGGTCGTGGTGGTTCGGTCTTTCTCCACGATCGGCCGTTCTGCCGTAACCACGATCTCCTGTCCCTCGATCGTTTCTTCAACCAGTGTCGCGTCCACGGTCGTAGTTTTGTCGACGATTACCTCTACATTCTCCACTCTCACAGTAGCAAAACCAATGTACCGAAACACGACTGTATAGATCCCTGGATCCAAATTGATAATCGTGTACTTACCATCAATATCTGTTAATGCCCCTCTTGTCGTACCTTCAATGAATACCTGAACCCCAATCAGTGTTTCACCGGACTCGTCGACCACCGTACCTGCAATTTTCCCCTTTGTTCCTGCCTGCAGATCCGTAGTTCCAAGGCTGAAGTAAATCAAAGCAATAAAAAACCAACCAGCAAATTTTTTGTACATATTTGTCGAATTAAAAACAGGGCATAGCCAGATGAGTCCGGCTACACCCTGATGTTGATTTGATGTTTACACTCTCTGTTGATTACAAACTCAACGGATTACTTGATCAGCAGCATTTTTCGGGACTGCACAAAGTCCGGCGTACTGATTCTATACAGATACATACCAGAGGCCAAGTTCGAGGCATCGAATGTCTGTGTATGTTTTCCGGCAGATAGCTTCTGATCCTGGATTAGGGTAGCCACTTTTTGTCCAAGCATGTTATATACTTCCAAAGTTACATCCTGAACACTTCCAAGACTGAACTGAATGGTTGTCGTTGGGTTGAATGGATTCGGGAAGTTTTGCTTCAACTCGAATGTTACAGGCTGCTCGAAGTTCTCCGTAGATGTGAAGGCTCCATCTGCCCCTACGATCGCCACAATCTCCCAGTTGGACGGTGTATTCCACCACTGAGATGTACTCTTGGAGGACCATGCAATTTGCACGTCCCGGCCATTTCCATCATTATCGTTGATGGCCAACTGGAATGGAATCGTTGTAAACTCTGTCCCTGTAGGAAATTCAAAGTCTTTCGCATCGGGATTCAGTCCGCTAAACTCGATCGTGCTCATCACAGTAAGTAAGCGGTACATTCCAGCTTGTGTACTATCACCAATGGTAGCAGAGTTAGGAACTAACTGGTTAAAATTCCCGGTTCCACCATCCCAAGCATGGATGTACGGGGGTGCATCGTCCATAAATCCGGCTCGCAACTGGTAATCTGGTTCTTCACCTGATTCGAAATTTTCATGATCGGATCCGATCACAAAGTTTTCCGGTGAGTAGGCACCAATTCCACCTTCCCATGAATCAAAGTTCCAACCGCCACCACCATCTGCTGCATTGGCTGCAGGGACCACAATGTCGTCCATGATCTCGGCATAAAATACCATCAGATCGGCACCCGTGAAGTTTTCAACACCAACCCAAAACTTGGCAGAGATGTCTGCATCGTTATCACCGCCAGAACCCTCTACTTTGAGGTTTTCATTGGTAATTTCAAACGGCATGTAGGTATCCGGGAAGAAAGAGGCCAGAACAGCAGCTTCCGGCACAACACCTTCATCTAGTGCACCTGCAACAGCTTCCACCGCTTCCAGACTAAGCTCATAGATATAGTTCTCACGAACGGTCATGGAGGTGTTAATCACTCCCGTGGTCATTTCACTAGGAGAACCTAGTTCGGAACGGCCAACGACACCGTAGTATGCATCGAAGTTGGTAACCAGATCCGGATGCGGGGCGACCGTTGTATGAGTGACAGAAAAACCTTCGCTAGGATTGATCGTGCCCACGAGGGTTCCCTGGCTCGTCGCGGTAAAGGCAGAGTCTGCAAAAAATACATCGTAAGAGGAAGCACCATTATCGGTCACTGTGATCGTCACAACCCCATTTTCCGTTGTCCACTGTACTTCCGGAGCATCGGGTACAGGATCCGTGATTCGGCTAAGGACGATGTTATCCACATAGAAGTCGCCCGGCGCGTAGTTCACTTCAAAACCAAGCTGCATGTTTGGATACGTTGTTTCGATGGACGTTTCCAAAACATAGGTCTTCATTTCGGTGTCTACCGTAATTCGACCGTCGGTTGACTCTCCAAAGTACCGGTTCCAACCGCCACCAATCTCTCCAAAGAAGAGGTGTACTTCCTGTGTGCCTTCTGATGTACGCGCATCAAATTTCACTTGATACGGACCAGCATAGATCGAATCCTTACTTTCCTCATTAAATACGTGCATAGCCTGCACATCATAGGTATTACCGGTGCCAGGAATGTTCGTAAACGCCAACTCTCCATCTACAACCTCAATATTGGCTGCCGCTGGTGTAAAGTTCCAGAGTGAATCTCCGAGGGCAAAATCACCGTTGATCACAATGTTGTCCTGTGCTTTTCTCAACATAACATTGTCGATATACAGATCTGCATCATCGCCGGCAACCTCAAAACCGAGCTTCATGCTTTCCCAGGTCTGCATGATGTTTGTACGCAAGGTGTAGGTTTTCATTTCGCCGTCTACCTGAACGTCACCGGTGCCATTTCCACCATCCGTATTCCAGTATCGTGCCCAGTCTCCACCGACCTGTCCGAGGAACACATGAAAGTTTTTAGAATCATCGGGTGTCATTGCATCAAATGACAATTCCCAGGTTCCACCTTCCGATAACGCGGCAATCTGCTCTGCATTGAGCGTCTGAAAACTTTGAAGATCATAGGCATTCCCTGCAGCAGTGACTTCAAATTTCAATGTGTCAGGATACGTTACTACGCCATTCCCGCCTTCAATGGACCAGCCTTCACCTCCCGCAGAAAAGTCGCCATTGATGACGATGTTTTCACCGTACGATGTATATTGGGCAGCAGAATTGGTAGCGAACCCAAACAACAAGAGTGTTGAAATGGTTAAGAATAAAGAAGCTTTGATTGTAGCTTTCATCATAGATATGTTTGTTTGATTGTGAGTTAAATGTCCGAACAGTTAGTTCCGCAACGCTTTTCTCTACCTTGTAGGTGATCGATATTGAGAAAATCGCTTCCACGAAAGTATACGTTTTCCGCACATTTTGCAAATACTGAAAAATATTTGCTAAAAGATTTCAATCATCTTGCGCCAGTACTTTTAGTACAAAACCAAAGACTCTAAAAATCAAATCTGCGGTTATTGATTGCATCAACTTGTTTTTCAATAGAATCCTGAATATCATTGTATGGTCAAAAAGGTAAATCACGTATAATTTGCTTTGCTTTCTCTACCATTGTTTGCAAAATTTTTTCATTTTATGAGACATTTTTGCATACAGTAATCACTCAAACGTCATCAAGCAGAACGATGATTTTAGCAAGGCTGGAAGTGAACACAAATCAAGATCCGGCCAAATTGACAACAAAGCGTTACTTAATTTCTGAGGTTCTGTAAACGTATAGCACGTAACCACATCAAAATAAAAAAGCGTTTCCAATTCCATGAAGAAGATAAATAGGTTCCATTTTCACATCGTTTATTGCATCCTGATTGGTAGTCTTCTTGTTAATTGCCAAAACCCGACAGGTTCAACTGATACTGATGACGATGACCTAAACGGCTACAATGATGAGACATTTTTTCGGGTTGATGGGAAAGACATCCTCAACCGGCAAGGGCAGCCAGTCGTCATCAAAGGATTTGGCCTGGGCGGATGGCTGTTGCCGGAGGGATATATGTTTAAAATGCCCGGCGACTTTGGCGCAACCGATGTGCGAAACGAGATCACCGATCTGATTGGTGCTGCAAAAGCCGAGCAATGGTTCCAGGAATTCCGCGATAATTACGTTACTGAAGCGGATATCATCGCAATGAAAGAGTGGGGTGTGGATCATATCCGTGTGCCGTTTCATTTTGACATATTTTATGATATTCCAACCGAGAGCTTCAAAGAGTCTGGATTCGAGCGTATGGACAATCTACTAAAGTGGTGCAAGCGCCATCGGATTGATGTGATTTTTGATATGCACGCCGCTCCCGGAGCGCAAAGTGAGAGCGAAATCTCCGACAGCGATGGCACAGCCCGCTTCTGGACTGAGAGTGAGATCTACTGGCCCATCACCATTAAAATTTGGGAAGAGATTGCCCGTCGCTACAAAGATGAAACTATCGTGATTGGCTATGATATCATCAATGAACCCGTAACCCCCGCCGGATACGACAACACAGACCTGGCACGATTCTACGGGCAAATTGTTCCAGCCATCCGTGCGATCGATCAAAATCACATTCTATTCATCGAGGGGAACTACTACGCAACTACCTTCGACTACCTGTATCCACCCTTTGACGACAACATGGTCTATGCATTCCATAAATACTGGAATGAAACCGACCAGGGGACGATCCAGTACTTGCTGAATATCCGGGACCAGTACGATACACCACTATGGCTGGGAGAAACCGGTGAGAACTCCAACGTGTGGTTTTACGAAACCAAAGAGCTTGTCGAAAATCTGGATATCGGCTGGAACAAGTGGACGCACAAGAAACTGGAGACCATCACATCCCCCCTATCCTCACCCACCAATCCCAACTATGAAAAAGTGGTAAACTACTGGAAGGGGAATGGGCCCCGGCCAACGGCACAGGAAGCGGAGCAGGGACTGTTTCAAATGGCTCGCGATCTGGCCATCGAAAAAACAACACTTCGGCCGGATGTTCTTGCTGCATGGTTCTCGCCCGATTTTGATGTGGCTAATATTCCCTACACAGAGATCAATATCCCGGGCAATATCCTGGCAGTTCATTATGATATCGGGAATCAGGGCGTCTCCTATTACGACACCGAGTACAAGCAGGTGAGCAGCGATGAAGATCAAAATGTGGGGAACCGTGGTTGGTCGTTCCGGAATGACGGGGTTGATATTGAGGTATGCAGCGATCCTGCCGTTGAGTATAACATTGGTTGGATTGATACGGGAGAGTGGCTGGAATACACGGTCAATGTGACCGAAGCCGGAAACTATAACGTTCGAGCACGCATTGCATCCACCGGAAGCGGGAAGATGCGCATCAAAGTGAACAACAAACCCATTGGCGGGGATCTGGACATTCCGGACACTGGCGGATTTCAAAGCTGGTCGCAAATCAATTTTGGAAACGAAGACTTTGAAGCTGGGGAAGCACTCGTTCGGGTGGAGATCCTGGAAGGAGGATTCAATTTCAGCATGATCACCGTCGATTAATGGATCGACATCGAACTGTCAATCAACCCGCAAAAACACCCATTCCATAGAAACACCCATTTCATTAAAAAACGTATGCTCAACATGAAATCTTGGTTCCTCAGTATCTTGCTTGTGCTTTTATTTGCTTCAGCTACCCTTGCTCACTCTTTTAAGGTGCTTGTTTTCTCGAAAACGGAGGGATTTCGGCATGCATCCATTCCTGATGGAATTGCAGCGATCCAACAACTAGGTCAGAACAACAATTTCACTGTCGACACCACCGAAGATGCAAGCGCATTCACGCTGGAGAACCTCCTTCAGTACGAGGCAGTCGTATTTCTAAGTACCACCGGGAACGTTCTCAACACGGTGCAGCAAAATGCATTTGAATCCTACATCCAACAAGGCGGCGGGTTTGTGGGTATTCATGCGGCCTCCGACACCGAGTATAACTGGCCCTGGTACGGCGAACTTGTGGGCGCCTACTTCGACAGCCATCCGCAAATTCAATCTGCCACCATCGAAGTTGCCGACCGGATTCATCCCTCTACGCAACACTTGCCCGAATACTGGGTACGCACCGACGAATGGTACAACTACCAGGAAAACCCCCGCGGGAAGGTTCATGTGCTTGCTACGCTCGACGAGGACAGCTACAATGGTGGCAACATGGGTTACGATCACCCCATCGCATGGATGCATGAGTTCGATGGGGGCCGCTCCTGGTACACGGGTGGTGGCCACACCTCCGAATCGTTTTCGGAACCCGATTTTCTGCAACATATTTTGGGCGGTATTCTATACGCATCTGGTGATATCCAAGGAGAATTTGATGCCACCAACGAGAGCCAATATCAAATCACCGTTATTAAGGAGAACCCAGCCTACCCCATGGCGCTTGCGATTCTGCCCAACTATGATGTTCTCTACATCGAACGAGGAGGAACGCTCAATCTCTGGAATTCAACCACCGGAATCATTACGACGGCAGCAACACTAGATGTCGACAGCGGACGAGAAGACGGGTTGATAGGATTAACACTCGACCCCGACTTTGCATCCAATCAGCAACTATACCTTTTTTACTCTCCACGAACCGTTGTTGAGCAGCGTATCTCCCGTTTTCTGTTTGACGGGACCACCCTCGACATGGATTCCGAAGAGATCATTCTTCAGATCCCTGTTCAGAGAGCTCAGTGTTGCCACTCTGGCGGCGACCTGGAATTTGGTCCTAACGGCGACCTGTTTATTGCCACCGGCGACAACGTCAATCCATTCGAAGCAGACGGATTTGCACCCATCGACGAACGCCCCGGAAGAGAGTACTACGATGCCCAAGCCACCTCCGGTAACACCCAGGATCTTCGTGGAAAAATCCTTCGCATCCGACCGCAGGAAGACGGATCCTACACCATCCCCGAAGGCAACCTGTTTGCCACACCCGAAGAGGGACTTCCCGAGATTTATGTGATGGGCACCCGGAATCCGTTCCGAATGGCCGTTCATCGAGATTCTGGAGAGCTATTTTGGGGGGATGTTGGCCCGGACGCTGGAGGGGACAATCCTCTCCGCGGTCCAAGAGGATACGATGAGTTCAATCGAACGAGCACAGCCGGAAACTTTGGGTGGCCCTTTTGCATAGCGGAGAACCTACCCTACCGGGAATACGACTTTGCGACCGGAACAGCGGGACCTGCCTACAACTGCGCTGCTCCGGTGAACAACTCACCCAACAATACAGGCGCTGAGCAACTTCCCCCGTCCATCCCTGCCTGGATCGCATATACCTATGGCTTCACAGAAAACTGGCCGGAACTGGGGAGCGGACAGAGAACAGCCATTGCCGGTGGATTTTTCCACTACGACGAAACCCTCACTGAAACAGGAAGTTTACCCGAATACTTCGATGGGTCGCTATTCATCATGGAGTGGACCCGAAACTGGATCAAAGAGATACGATTTGATGAAAATGGCGAGCTGTTTCAAATCAACCCTTTCCTGCAAAACGAATCGCTGGCACGCCCCATCGATATGGAGTTTGGACCTGATGGCGCCCTCTATGTGATTGAATGGGGAACCGGATTTTTTGAAGAAAACACCGACGATCGCATCATAAAAATTGAATTCGCACAGAATCTGGCCAATCGGGTGCCAACGGCACGAGCCACCGCCAGTGTTCAGAGTGGAATCGCACCGCTGCAAGTTGAATTTAGCGGGGTCACCTCCTCCGATCCGGATGCGGGGGATATTCTCACCTATACCTGGGACCTGAACGGCGATCAAATCACCGATGCCACCACGCCTACTGTAAGCTACACGTATACCGAGAATGGTGCGTATCTGGCCACACTTACGGTGGCGGATCCAGAGGGGGCAACGTCCGTGGCCCAGCTAGAGATCGTAGTGGGAAATAGCGCGCCGGTCGTTACGATCACCGAGCCCGTGAACGGCGGATTTTACGAAGACTTTGACCTTATCAACTACCGGGTTGAGGTCACCGATGCCGAGCAGGGCAGCATTGGAAACGGCATACAATGCGAAGATATCGTTGTGGAACCATCCATTGGCCACGACGATCACTCCCACGGTACCGGTCCTCGAAACGGATGCGAAGGTACATTTATGGCAGAAACCCATGGGGAGGGACCCGACAATGTATTTTACGTGCTGGGTGCCTGGTATGATGATGACGGCGCAGATGTGGGTGCTTCGCTGCGCGGAACAGACGGAATCGTCCTCAATTTGAAACGCAAGCAAGCTCAACATGCGGTCGAGCTCATTGGCCTTCAAACCGAATCTACAGGAGACTTCATGGGTGGGGCACTGAATGTCGGTTTTGCCTCGCAAAACTCCGCTCTCAAATTCGGCCCAATGAACTTCGAAGGCATCGATTTTATAACACTTCGATACGCCGCCCAGCAAATTGCCGCAAACCTTGAGGTTCGGGTGGATGCAATCGATGGCCCCCTCATTGCCACCATTGGAACCCAACTTACCGGCGGATGGCAAACCTACGACTACTTCACTGCCGCTCTGGATAATCCGGGAGGCACCCGCGATGTCTACCTGGTGTACAAAAGCGACACCGGAGGGGACGGGTTTGGAAATATCAACTGGATCGACTTTCACGGCAAAGGGATTGCCAGCACAGACCAAGACTCCCTTCGTGGCTTGGCTGCAACCTACTTCTCTAATGCAGACTTCACCGGCAATGAAATCGTACGGAAAGATCCCATGATCGCATTCCAGTGGGGAGACCGTGGTCCGAATATCCAAAACGAACAAGGTCAAAGCGTTGGCAATAGCGGATTCAGCGTTCGCTGGGATGGGGATCTGGCCATCGAAAACTTTGGATTCTACAGATTTTACGCCGATCCGGTGAATGGAACCGCCCGGGTCTGGCTCAACGACGAGCTTATCATCGACGAAAACAGCACACAATCGAGTATCCAGACACTATTCAGCAACTCTCGCAACACGCTCAAGGTGGAATACAGCCACAACAGCGGCGATGCCGGAATGTTCCTTCGCTGGAACAGAAACGATCCGGTCAACGTCATCCCGCCAACGGCACTCATCCCCAACACCGACATTCTGGTGTCTAATGAACCTATGCAAGAGCTACCGGCCGAGTTTGCGCTCTTTCAAAACTACCCCAACCCCTTCAACCCCACCACGCAGATCGATTTCAGCTTGCCATCACCCGGCGAAGTCAAACTATCTGTATTCAACACCATTGGGCAAGAAGTCCAGGTTCTGGTACAAGAACAGCGAACGGCCGGCAAACACACGGCAACCTTCGACGGCTCACGCCTCACAAGTGGCGTCTACTTCTACAGGCTCGAATTCGAAGGGCAGGCACTCGTGAAAAAACTGATGCTCGTGAAATAAAAACCCGCAATTCGCAAATCGCATCAACCCTTTCCGGCAGAGCCATTACCACTCTGCCGGATCCTCGCAACAAGACGCTCCGGCCCAATCACTTCCCCCCGTGGTGTACCCTTCATATACGCCACCCGATCCCGCTCATCATACACAAGCCAATCACACGGCAACGTCGGTCCCCGAAACAAACCCTCCACTACACAAACATCCTTCCACACCCGTTGTCCATTCTCCATCGCCAGCGCCGTAAGCCCCCGCTGCTCCCACTCTCTCACCATGTCCTCCATCACCTGCGGTCCCATCGCACCATCCCTCAATAGATACTCATCATACCAATATCGGCCCGATACCTGCCCCTCGACACCTTCATCCTGCTTCCACTTCACAAACCCTCCCGGATATACCCGTTCAATCGCCTCAATTGGAATAATCAAATCAATAAACTCAAGACAAACCGCCATCGCTCCTCCATCACTTTTCTATCCATCACTCCTTAACCCATCGCCACTCAAACAACGGCGTCGGCCCTATCATAAAAAACTCGATCTCGGCTACCCCCTCCTCTCTTTCTACCACCCATTTCCTCTCAGAATCCCACTCATACATTGCAATATAAGATTCAGTGAACTCGTCCAATTTTTCCTGTGTTAGCGGCAAAATTATCGTCCTTGTGCACACTACATCTTCATCAAACCTATACACAACATATACCTCATCCAACCAAACGCTCACAAAATACTCCCCATCCTCCCAACCAGCATTCAACTCATATTTTTCATCTGCAAACTCCCCCTCGATCTCATCCGCTGTATATCCAAGCCTTTCCTGCCCCACTGCCACTTCACAAAACACCAAACTTACAACTGCAAAAACCACCATTCCCGCCCATTTAATAGAATCTTCCATCATACAAAGTACTTTTATTTTTGAATTATGAGATACGGCATACACACTACAGTAATCATAAATAAACACAACATCAAAATGAATATCGAATTCATCGTTTTTCTTTTTCGGGTTGATGGGATGCCGTCTCGTCAGGCAACCAAATTTGCGGGTTGAAGACGACAATTTTTCCGTTGATTTGTCGATCAAAACCAACAAAAAGTAATTCTACCTGCACTTTTTTATGGCTTTTTGGGTTGATGTACTAAGTCCTGCCTCACATCATCCTTCATACTTCAGGCCATGATTCATCCCTCACAGGCCACGATTCATCACTAGCAGGCCACGATTCATCCCTCAATAATCACCCTTCACCCTTCAGATCCCCATCCAACAGTTTAATACTCGTTACATCAAAGTTCTTGTGAGGCTCATGATAGGTATAGATCTGAACCCGACTATCCTCCTCTGCAGCCATTTCGAAGGCAAGGCGTCGGATCGATGATTTTTCATACCCCTCCTCGACCAGCAATTTCTGAAACGTACTGAAAGCAAGATACCGGCTCTCGCTATACCTGGGGTCATTTTGAAACTCTTCAAGGGCATCCAGAATCTCCTCCCGCTCGATAATCCAGGGCAATTCGTCCTCGTCCGATTCCGACTGTGGCTCGGCGACTCGCGTGTTTCCTCCATGATCCCGGCCACGATCCCCGTAGTCTGGTACACCATCTTGTGAATCTTGAGCATCTTTTGCATCCTGCGCATCCTGTGCATCGTGTGCATCCTGCGAATCGTGTACACCCTGAGAATCCTTAGCCCCTTGTACATCCTGTACCTCCAGCTCTCCCCGTGCCCCCTCTGCCTCCTGTACCCCTTGCACTGCCGTCCCACGGCGCGGCTGAATCCGGCCACGACTCTCGATATTCACCTTGCCAAGGATATTCAACTTCGGCATCAGATCGGAATAATCCTGCTCCATGAGAGGGGGCGAATCCGAAGGGGTTTCAGCTACACCTTGACCATGAACTTGACCATTTAATTGCTCATTTACTTCACCACTCCGAACCTCACCCGTACTCTGATCCATCCCCACCCCATCCCCTTCCACATCATTACGATCGGAACTTTTCGATACCACAAATCTCTCGCCCATCTGTTCGACCTCAGTACCCGTGATCTCCGCTCCCGAAACCCCAGCGCCCGAAACCTCCGCTCCCGAAACGCCCGGCCCAGAAACCCCAGCCCTCAAAACTCCCCCTGTATCAACTCGACCCCCTGCATCAGCCCCACCCAATTCCTCTCGCTGATTATTCTTCGCCTCATTCAAAATCGTCTTAACGAGCCCAACCAGCCGGTTCGCCATACTCACATCCTTCTCGGTCAACAGCGAATTATGCGCCACCCGATGCCGGATATCTACCAACTGCCCCCAGCTTTTATGAAAATTGTTCTCCCGAAAACTATCATCAAAATAACGCGAATAGTTCGACTGCAGCTCCTTCTTCAAATTCTGAAAACTCTCCCAATCGGTAACATCCTCCAACCGTTCAAGAATCTGCTCCGGCTCATTCATACCAAAACTCTGCGTCGTAATCAGCTTGCCAAGCTCATGAAAATCCATAAAATGCAGATGATCGTCCAGCAATCGGCTCCACTTCCAACTTCGATCAATCTGGACAGAACGCCGCGTTTGGATCGTATGCTGCATCTTTTTGCTAGCGGTTTGATGTAACCACCAAGGGCCCGCAAGCGGAACAAAAAAATGCGTAAGAAACCCCCGAATTTTGTTCTCGACGTCATACAGAAGAGGATAGATAGCGGCGGAATGCCGTGCAGAAACGTCGTCCCTGGTAAGGTATAAGTGTATACTTGATGCATATTTCTTTCGAAGCTTACTAGCGATATAGTACCGTAAAAACTCCGCTTTTTCTATGTTTTCGTTCTTCGCCGTGATGATATACGCGGATTGAGGGACTTCCTCCTCCTCCGGACTACCATCTGCGTTGT
>Ga0208150_1000555_pt1 | contig 14462 bp, 11 predicted proteins | sample DEB08_DNA_8_FD_184534 | JGI IMG/M metagenome (GOLD analysis project Ga0208150, IMG submission 184534) | Aqueous microbial communities from the Delaware River and Bay under freshwater to marine salinity gradient to study organic matter... | ecosystem: Environmental > Aquatic > Marine > Coastal ...
CGACAGGTCTGCAAACCAGTGGGCCTCTCTCATGATGCGATTCGCTGCCACGATAACGCCCGGATACCCCTCCCGACCATCCCCGGCGATTCAGACCGCGGCAATCGGCAAACGCCCGGCTAGGGACTACTGGACGCGGTGCGACTCTCCTCACCATTAAGCCGCTTGTACAGTGGCAGATGCCGGTAATAGACCTCCAGAGTCATGATGCTTAGCGCTGTCTGGTAAATGCGACCTCCCCCGCTGCCATGAGGGTCTGTGACGTTCCAGCTTCCTGCACCGGGGCCGTCTTTCAGCTGCGTGGAGACAAGCTGTTCACGCATGCGAAGATTCCACTTGTCCCACAGCTCTCCCCCCCAGTGATGCAGAACCTGAGTCGCGTAGTAGTTGTAGTAGATGTTTGCTCGACTGGGACCAGCTTCGGCAAGGTAACGTACTCCAGCTTCAAGCTCCGGGCGGTCGCGTTTCCAGCCCATGTACATGCGACACAACAGACCAACCGCAGTCATCGTCGTTGTGGCACCACCGCGTCGAGTATATCCGTAACGTGCACCGTCTTCAGATTCAACCGAATCGAGGAATAGTCGGGCGTCGCGCATTGTGCTGGACCGAACCGAAATTCGCCGCGCCTTGGCACTCTGCAACGCCATGATCTGCCAACCGGTCACGGAGGTATCTCCGGGCTCATTCGGACGATATCTCCAACCGCCCCCAATGCTGTCCTGAGCTCGCTCGATGAAACGGATTGCTGCCGTTGCAGCCTGGCGGAGTGTCCGGTCGCCGGGAGACATTGCACTGGCTTCGCACAGACAAATTGTGGCAATTCCCTGCACGTACATTCCGGAATTTCCCTGGGCTGTTGCACGCAGGTCCAGTCCGGAGGATGTGGCTTCAGACTCCTTCAGCAAAAAGGCCAGTCCGCGAGTGACAGTCTCCTTGTATTTCCCGTCCGTTTCATGAGTATGTCCCGCACCAAGAAACGTCAACAACGCCAACGAGGTCGCCCCCATTTGCGTTGCCTGCATGCTTCCGCCCTGCCCGGCATCTCCGACTGCAGCAAAATTCCATGAACCGTCCTTCTGCTGAACTTTCTGAAGCCACGTCAGCCCGATGTTGACCGCCTTTTCACTCTCGGCCGTGCCACCGTATTTTCGGATAGCAGCCTGTCGGCCTCCGGAAGAGCGACCACCAAATTTTCCTCGAATCACCGGTATCTCGCTAAGATCCTGAAGGTCTTCCACGGGCAAAGTCAGGTCACGCAAATCCGGCGACTCCATCTGCATGCGTTTGTCGCCATTGTTCACCTCGGCCAGCATCTCCTGCATCGTGCTGTCGAACTCAAGATCCACCAGTGAGTCCGGCTGGACGATTTGTTCCAACTGCTGTACGGGCGTCAGATCGTCTTCCGTAAGTGAACCGGTAATCGCGAGCAAATCATCCGTTGCCGACTGCGGCAGCAACCATGCAGCAAGACAGAAGGCCATCGCCAAATGCAGCAGGATGCTGACTGTCATCGTCCCAATTTCGCGGCGACGTTCCTGAAGCATCCCCGGCAGTTCCAGCAGCACACTTTCTCTCAGCCAGCGACTGCCTTTCACGAGGCGAAGCGCCCACTCCGGCGGGTTGTTACGACGTCTCTTCCTTCGGGTTTGCTGGTTGACCTGAGTGAGCACAGACTGAGAGCGGTCCTGCGATCCAGTAAAACTGTTCCGCGGAGGAGCTGAGTTCTGATTGTCACCCGTATTGGAAGTCATGTCTCTTCAAAGGCTGTTGTGTGTACAAGTACCTCACCCCGATATTACTCCAAAACAACCTGCAGAAACACCGCCAAAACCATCGTTGACAACTGACCTGCAGGCCTGACCCACCGATCTACGAATCGGCATGCTCAATTTTGGAAGCAGCCCAGACGGCCAGCTCTTCTCTGCGAATCTTGACATTGTGGCGAGTATCCACAGGAAACGAGCGGTGAAACAGGACCTTTTGAATCTGTTTCGTCAGCTCTCTGGTTTCTGCAATCTGCAGCAACTCCCGACGCAGCTGCTCCTCCGCTGATGCAGTCCCCGGGTATGCCCCCTCCTCCGGCTCTACGACAAGAACTGGAATCTGGTGTTCAGATCGCCCAATTCCAACTAAAGCTGATCGGTAAACCTGTGGATGCTGATCGAATACACCCTCACAACAAACGGAATACATCGGTCCGATTTCTGTATGCACGACGTGCGCCTGACGCCCACAGAACCACAACCGCTGCTGGTCGTCCAGATATCCGACGTCGCCCATACGATGCCAAAACTCGTCTCCGTCAGTGATCTTCGCCCGCTCCGTTGCCTCCGGACGCCGAAAATACTCCCGCGTCACCATCGGCCCACGCACGATGATTTCCCCGATCTCCCCGGACCGCAGCGTCTGAGCATCTTCAATAGACCTGATCACACCATCCGTGTTTGCAATAATCCGCACCTCAACTCCGTGAAACACAGTACCGACACATGTACCGGCTCCCGCTGCCGACATGGCCGCTGTCTGCTCCAGAACTTCCCGACCACCAATCGATGCTACCGGCAGACATTCCGTCGCACCGTAGGGAGTGAACAAGTCGGCGTCATCCCGCAATAACGAAGTCATCCGCTGCAGCACATGCAGGGGCACCGGAGCCCCTGCAGACAAGACACGGTTCAACCTCGGTAGCTGCAGTTCATGGTCAATGCAGTACCGGCCCACTCGATTCCACATCGCCGGTGATCCATACGCCTGGCTGACCTGCTGGTCTTCCATGGCCCCAGTAATCTTTCTGGGGTCCACACAGGCTGGCTTTGCAGGATCCATGTCAGGAATCACCGTCGTGACCTGCATGGCAAGATTGAACAACGCAAACAGAGGAAATCCGGGGAGGTCCGTTTCTCCGGACTCAATCCGATATCGATCACGGATCAGGTCGACCTGTTTGTCAAACATCCCGTGCTCGTAAACCACGCCCCTGGGAGGCCCGGTACTGCCGCTGGTAAAAATCACTGCAGCCTGATCTGTCGCCCTCGTCTTTGGAAGCTCGCCCTGAAAAGTTGCCCCACGGGCGACCAGTTCGCTCAACGTGATACAGCCGAATCGCAGCAGAGGCCCGCCAGTTGTGATATTGTGTCGTGCATTGCGAAACCGCCACGGCATCAAGCGTCGCAGCAGGTGCACCTCAGCAACCGCCAAAAAACCATCCGGATCTGTTTCATCCAGGCAGTTGAGCATCCTGGTGCGGCCCATTCCAGGGTCGATCAGCACACACACCGCCCCGGCTCGAAAGACGGCAAAGGTCAGTGCTACGAACTCAATCGACGGCCTGACCATCAACACCATTCGATCCCCCGGCCGCACTCCCAATTGAATGAGCCCTCGAGCCAGTGCTGTGACGTCGTTGTCCAACTGACGAAAGCTTCGCTGAGTCCATGCGGTTCGGCCCATCCGATCAGTTGTTTCCGGAAAAACAACCGCAGGCTGGTCCGGAACGATGGATGCAGAAAATGTCAGCCGGTCTGCAATATTGAGAGCGGATGTCACTGTTTGCGGTGTCCCTGGCCAATTTGAAAACGAGGGCCGACACCAGTCTCCGTGCCCCCCCCAGCCCTTACTTTAACCGAAAAACGGTGCAAACACCCCGGTTATCAACGTTATCGGCTCCGTCTGAATCTTCGGATTGCTGAGACTGAGAAGGCTTGTGTGGAAAACTGTGCGGATTCTGCGGAAACGGGCAGAGTTAAGGAAAAAGAACATCTCCGAAACACAGCCTGCTAAACCCGCACTATTCGCCGGTGTCTCGCAAAATATCAAGGCCGTCCTGACCGATGAACCTTTCTGCTGGTCAGTCCGGGAAGAACTCGGTCACCAGCTTTGATGAATCGCACTCAAGATCGCATGCGGAATGGATTCCGGAGCAACTCGCCACTTTTGTTGCTCGGCCTCCCTACAGCTACTTCCGTCAAGACTCTGGGAGCAGAGTTTCATCGGGCACCGGCCAAGGTATATTCCAATATGATCCAGACTCCCACGTCCGTGGCAGCACGTCGCTCGAACATGCTCGCGTTGATGATTGCTTCCTCCGCAGCCGTTACTGCTGTTGCCAGCTTCGACCCGGTCCCTGCGGGGGAAGATCCTCTTCGGATTCTGCTCGGCAACACGGAAATCGAATCAGCACCCGCCAATACCGATGCTCCCGCTGCGTCAGCGGAACCCACTGCAGCAGCCGTTGCTGCCGTTGAGTACTCTCCCGATTTCCATCTCTGCATCCAGCAACTGGAAGAAGGACGAGAATTCCTGAGCGGAATTGACTCCTACAAGGCCATCTTTCACAAAACCGAACGACTGGGCGGCGACCTGGGAGAGCGTCAGGATATCGAGATCACCGTCGGACACAGCCCCAACTTCAACATTTACATGCGTTGGCGGAACTTTGAAAAAGGACGACAGCTGCTTTTTAACAGTCAGGAAAACGACGGCTTGATGATCGTGAAAAAAGGTGGCGGTGGTCTGCTGAACCGGATGTTGCCCGCAATCTCACTCGATCCTATGGGCAGCCTCGCCATGTCAGAATCCCGATACCCTGTGACACAGGCCGGCATTCTTGCAATGGCTGAGCGAATCATTCGCATTCGGAATGAAGAACAGACCAGGGGTTACCCGGTGGACTGCACCCGGCTGGATGATCAGGAGGTCGACGGCCGAAACTGCAGTGCGTTCCTATTCAAGTTCCACTCCAAAAAAACCAGCCCCGTCTATCGCACGAGTCGAATTCTTATTGACTCCGAATACCACATTCCGGTGAAAGTCGTAAACCACACATGGTCTGCCAACCAGGATTCCCTGACGGAGAAAGAGCTGGACGATCTGACTCTCGTTGAAGACTACGAATTCACCGCAATTGACTTCAAGGTGAAGGTCACCACCGAAGTCTTCAGTCGCAACAACCCCCGTTACAGAATGTGACAGGGGCAGATCCGCTGTCTCCGGCGGTCGACTGCCGTTGCGTTGCGGCCCAACAACATCAACCAGCCCCGACCAGCAGTCAACTCGCTGGTCGGGGCTGTTTCTGTTGAACAACGGCGCACTTGAACCGATCGAAGACAGACACCGGCGACACTCTGTCATCCACTCCCGTCAGGCGGCCCGAACACTCTCCGGTGGCAAAGCGGGCCGAGCCGGCTGGCGACGATGCCAGTCGACAATTCCCTGAATCTTGGCGATCTGCTCCGGATTCCCCGACAGCTGAAACAAACGAGCGATCGCTGGCAATGTCACGCGATTCAACAGTGGACGAGCCCAGGGAGCGAACTCGACACGCTGGTCAACCGGAGCACGTTCAAATCCCATCCCGCTCTTGAACTGATCAAGGCTGTCGGTACCAGCCTGAATCGACTCGTAACCGTAGCTGACACAGTCAACAGTCTGATCCCCCAGACGCTGCTGCAGAAAACGAAACAACAACGCGTTGTTCGGGTAGTTCTTCAGAAAGGGGGTCGCCGAACGCACGATGGTGATGTTTGCCACCTTTTCAATTCGGAAGGACACGAGATACGCAGCAAGGTCTCCGTCTACAAAGGCTCCCCATGCCTCTGTGCCCTTCGTCCGCTCTGCTGCCCGGTAAAACTTCCTCCAGTGGGCCTCCAAATTGTCGGGTACTTTCCGCCCCTGGCGGATCAGCGTATCGGAATTTAACGAGATCGCGTGACGCTGCAGCAGATCAAAGTCAACCTGCTCTACCTGACACGCATCGAGCCCACGACGAACCTGAGTACGAGTGCGACTGCGGAGCACCGGAAAATCATAATTCTTGTCTGTACACAACATCCGAAAGCTGGGAATACCCTCGCCATCCAGGCAACCATATCGCAGCAGAACACCATCCTTCTGCAACACCTCTCGGTGCGAAATCCGGCTGCTGCTAATGCTTCGATGAAATGGAAACGGCGTGTAGACACCACGCTGTGTGTTGAACCAGTAAAGCCCGCCGGATTGGCGCACGCAATGCCCCATCTCCTGCAGAAACTCAGCGTAGTATTCCGGACTGATCGAAGTCGTGGACAATGTCACTTCCCTGCTCTGTAACCGGTCCCTCAATGAACCGTGGCAATTTGCTGTTCCGCGCAGAACAGTCTACAGCCGCTGTTCCCAAACCCTCAAGAGCGAATCATGAGCACATTCGATACTACTTTGGGCGAGCACGACTGGCCTCGAGGACCCGTCGATAGTAAGCCCTCGCCTGATCATACGCCGCTGCTGCGGCTTCCTGATCCTCCTCTCGGATCTGACCACGCTTGGAGCCCCAGCAGACATCCACTGCCTGCAGACACCATTCTGCGCTGCGTGAATTCGCGAGAACAGGCTGTTCGTCAACATGCACAAAGATCGGATTCGTATGGGCCGATGGTAGTATCCGAACAGCAACCCATGAAGACTCCTTCAACTTTACCGGGATCTCAAAATCCTCGAGATGTCCGTCTGCCGTAAGAACCTGCGTGTCAACAACCTCCCCGTTGACGACGACTTCCACCGGAACGGTTCGCGACTCCCCAACACGACATCGCTCAATATGCCAGTAGGGCTTTTGATCAAGCCGACTGTTGCGAATGGACTCTGTCAACGCAGTCGGCTTCTCCTCCAAAAGAGCCGCCGCCTGAAACTGCACCGTCACAACTCCGGGCTCTTCCAAATCAAGCCGACTAACACCCCGCTCACCCTGCTCGCCAACACACAGTTCGTTGACCCGAAAATTCAGGAGATGGCTCAACCCGTCACCACAATAGCTGCGACCGTCTTTCAGGCCAGCGACCCACGAATCGAATGTGAGTTCCTGCCCCTCCTTCTGCTTGACATAAATCCGTCCAAGACCTACGCGATCGCCGTAAATGCAGGGGAAGTCAGTCTCGCCACTGATCCGCGTGGTAATGCCGCAGTTGAGGGCATGGTACCAGATATTGAGTTCCCAAATTGCCGGCGTGTCGACCGCCGAAATAAAGTCACAGACTCCCAGAGGCCCGCTGACAATGAACTCGTTCGCGCCAATTCCATCAAATCGCGGCATTGCGTAATCAGGAAGCGTTGCCGCCGCTTTCCCTGTCCAGCCGTCCGGGGCTCCGCCCCATGGCCGCTGAGGAAACTTGCGGCTTCCATCCGGCATCACGTCGGGAAGTGCAATCCCCCAGCCGCTGTGGCTGTATCCAACGACCCCCCCCTGGTCCTTCCCCCACTGCAGGACAGGCAATGTCCAGCTGGGCCACTCTTCGATGCGGGTCGTCCCCGGATAATCATCTTCCCTGAGACGAAGCAGACACAAATGACCCGCATGAGATGAAGGGAATCCGCTGACTTCCACATCATATCGCATCAGATAATCAGGCCGCGACAGCTGCGAAACTGCCCCGTCAAAGAACTGTTTCTGTGTGTACCAGCAGGGACCCCAGCTTAATACACAGCCCACGTTCAGATCTTCCCCGAGAATATGCCGCATCATGTCTTCCGGACCAACACCCTCCGTGGGACTGTCGTAGTGTGCACAGCCGGCCGCATGAACATGATGGTCTCCCGAATACCAACCAAGAGACGCGATATGAATCCACCGTTTCAACCTGACGCTGACGTCGAATTCCGAAGCATCCGGCACGCTGACCGGAATCGATTGTGGCAGGTACTCCGGCCCCCGATTCACCACAAATGTGTATTCACCGGCCGGCAACATCACGTGTTCACCGTCCTCCCGGTAAATCTGATTGTGGAAGAAAAAGTCGGGGGCCTGCCTGCGAGATGGCAGTGGATAAATCCTGCCCGATGAATCGCGAATCACAAATCCAGCCGTGACCGGGGCACCGTCAAAATCCCGCACTCCAAGCCGAACTTTGACCGCAGGACGAGCGTCGAACAGAATCGGCAGCTGACTGCGAAATCCCAGATCCTGACTGCCAGCGCCAATGTCAAAAATCAGTGTCGCTTCCCGCTTGCCAGCATCCCGGCTAAACAGCGAAATGATGCGATACTCCAGCATCAGGCCCGACAGCCGAGGACGCATCGGCTCTCGACGAAGAAGATCCAGATCCAGAAAACGATCCCGAACCTGTGCAGCATTCACCAGTTCATCGGTCTTCTGCGGCTCCTGGCGAGCACCCTTGCCTCGCTCGTGAACCGGCAAAGCACTCGGACTCGCAACCTGCAGGGCCGGAGTTACTCCGGCCTCATTCACAACCTTGACAAGAAATGCTCTCCAGCCCTGCTCTGCCAGCTCAGCCTCTGCCGGACCTTGAAGGACTCGAACTCGACTCTCGGGGTTAATTGTCACACCGGCAAGACACAAGGGGTCCAGCAGGGTCTGTATTCGCCGGATTGCCTCAATGTCATCTTCGATCTTTTCAGCCTTTTGCAACTCCGCACGCAGACTGTCAGAAAATGGAGCCCCGGCAATGCGTATTGCCTCCTCCAGACGGCGCACAGAAGCCTCCAGCGGCTGACGCTCTACATCCGTCACGACGACAAGCTCATCAGCCGCCAGTCGTGATGGAATCGGAACCATCAAAGTCAACAAACACAATGTCGACCAACAGACTCTCGGTGATATCGCTTGCATTGCATGACCTCCGGGCGCACGGAACACTCCACCGCAGCAGCACTGCTGCACGCGTCCATTCTGCAGAATATTCCGGCAGTCGTCGAGCCAGCAAGCGTTTCTGTTCTGTCCGACGCCCTGCGCTGGCAGAACCGTTCAGTCCAGAGGGATTGGCCAGCTCCACCCGGAGCTGAAGCCACCATCCACGTAGAGTGTCTGACCAGTCATAAAGGCAGATGCCTGCGAGGCGAGAAAAATTGCGGTTCCCACCATGTCTTCCGGCGTCCCCAAACGCCCCAGTGGTGCATTTGCGGAATTCCACTCCTGCATGGTTTCGTCAGACCAGAGCTTACGAGTCAGATCGGTGAGAATGAAGCCGGGGGCCAGACTGTTCACACGAATGCCATGACGTCCCCACTCCAGAGCGAGCGCCCTTGTCATTCCCTGCATCCCAAATTTGCTCATGGCATATGGCAGAACACCCTTCAAAGGCATCCAGGTGTTGAGTGATTCAATATTGATCTGAACACCTCCACGGCGTTCAATCATGTGCCTGCCAACCGCGCGGGACAACAGAAAAGCCCCACGCAGATTTGTGTCCATGATGAAATCGTAGTCTTCCGTGGTGACCGCCTCTGCTCGCTTACGTCGATTGACACCGGCAACATTCACCAACGTGTCAATCTGCCCTGCAGTGTCCAGCACTTGCCGCACGGCCTCGTCAATCCGGTCCTCTTCACTCACGTCGCAAAGAACACTCTCGACGGGATTGCCGGATTCCTCCATTTCGGCAACCGCCGTCTGCAGGGTCTCCGGGTTCCGACTGGAGATGAATACTCGCGAACCTCGCTGAGCAAATCCCTCAGCAATCGCCCTGCCAATCCCGCGACTTCCGCCGGAAACGAGAACCACCTGACCCGCTACCGAAAACAACTCTTCAGCCACTGCCATGTCTCTTTCCCGCCAAATTCATCGTCGGTGTAACACTCAACAGATCTGCTCTGCACCTCGATCGCGTCGACAGCTGCACCGGCGTTCCTGGAGATCGTGTTTCCAGCAGGCCATTACAGTCCCTCGACTACAGGCGATGTCCGTTGTTCAATCACTCTTACTGCCGGAAGTTCCTTTTCCGGACGATCCGGAATCACTCGCAGGCTTACTTTCGGAAGCCTTCTTCGCAGCCTCCGCGCCCTTGCGATACGAGTCGCTGCGGTAGTCGGTCTGATAGAAACCAGAGCCCTTGAAGATTACGCCTCCACCCGCACTGATGACTCGCTCAGCCTTCAGCCTGCGACACTCCGGACATTTTCGCGAAGGACTTGATTTGATGGACTGGAATTCTTCCCAACGATGTTCGCAGGCTTTGCAGCGGTACTCATACGTAGGCATCTTGTCTTATTCCCGACTTTTAAACCCTGGTCGAAGAAATCACACCGAGCATGGCTCAACGTCGCTGCCCGGACAGCAGGAACACGCAATCTTCTCAGGACGTACTTTCTGTTTCGGGAGGTGCACAACTGACAATCACCCGCGCGGGACGGACAACTCGATCATGCATTCGAAAACCTACCTCCACGACTTCAAGCACCGTCATTGGTTCATGATCAGCCGACGGAACCTGCGTCAGAGCCTCATGCAGATTGGGATCGAACGGTTGCCCCTGAGGCTCGATTGGTACCGCTGAATGTCCCTTGAGAATATCGCGAAACTGCTGAGCAACCATTCGAATCCCCTCCAGCAGGGCCTGCTGGTCGCCGGTCTGCTCTGCCGTGGTGATTGCTCTGCCAAGGCTGTCCAGCCCCGGCAGAAGGTCGTGTGTCAGACGCAGTGACTCGTAGCGTCTCGCCTCTTCCTGGTCCTTCTGCACACGCCGCCGATAATTGTCAAAGTCCGCCCAGGTGCGCGTCAGCTTATCCTGTAATTCGCTGAGTTGCTCCTGCAGCGCTGTCACGTCCTGTGTCGCTTCGACAGTTCCGGACTCCGATGCAGTTGCGTTCTCCTCAACTCCATCACTGACTCCCTCCGGAACGCTATTCTGCACCGCATCTTCATTGCTCATCGAATTCACCTGTTCCCGTACTGGCCCTCAACCATCCCAAAGTGACTGCGAGCAGACTCCCGGACTGATACTGTCACCCTGTTCACTGAACTGCCTAAATGTCGCTTACTCAGACTCCTTCTCCGAGTCATGGCCGGAAAAAAACTCCCGGACCTGTTCGAAGAATGACTTCTGGTGGGGTAAGACACTGGAATGATCCAGCTCAGCCAACTGCCTCAACAGATCTTCCTGCTGTTCTGACAGCTTCTTCGGCACCTCAACCTGCATCTCCACCAACAAATCTCCGGGACCAGCCCGCTCTCCCTGCAGCGGAGGCATTCCCATGCCACGCAATCGAGAAACCTCTCCCGGCTGTGTCCCAGGCTTTACACGCAGCGTTTCCCGGCCCCGCAGTGTGGGGATCTCGATTTCTGTTCCCAGCGCCGCCTGCGCATAAGTCAGCGGAAGCCGATACATCAGATTGTGGCCATCTCGCTGGAATAAGGAATGCTTGCGGACTTCAATCTCGAGATACAGGTCACCACGACCTCCACCATTTCGACCGGCCTCGCCTTCGCCGCGAAGGCAGAGCTGCATTCCTGAATCGATGCCAGCTGGAATCGATACTTCACGAACAACCTCCTGCATGGTTCGGCCGGCGCCCTCGCAGTCCATGCAGGGATTGCTGACAACCCGGCCCTCACCACGACAGTACGGACAGGTCCGCTGAACCTGGAAAAAGCCCTGAGACTGAACGACCTGACCGCGTCCTTTACACGTGGTGCATGTCACCGGTTCAGATCCGGGAGCAGATCCTGACCCACTGCACGTGCTGCACGGCTCGCGACGGGAAATCCTCAGTTCCCTGCTGCAGCCGCTATATGCCTCCGGCAGGTCGATTGTCACCACCTGCTGCAAAGACTCGCCCCGACTGGCACCACGGCTGCGACGCGAGCCGCCACCACCGCCAAATTGAAAGCCAAAGCCCTCAAACAAGTCTCCGAAGGCGCTGAAGATGTCGTTGACATCGTTGAACCCGCCGCCGCTGCCAGCACCACGAACACCTTCGCGACCGAAGCGGTCATACCGGGCGCGTTTTTCAGCATCGCTGAGAATCTCAAACGCCTCCGAAGCCTCCTTGAATCGGGTAATTGCGTCCTCGTCGCCTGGATTGCGGTCAGGATGATACTTCAGAGCCAGCTTGCGATAAGCCTTTTTGATCTCACTCTGCTCGGCCGTCCGCGAAACTCCCAGCACATCGTAATAGTCTCGCTCCGAAGCCATCGCCGTTCCTCATCACTTCAACCGCGACCGACACAAAATCGACCGCACTACTCCGCTGCCAATTCCCGGGATCTTCTCAGTCTCTCGCACCCCCGCCGCATTCCTCCAGCGAAGAGCACGAGAAAATCCCGTCGGTAGCAAGAAAAACGGGACACCATTCCTGGTGTCCCGCTGAAATTTCAATCCGGGCCCCTCAGTGTTTGGTTACCGGACTCCCGACACGCGGTCCTCAGCGAACCACACCCTCGGTCGACGGCTTCTTGCCGCCATCATCATCTTCCGTCTTCGTCACCAGCACTTGTGTCGTCAGCATCAGGCCAGCGATTGAAGCGGCGTTGGACAGTGCACTTCGAACCACCTTTGCCGGATCAAGAACACCAGCCTCCAGCATGTCGGTGAAGTCACCCTTCGATGCGTCGAAGCCCATCGATCCCTTCAGTTGGCGAACTTCGTCAACGATGACAGCGCCGTCACGCCCACAGTTGGAAGCGATCATTCCAGCCGGTGCTTCCAGTGCACGTGCAACAATGTCAGCCCCAATCGCCTCGTCGCCTTCGAGCTTCAACTTTCCGACGGAGTTGATTGCTCTTAGCAGTGCCACACCACCACCAGGCAGAATTCCCTCTTCCACGGCTGCACGAGTCGCATGGAGTGCATCCTCCATGCGAGCCTTGGTTTGCTTCATCTCTGCTTCGGTGCTTGCACCTACAGAAATCACTGCAACACCGCCGGTCAGCTTGGCCAGACGTTCCTGGAACTTTTCGCGGTCATAATCACTGTCAGTCTTCTCAATGTGGTCACGAATCTGCTGCACCCGAGCCTGAATCGTTTCAGCGTTCCCGGCACCCTCAATGATGGTGCAGTCATCCTTTGAAACTTCAATCTTGCGGGCTGTTCCGAGATGACCGACATCAACGTTCTCAAGCTTGATGCCCAAGTCTTCAGAGATCAGCGTTCCACCGGTCAGAACCGCGATGTCGCCCAGCATTGCCTTGCGGCGGTCACCGAATCCTGGTGCTTTCACAGCACAAATATTCAGAACTCCACGCAGCTTATTCACAACGAGTGCGGTGAGTGCTTCGCCATCAACGTCTTCTGCGATCACCAACAGCGGTTTGCCTGTCTGAGCCACCTTTTCGAGCAACGGCACAAACTCACGAAGGTTACTGATCTTCTTTTCAAAGAGCAGAATCAGACAATCCTCCATGACGCTTTTCATGTCCTCCGCCTGCGTCACGAAATAAGGGCTGATGTAACCTTTGTCGAATTGCATCCCTTCAGCGAATTCAAGAGTCGTTGTACTTCCCTTGCCTTCTTCAACGGTGATCACACCGTCCCGCCCAACACGCTCCATCGCGTCCGCAATGAGATCGCCGATTTCGGCGTCATTGTTCGCGGAAATTGCTCCTACCTGAGCAATCTGCTGCTTCGACTCCACAGGTCGAGCAAGCTTCTCCACGCTGGAAAGAGCCGCCTGCACCGCTTTGTCGATTCCACGACGCACAACAGTCGGGTTTGCCCCAAGGGAGATACTGCGGAGACCCTCGTCGTAGATCGCACGGGCCAGAACAGTAGCAGTGGTTGTCCCGTCACCGGCAATGTCACTGGTCTTGCTGGCGACTTCGTTGACCAGTTTGGCTCCCATGTGTTCGTAGGGATCCTCCAGCTCCACCTCTTTAGAAACGGTCACACCGTCTTTCGTCACGACAGGGTTGCCGAAGCTCTTGTCGATAATAACGTTGCGACCGGTCGGCCCCATGGTTACAGCCACTGCACTCGCCAGTGTATCAACACCCCGCTGCAGTTTGATGCGGGCACGATCATCGAACAAAAGTTGCTTTGCCACTTCGTAGGCTCCTTACAGCGTGGAACGCTGATGAAATCTGAGTTCCCGAATGTCTGTCTCTTCGTCATGTCCCTCTGCGGAGCAGTTTGCTGTCCAACGCTGCCCGCACTGTTTACTTTTCCCGGCTTCACCAGCTGCAAACCCTGCCGAATTCCCGGTCAGGAATCGAAGACCAGCTCCACCGGTACACTACGATGAAATTCCCGAAGCGAAATCCCTCGAGCGAAGTCCACTGCAGTGCTTGTCCGGCAGAATCAGGCAGGGTCACCCTGTGGCGTTCACGCCAGTTTCGCGAGGATATCACTTTCCCGCAGAATCTTTACCTCTTCGCCGTCGACTTCGATATCTGTTCCGCCGTACTTACCGAACAGAACCTGATCGCCAACTGCAACTCCCAGAGGACTGCGTTCGCCGCTGTCCAGAAGCCGTCCAGGCCCGACGGCCACAACGGTTCCACGCTGCTGCTTCTCGCGTGCCGCATCCGGCAGAACGATCCCACCAGCCGTGACTTCTTCTGCCTCGTTTGGACGAACAACAACACGGTCATCAAGAGGATTAATCTTCATTCATTTACTCCAGAAAACGGGACCACCCGTGTTAAGACTGTATTTTGGAAGTCACCCCAAGCGCCATGCTGAGCCGCTTGTGCAAGCCTCAACTCTGTCCAGGTTTGGAAGACAGAGACTGCCGGGGTGACGAAAATCTTCGGTGCTAAT
>Ga0208150_1000561_pt1 | contig 14423 bp, 22 predicted proteins | sample DEB08_DNA_8_FD_184534 | JGI IMG/M metagenome (GOLD analysis project Ga0208150, IMG submission 184534) | Aqueous microbial communities from the Delaware River and Bay under freshwater to marine salinity gradient to study organic matter... | ecosystem: Environmental > Aquatic > Marine > Coastal ...
ATACGATTACTAATGATCCAGTTGCAGCACATAGTCATAATATTGGCGATGAACCAGCACACACTCACCCAATAGATCCAATTGCTGCTCATGCTCACAATGTTGATCCAGTTGCAGATCACTCACACACTGTGAACCCTGGTGGTTCTCATGGACACCCATCCAGGGCTGCTAATGCTCCTCACTCACACCTTATAAACCCTGGTGGTGCTCATGGACACCCATCTAGAGGTGCTAATGCTCCTCACTCTCACCAACTTATTAGATTTAATAGGGGTGCTGGAGCATATTTCCAGGGAAGAAACGACTCCCGTGTTAATAATCCAGCTTTTGCCACTAGACCAACAACAGGTGCTAATGCTCCTCACTCACACCTTGTGAACCCAGTTGGTGCTCACGGCCACCCATCTAGAGCTGCTAGTGCTCCTCACTCACACTTTGTGAACCCTGGTGGAGATCATGCTCACCCATCTAGAGGTGCTGGTGGACATACTCACAATGCAGATCCAGCTGGAGCACATACACACACTGCAAATCCTGCAGGTGGTCATGCACACCCAATTGGACCTAACGGTGGTCATACTCACCCTGCTACAGCTGATCCTGCTGGTGTATCTGGGACTAATAGAAATCTACCTCCTTATTTCGGTCTCTTCTACATTATCAAGGCACTATAACTAAATACATAAAAACACCATATCGATGGCAAATTTTAAGAAGGTATTTAATTTTAGGGAAGGTGTTCAAGTTGACGATCAAACATTTGTCGTCAATGGTTCCTTAGTTGGTATTGGAACATCTGTCCCGACAAAATTTTTAGATGTAAGGAGGGACGCTGCATTTTCTGGACTAACAACATTTACCGAAGTTATTGTTACTACTGGTGCTACCTTTGAAACTGGTGTTGGTAAAAGTGTTGTCATTAGTAATTTTTCATTCACTGGAGATAGTGTAAGTGGTGGAATATTAACCGCATCATCTGGAATTATTTCATATTTTGGTGACGGCTCACAACTAGCAAATCTACCAACATCTCAGTGGGTGGATGTAGATACTGGTATTGGTGTTTCCAGTATCTACAATGGTGGATTTGTAGGAATTAACACACTTAATCCACAATACCAATTGCAGGTTGGTGGAAATCCAGAGCAGGGTTTTGATGGTTTTGCCGTAAATTACGGAAACGTATATGTTTCTGGTGCGATGACGGCCTTTAGATTCGTTGGGGATGGTGCTCTTCTCACAGATCTGGATGCTGATGAACTTACTTCTGGTATTGTAACTCAGGCAAGAATACCAAGACTAGAACTAGATAAGATACCTTTAATTCCAGACTATAAGTTAGAACAGAATCTACAGATTAGTGGTATTCTGACTGCCCAAGGTGGATTCATTGGTAGTCTCACTGGTGATGTTGAAGGTGATGTTATTTCGTCTGGTTTCTCAACATTTACTGATGCTGAAGTAACTGGAACACTAACCGCCGTTGCATCTACAGCTTTAAGTTTACAGGGAACACCAGATATTAGAGTTGGTTTTGTATCAGCAAATATTATTGATGCTGGTATTGCTCTCACAGTTTCTAGAGCTAATGTAACTGGAGATATAAGTGTTGGTATATTAACAGTCGTCAATGGTGATGTTAAGGTTGGTGCTGATGGTATCGAGTTTAATGTTATTGATGGAAAGATTGGAATTGGTACAACAGTAGCAGAGACTTCAGAAGTTGTTATTCTTGGCCAAAATAATGCAAGACTAGAAGTTGTTACTGAAAGAGGATATTCTGCACTGAATATTGGTGGAGATCTTGGAATTGGTGTTAGTAGTGTAGAACTAAGATATTTTGATCAAGATCTATCACTATCAAATTATGCTGATGGTGATTTTATCTATCATCTTGGTAGAGATTCAACTACATTCAATGGGAACTTTAGATGGTTGGAAGGCAATTCTGATAATGAGATATTAACCCTTACAAATGGTGGATTTTTGGGTATTGGTGTTACCAATCCTGGTGCAAATCTAGAAGTTGTTGGTGTAACAACTCTGAACAGCACATTATTTGTTCAACAGAAAGCTGAGTTTGCTCAAGATGTTGTAATCTATCAAGGGCTATCATACAACTCAACGTCTGGAATTGCAACAGCATTTGATCTGAATGTTTCAAATGATTTAACCGTAAATTCTGATGCCATATTTAATGGTGTTGTCAATTTACCAAACCCAACAAATCTCAATACCACAAGTGGCATCAGCACATTCAATGATCTGAATGTTGCTGGAACATTACTTCTAGATAATGATTTTAACTATCAAACAAATCTTGGAGTCACTACCGTTAATGATTTTATTGTAACTGGTGTTCTGAGCGCAACAAATGCAAATATCACGATTAGTATTCAAGAAGGTGTCAGCACATTTAATAATTTAGAAGTTCTTGGTATTAGTTCATTCACTGGAGTTACTACATTTCTTGCTGAGACTATACATTATGGTGACATTATCTTTGTAGCTGGTGAAGAATCAAGTCCAGCAATTATTGGAACTGGTGCAACAATTACAGTTAATACTCGAAACATTGACATTACTGATCAGGTATCCATTGCTGGAACTGTAACAATTGACTCCAATCTTATTGTTACTGGTATTGCATCATTTAGTGAAAGTACTAATTTAAATACCACAACTGGAATCAGTACATTCCAAGATTTAAGAGTTCTTGGTATTGCATCTATAGCAGTAATAAACGGACCACTATTTGTTGATGATGCTGAGGGTTACGATGGTATTGGTATTAATACAATTGGTTCAGATTTATGTATTGGTGGTTATCTGACAGTTGGATTAGCTGATACTGCTAGATGTGTTGTTGATGTTGGTATTAACACTACATCCTTTATTTTACCACCAAGAGTTGCAACTGATGTAAGAGATGGTACTGAGCCTGGTGGAACTGTTATTGATCAACCATATGAAGGTGCAATCATCTATAACTCAACTCTTCAAAAACTACAGTTCTATAATGGAACTGCATGGGAAACAGTAACAAGTTCATAATACTTGACAACACCTTGAAATATGTGTAGAATCTGGCTTGTCCAGGATGAAAGAAATTATAGAGCTTTATGAAGATTATAGAGAGACATCGTTATAATAAGAATGAGATCATAGGATCCAGGGTTCTTGAATTTGAACCCTGGACATTTAATGAAAACAATATGGGTCTAGTTCTAGGCCTAATCAAAAGAAATTTAACAATAGACTTATTAAGTCATAAAAAACTATTATATCCACAGGATAAGGGAAGAGTTCAGTACTATGGGCACTGCTATCATGCCACTCAGGCATTATGTTTTCTTATGGATACTGACGAGTTGGTAGGATATAGTGGAGAAGATTACAGAGGAGAGAAACACTGGTGGGCACAATATAGAGACAGAATATATGACCCAACAGCAGAACAATACTACACGGTGGATAGGCTTCCTCCACATGATAGCGGAAAGAAAACTAATTGGTATGGTTGGAAAGGCAGGCCACAACAGGTAACTCTCGACTTAATGGTCAGGGTTCTCGGACAGAGACTCAAAAAAGATTCGGTAGAGGGTTGACAGGGCCGCCAGATCATCGTATATTAGCCATGTGGTCGAGGGAGAGACTTGAAAGTCTTTTCAACTCCCCGATCATAGTTCGTTAATTTGCTTTAAAAGCTTCCAATCATGAGTAAATCACAGTACATGCCTATCCCCAACAGTGGTGATGTTAAGGCATGGCAATCCATCTTGGACCGTATGCCAACCCCAGTTTATGAACTGGATGGTATGAAGTTCAAAGAGAGGGTGATTCTTCCCACCAACCAACCCAACAGGAAGAATCACGAAACCAATACTAACATCAACCTTGCACGGAATAGTGATACTACCCGTGATCCTTCCCAAATTGGAAGTTTCTCTCAGGGTATTATTCCCACCGAGCAACCACCTCGTACCATTTGGATTCCTGAAGAGGAAGAAGATGATCTGTGGGGTGGATTTGGTCGCTCCGTAACTTTTGCGGAACTTGGTATCAAGTATTGGGTCTATGATCGTTATGAGTATGATGAGTCTACTCGTAACAGCTTCCAAGTATCCAATCTGGATGTTCTTGAAGATCAGGCAATTTCCGATAACGGAAGGCCTTCTGCAAAACCACCAACCAAGGCTGATTATATTGCCATCGTTATTCGGAGGATTCAAGAGCTTGGGTGGGATAAAGACACCATCATCGCATGGTTTGATACCATTGATCACTGTCTGACAAAGGATAACATTCGTGACTATGCCAACGATGCAATTAAGCGTCATAAAGCACTTGGTCGCATTGAGTTTGTTAAAGAGTCTGACGTTAAAGCTGAGGTTAATTCTAACCATCCTGGACTGCACATTCTCAACACCTCTAATGGTCACAAAGGAAATGTGCAACGCTTCTTGCGTACTCTTCCTTACATGATGCAGTCATATATTATGACTGATGGTGCAACTCAGGAGTATTGTTTGTGGAATAGTTCTGCTTCTTCTCATGAAGAAATGGACGATTCTCATGAAGAACTTGACAAATACATGATCAAGTTCATGCCTCTAGTTGAAGACTTCGTTGACACCTATCGTTTCCGTGTCAAGAAGGATAACACTCACCGTGCTTGTGTTCCTTCCAAGGTGTTTGCTCAAAAGATTGGTGAGTATAATGCAGATGAAATTCGTAAAGTTGTAGATTACGATTACATCGTGCCAGAGGTCTGATTCCTCTGTGCCAATCTGCGAACTGGTTCAGGGGCCCTTCACAGGGGCCCCTGTTCTGCTATAATGATTCTATCAACGCAAGAGACTATGACCATCACCCTTCGCCCGCACCAGACCGATGCTGTCAACGCTATGTGGGACAACAACAAAGGTCAGGTGATCATCCCCACGGGTGGTGGCAAGACTATGTGTATGATTGAAGATGCTCTGACTGAACTTGAGCAGAGCAAGCGTCCTAAAACTATCGTGGTCGTTGCTCCTCGCATCCTCCTGGCGGTGCAGCTGTGGGAAGAGTTTACCGAGCACATCAAAAATGCAGAGGTTCTGCATGTTCACAGTGGTGAGGTTGATAATGCTTCCACCACTAAAGTTGATCAGATCAAGATGCACCAAACCATCTGTCGTACAGTTGGTGTTCATGAACTGATCTTCACTACTTATCACTCACTGCATCGTCTTCAAGAGGCAGGTATCTATGTTGACACCATTTACTTTGATGAAGCACACAACTCTGTTCAGCGCAATTTCTTTGGCCCTACCGAGTATTTTTCTAATAACGCTAAGCGTTGCTATTTCTTCACTGCTACTCCTAAGCATTCTCTCACTATCTCAAAACCTGGGATGAATGATCCTGAGGTTTATGGTCAGGTGATTCACAATGTTCCTGCTCCTCAACTTGTTCAGGAAGGTTATATTCTTCCTCCTAAGGTTGTGATTCAGGAGTTGCCTACTGGTGATCAGCGTCAGTCTGATTGCAAGAATCTGCTAGATACTATTGATGACAATGCTCTCAACAAAATCCTGATTGCTGCTCGTTCTACCAAGCAGATTGTCAAACTGTTGAGTGAGTCTGACTTTCAGCAACAACTCACTGATCGTGGCTATTCTTGCATGTATATCACCAGCAAGACTGGTGCTATCATCGACGGTGTTAAAGTTTCCCGTGATAAGTTCTTCGACACGATGAACGCTTGGGGTAAAGATCCTGAGAAAAAGTTTGTGGTTATTCACCACTCTATTCTGTCTGAAGGTATCAACGTCAACGGACTGGAGGCAGTTCTGTTCATGCGTAACATGGACTACATCGGTATCTCTCAGTCAATCGGTCGTGTGATCCGCCTGGGCGGCGCTCAGAAGACGTTTGGACTGGTCTGTGTGCCTGTCTATGATCGTGTGGGTCTGGGCACCGCTCGCAGCGTTCAGACGGTCGTAGATACCGTGTTTGAGAAGGGAGAACCGGCCATCTCCAAGGTCCGCCGCTGATGCTGTCTGACTCGATCTATGATCTGGCGATTGAAACTGCCAGATCGTCACCATCTAAGAAACAAGTTGGAGCTGTTCTTCTCAGCAAAAGTAAAGTTGTTGTAACTGCAACAAATTTAGAAACAAAATCACATCCACTACAGGCATCATTTGCTCTTCGTGTTGGAAGACCTGAAAAAATCTTTCTTCATGCTGAGATTGCAGCTCTTGTCAAATGTCGTGAAGAATGTGATACAATTGTAGTAGCACGGTTGGGTGGTCATAATCATGATGAATTGCGTATGGCAAAACCATGTCCAGTGTGTGCATTAGCTCTTAAAGAAGCGGGTATCACAAAGATACATTATACCACTGATCATGGTTTCCTATATGAATATAAATAATTTTAAAGGTATAGTCATTTTCAATGAAATTTATTAAGTATGTGCCAGTTTTAATTTTCTTTGGACTTTTAGGTGCTGGATTACAGCATGGACAAATGCACCTATATAATTCTTCAATTCCTCATGTTCATGAGAATGGGGTAATTCACAGTCATTAAATTTAATTGTTATGATAACTGATATTAGTGCCCCAAATTATAAATTCTCCGACTTCATTACTGAATTTGATAATGCTTTAGATGAAGATTTTTGTAATCACTGTATTGAAAAATTCAAGACCGATGACAGACGGTATCCTGGGTTAGTTGGTGCTGGATTAAATGAAGAGATAAAGAAATCTACGGACTTATCAATATCAAAAATCACAGGATGGGAAAAGGAGGATAAAATATTTTGCAATAAGGTATCTGAGTATTTCAAAAAATACTGTGAAATTCATAAGTTCATGGACATACATGAATATTGTGAGGGTTGGGGAGATGCTGGTTATCAGATACAAGAAACAGTTCCAGGTGGATTTTATACTTGGCATCATGATTTTGCACATGGCCATGAAGATTCCAATTGGAATCCAAGATACTTTACTTTCATTTGGTATCTAAATGATATTCATGAAGATGGTTATACTGAGTTTATTGATGGAACAAAAATACAACCAGAAACAGGGAAGATGATTATATTTCCATCAACTTGGACTTATACTCATCGTGGTTATCCACCAAAATCAGAAGTAAAATATATTTGCACAGGTTGGATTCATGGAGTATTGAAATGAATAAAACATTATTAGAACAAAATTATCTCTTAATACCAAACTTTATTAGTTTGGAATATGCCAAGGAACTTTCGGATAATCTGAAAGAAGATCATAAGAAAAATAAGTATGAGGGTGACAGTCAGGCACCAAATTCAGCCTGTGTTTATAACCATGAAGGTTCTCGTAAATTACTTCATGAAAAGATCAATGATCTTTCATTGATTGTCGAGTCTCAACTATTACCAACCTATGTGTATAGTAGAATATATTCAAACGGTGAAGAACTAAAGAGTCATACAGATAGACCAGCATGTGAATTAACAGTCTCGGTCAATCTTGATGCAGATGATGATTGGCCAATTTATATTTGTGATCATAATAATGAACCTCAAGAGGTCATTATGAAACCTGGGGATGGTGTAGTATTCTTAGGATGTTATTCACCACATTGGAGGCATAAATTTGAGGGTACTTTTTGCTCTCAGGTATTTTTACATTATGTGAGAGCTGATGGTGCTGCATCTTGTTGTGTTGATGATTCTAATCGAGGTGAAATAGATGAACCATTCGTGAGACGTACTGTAGCAGAAGAATATGTTAAAATGGGTTGGAGACCACCACCACATGTCATTACCGAAATGAAAAACATATACATGGGAGAACCACAATATGTGAATGATTTAATGGATGGAATCGTCTATTACAAGCATGTTTTCTCTAAGGAACAGTGTAAAGAACTGATGGACTATTTTGACGATAATAGTTCACTATGGCAACCAGCTCTAACGACTGGTGATATGATGGAGGGTAATGAAGAATCAAAAGTAAGAAAATGTGATTTGATTGAAATCTCAGCATCTGGTGGTAGTGCCAAAGAAAAAGACTTAGATAATAAACTATTTGAGTTTTTCAATACTCAACTGAACGATTATGTTTCCAGATTTAATCATCTAACTATAGAAACTGATTCTGGATATACCATGCTCAGATATCGTCCTGGTGGTGAATATATTGAGCATGTTGATCATGGTACTAAAACTAATAGAGCCTTGACAGCAATCTTGGGATTAAATGATGATTATGAGGGTGGAGAACTGCATTTCTGGGGAGGCAAATATAAGATGAAGATTGAAGCTGGTTCCGCAGTATTCTTTCCCGCTACATTTCTTTATCCCCATAGAGTTTGTCCCGTTGAGTCTGGAACTCGTTATTCTATTGTAACTTGGTTTGTCTGATGTCTTATCTTATTTCGAAATTCTTTTCAAAAAAAGAAATTGAAAGTATATACAAAGCTATGGAAGATGGTGTATGGGAAAATGGACTAAGATCTCTTAGTATTGATCCCGACAAACCAAATTTTGATCTAAGTTTGATAAAAAAGAATTCTGAAATTGATTTGGATCTAGAGGCATTCTATCAAACAATAAGATCAAACAAAGAATATTATAACTATACGTATCCACTTAGAGTTTCACATCCAATTGTAAGTAAAACAGAGACTGGTGGTTACTATAATGCACATTTTGATGATCCCGCATCTGGCAATTTCAGCACCACTATATTTTTGAATGACCCAGATACTTATAATGGGGGAGAACTTGTCTTACTCATTGATGGTAAGGAAAAAATGTTTAAACTCAAAGCTGGTGAAGGTATCACATATGAAACAGGAACACCTCATCGTGTCAATAAAGTTATAAAAGGTGATAGATACGCATTCATATTCTGGACACAATCAATTATAGAAGATATTGAAGATTTAAGGATGTGGACTTATTATAATATGATGACTGAAAGGTACAAAAATGATCTTTACTATGAAGATCTAATTAGTTTCAATAACTCTTTGCACACACATTTTAAACAAAAGTGTGATAAAATACTCAGAAAGTATGTTTGCAATTTTCCCTAATAATGCCTCGCCTTAGTAAAGCAGAACTTGAGAGACTATTTCCATACGAAACCTTTCCCATTCGTATGGAATGGGTGGAAGGAAAGACCAAGAAGATTGCATGGTTTCAGTGTCATGAGCACATGCAAAAGCAATATGACAGGGTAAAGAAACCACGTCTAAAAATTGATGTTCGTTATAGGTATCCTGAGTTAAAACCAGAAGAGAAACCCAAACGTAAAACATCACCAAAGAAAGTAACAACAACTAAAAAACCTGAAGCGAAGCGGGCGACAGCAACCAAGAGGGCACCCGCTGCAAAGAAAACGACAACAAAAGCTAAAGCACCCGCCAAGCGTACCCGCAGAAAGAAGGCCAGTTCCTGAACTGGTACAGATCCCTTGACCCTGGCACTGATTCGGGATATATTGGCCATGTTGAGAGGTTTCCCGCATGACTCAGACACTCGCTGACTACGCTGCTCAGAAAGATGCTCAAAACACCATTGAGTTGAACATCCGCAAGTATTGTCTGATGCTGTGTGATGCTCTGGTGAAGAACTACATTGATTACAGCATCAAGTCTCATCAACGTTCTGTTTATCTGGAAGTGAATGCTGATTATCATCAAGCATGTATTGAAGAACTGAAGAATGGTCAGTGTGGTTATGAGTTCACTGTAGAGTCTGGTCGTAAGTATCACAAAATCATGATGAGTGCCAATGGTTCTCGCTCTGTTCATACTTTTGTTGATAAGAAGACTGGTGAAGTGTATAAACCTGCCAGTATCAAGTCTCCTGCCAAAGGTGTTCGTTTCAACCTTCTGCTGATCAAAGACCGCGAGTGGTTGCTTGAGAATGCAGATTGGGCTGGTGGTTATTTGTATAAGTGAACAATCCACTTCCTAACGTTTTGTCACTGCTGGGGGTGATCTCTCTCACCCTCTGTGTTATAGTGGCCGGGTACTTCAAGGGGCACATGAACTTGAGCGCAGTTTACCACTCTATCACTAATTTTTCATGAATCTTACTCATCACCAGTGGAAACTCATTTTCTCTGCTGTTCGTAAAGAACAACAGCGGCAAGTTGTGAGTAGCAAATACTATAAAGAATACGATGAAATTTTGAATAGTATCTTTGATCTGGCTCATTCTGAAACTTACCTGAACGACAAATGAAGGACTGGACTGTTTACTGCCGCACAGCATACAATGCACTCCGTGCCAACATTGACAATTGGAGTGATCCTGACTATTTCCGTCCAATCACACGTATCTATTATGATCTAGTGTTTTGTTCTGGTTACAATCGCACTGGATTTGTCAGTGAAGCGGCAATGAATGACAGCAAAAATCGCACAGATGATCACTGTCTGTCACCACAATTCATCGCCAGGATGATCATGGATAATCCAGATGTTTATCTGTCCGATTATACTGTATTTGAGAATCTGTTCAACCTTGCAAGGACGACAGTATGTGTCACCAAATCTGAAAACAAGCAACTCAGCTTACTTACAGACAATGATGGTGTGGAGTACAAAGTTTATGTTCCCACTAATCTAAAGTACAAGCATCTGGGAATCAAACTGTATGAAAAGGTTGGACAATACTATCAAAATGCAGTAGAATATGATGGTGATGTTGGGGATCTTGCTCCTCAAGATTTACTAAACTATGAACAACAATTCTTGGTAAAATGAAGTATTTTTTCGTCGGTTTTATAGCCGTATTTGTCTGGGAATTTGGTCATCCATACATTCCCGGCTTTGTTCCTTCGCATGATCACATCCATGAGTGTGCCTAATTTTACTATTGAGGGTCGCCCCTATCTTGGGCCAGATAAAACCTATGCAGAACAACGTAAATTACGTTTGCATGAATCAATTGATGAATACCTGAATGATGGTGAGGTTGATGTTGATCTCTTCTACAAAGATCTGAGGGAAGGTATTCAAAGTCTGATTGATTTTCATGACAAAATGAAACAAAGGGCTCAGGAAGGTATGGATGCCATTCTAGGTCATAGGCCAATTCCCGAACTGGACCAGATTCCTGGTCTGCCCAAGGGCAACCGCCTATAATGGCCATGTTGAGAGGCACACCACACTGATGATGACTAAAAACCCTTTCATCTTCGTCTTTCTTATTCTTTCTGCTTTAATTATGACAAAAATGGTGTATCAGGGAGAGAGTAAGATTGAACAGATGGAGCGTATCTCTCGCATCTGTGCTACACTTCCACAACCACATCCTGATTGTCAATGATTACTCAAGAAGATCGTGATTTCGTCAACATGTTGTTTGGTAAACTTATCAAGCACGTTGACACCGACATGATCGATTTGCAAGACGATGACTCTTGCTGTGATCACATTCAATTCGAACAACTTTCACTCTTTAATTGATGAAGAACCTTCACATCGACCACATCGAAGATTCTATCCTGACTGGTGATCTGTCAGCGATTGAACTTCTTTATAATCCCAAATATATGTCGGTGAAGATGGATGGTTCTCCTGCAATTGTATGGGGAACTGATCCTGCAACTGGTACATTTTTTGTTGGTACTAAAGCTGTATTCAACAAGAAAAAGATTCGTATTGCACACTCACATGAAGAAATCGATCAACACTATCAGGGCCCTGTTGCCGATATTCTTCATGTATGTTTCAAGTATCTTCCTCGTACCACTGAAGTATATCAGGGTGAATTTATTGGGTTCGGTAATGGCACCGAGTTCAAATCTAATCTGATCACCTATCGTTTCTCCGAACATGTTTCCGAGAAACTTATCATTGCACCACACACATTTTACACTGGTGAGGGTGATCTGAGGAACATGGTGGCTAATCCACTATTTGATATGTTCGATCCCCACCCCCAGATCAGGTGGGTTCAACCGAGTCTTGACCGCCTGCGCGGAGAAGGTTCCGCGCCCAAAATTGATACGCGCAAAATCAAATTTCTGTCCAAAAAAGAGGCAGAAAAGCGTAAAACGTCCATCAATTTGTGCATTCAGCAGGGTATTCCCCTGACAGATGAGATTTTGTGTGCCATTCTGGGTGATTATCATCTCGTAAACCTCTATCTTATGGTTCTGGAGATGAAAGAGGAATTTATCGATAGTCTTATCATCACGGATGCCCCAGTGTCCCTGGTCGGCCCCATGAAGATCAAACAAGAGGGTTTTGTTGTCTCGGATGGCAAAACCACAGTTAAGTTAGTCGATCGTGAGGTATTCAGCTGCCTCAACTTTAACATGCCAAAGCACTGGGCAAGTTGAAGAATAGTTACAATGCACTCTGAGACCTAGCCACAAGGCGCTAGAATGCCTTTGTCAACCAATTCAGGACCAATGACACTCTACGATCACATTCTGACCATTTGGGAGGGTAAAACTCCTGATAATTTTGACATTCACTCTGAACTCTATTATCAGATGTTTTCCGAAATTTACGAAGAGGAAGAAGAATGATTTCTGGTTTATTTGTTTTTTCTTTCATGATTCTATTGTCATATACTCTAGAACTCACCTGGCCTGTTCGTAATCACAAATGATCGAATTTCAACACAAACCTCCCAAAGGATATTCATATGAATTTGAACAGTACAAAAGGAATGTGGTTGCTATATGGATTCGCAATCATTCTCAATTCAGTTACAACGGTGGTGCTCCTGTTAAATCTATCTGGGGATTCTATAACTCCAAAACAAGAGAGTATCATGCCCCAGTCAATCCAAAAAAGGTCGGAGATGTAGTGAACATCAATTCAACCACTCCATATTCAGCCATGCAACTTAATCTTAAAGGTTTGGAGGTATTCTTCGTATGACTCAACTGGAAAAGATTGTCATGGCAAAACAACAAGTTGAGAATATTCTGACTCTCATTGAAGATAATGAGTATGTAAGCTACATGAGTTTGAAATTAACAACTGTATGGTATGAACTGGATCGCCAGGAGTCGCTGCTGAAACCAGTTTGCGAAGTGGCACAGGGTGCTGGCACGGCCCCCTGATCCGATGTATATTGGCCATGTTGAGAGGAACACCACCCGATGAACGTCTATCAGATCGAAGTTGACCGCATTGAACCCAGTTGAGGGGCTGTCCACTCTACCCCTGACTCTGCCCCACTCTGCCCTATACTAAGTTCATCAACACAAGACACCACATGCAACTCCAAACCTCTGCCACTCAGGTTGACTTCTTTCCCGTCGGAACTGGCAAGCGTTTTGTCAAGCGTATCATCTGGCATCCCTCTGAATTGATGTCTCAGGAGATGACTTCTTTCACCACTCGTACCAAATCTGATGCCATGTATGACATCAATCAGTATCTTGCAAATGGTGCCGAGGTGACTGATTTCAATCTTGAAGAATATACTGGTAAGGACTATTCTCCCGTCTATTGCTGATTTTCTGAATTCCTTTTTCTCTAATTCTTCAAACAAGGCACATGACTTTCACTGATGCACTGATTGCCGCTGGTTATGTCTTCGATGAGGACAACTATGATGGTTGCTTTGTAAAAACTGATTCCGACAATTTCATTCATTGTTACCAGGAAGGTGAGGATGAGGGTGAATGGAATTATGTCAAAATGACCGAGGATTTTGATGTTATCTCTGAGGTGACTTTTGATCCTGATTCTAACTTCATCGTCTGATTTTCTGAGTTCTTTCTAATTCTTCTTTCACAAATTCTCATGGGCACTCGTTCACTGATCGGCAAACAACTCAAGGATGGTTCTATCCTGGCTGCATATTGTCATTATGATGGATATCCTGAATACAATGGTCGCATTCTTCGGGATCACTACAATACCGCCGATAAAGTCAACAAATTGATTGATGGTGGTGATATGTCTTGCACCTGGACAAATGTCGGATGGAAGAATGAAACTCTTCCCGAATCTGGCCCACTGCATTATACATCCCGTGGTGAATCCATTGAGTCAAATCAACCCAAACTCTATAAAGATTTGAATGAGTTCCTCTGTGCCGCAGATGATAACTATGGGGCAGAGTATACCTATCACTATACAAATGACCAATGGGTGTGTCATGACATTCGCCCGAATCCTTATACCACAAATAATGTCATGGAAGTCAAAATCCCAGAGGGTTCGGTGAACTAAAAGAAAAAAGGCCCCACGGGGTCTTTTTTTTATGATACATATTCAATCACAGTAATTACATCATGACAGAAGAGAACAACAATTTAAAAGAAAGATACCAACTCTGGAGAACACAAATTAAATCATTACTCCAAACAACTAATGATGTGGTGAAAGAGTTTGATAAGTCCTTACTCATGAAAGAGGAAATCAGAAAGGAAAGATTATCAATA
>Ga0208150_1000577_pt1 | contig 14247 bp, 23 predicted proteins | sample DEB08_DNA_8_FD_184534 | JGI IMG/M metagenome (GOLD analysis project Ga0208150, IMG submission 184534) | Aqueous microbial communities from the Delaware River and Bay under freshwater to marine salinity gradient to study organic matter... | ecosystem: Environmental > Aquatic > Marine > Coastal ...
GTTTGTGCTTTCAGAAATGTTTTAAGATTAGATTTTATATCATCAAAATCTAATTCTGTTACCTGAAATCTTCTTGGATTGGTTGCCATTTTTTATCTTGCTCTCTGCAATATCGTTTCTAATGTTACTAATTCAGCAGGTGTATTAATGACAAAAAATTCAATGGTAATAATATATTCATTTCTATCAGAATTATCTGTGACAATCACAGAACTTAAATCAATTCTTGGCTCATAAACATTCAATACACTTTCTATTTGTGATTGTAAAATATCAATAACAAAAGGAGAAACTGGTTCAAATAGTAATTCACGAACACCAGCAAATATTTCGGGATGAAATGGTTTATCAAACTTATTTAAATTTACAAGATTGCGTACACTTCTTTTGACGGATTCTATATCGTATAATCTTTGTATATCTTTCTTGACAGGATGTGCTAGAAAATTAAGATTAAGGTCTTTGTAAACTCTTGCACTTCTTTTTGAAAGATTAGTTGCTTGTGCATCTATGTAGGCGCTAGTTGACATATAAAATACTCCTACGTTTATTTATATCAATACATCCATGTATCTCGCAAAGTATGTTCATTCAATTCTTCCACCTTATCTTCATAATAAAATTCTTCACCAGTCTCCGGATCTATTTCTCCAATAATAATTCCACAAATACAACTAGCCATAAATTCTGCATTTTCATATGATACTGCACGAATCAATCCACCATAACGATTTACATTATAAAGGTCTTGAAATACTACTATATATTGTGTTCTGTTATCTCGTTTTCTTATTCTTCTTTTTGTTGCCATCTAACCTCCGGCAAATACATTTGGTGAACCTGCTGATACTAATGCTCCGCAAGCATATGTGTCACCTTGCCTTCCTATGTTTTTTCCGTTAGCAAATACCGTTCCACTATGTGATGCAAGTGGAGGTGGGTGTAATGCACAAGCGCATGGAAATGTATGTGGCTCTACAGCATCACCTGCTCTTACCACTCCAATACTATTTGCAAATACATTACCTGATCCCGCAAGTGTTCCTACTACAATTGGATCAACATCACATTCGCAATCATCTAATGGATCAGCATCACCAACTGCTGGATGCACAGTGAAGACTGGTTCAGTTGCTGCCATTCTTGCTACTGGTGGCATTATTTACACTCCAATCCACAAGGATTTACTTCATCGCATGTACATTCATCGCCACATTTACAATTTTTACATTTACATTTTGGATTATTACACATATTTTTTTCCTTAGTTTAGATTAATAACTCCTGCATCCATATCAATTTCTGGACCAGATGTTATTGTTATTTTTCCTCCTGCATTTGTTGTTTGTGTTGCTGAATAATTTTCAGCAACAGCACCAGTTACATTTGTTGTTTGTTTTGCATTATAAGTTTCTGTAACATCCTTTGTTACAGTTTCTGTCTTAGTGTCATTATAAGTTTCGGTAACTGCTTTGGTCACCGTTTCGTTCCTTGTTCCATTGACGGTTGTTGTGTGTGTATACTTGTCTTCAGTGGAATATGTTTCAATAACATTTCCTTTTACAGTTTCAGTTTTATTTCCGTCAACCTGAATATCCCAATCACCTTTAATATATGTCTTGCAATTTGAATCAATAGTCAGATTAACATCTCCTTTAACATTCACGAAATCTGTTCCGGCCACAATCGTATAATTGTTTGAAACTATTCTTGTTACTGAATTTCCATCAGCATCCCATTCTTGGAATGTTCCTGTCCGATGTTTACGATACATTCTTTCCGCAAAAGGAGTATCATCTATTTCAATAATATGTCCTGATTCTGATTCATAAACTCTATTATATGGATATTCAGTTTGTCTTCTTTTGATTGTAGGTGTTCTGTCTTCTAGAGTTTCAGCATTCTTGCCGCCAACAGCACCTTTATTTTCTGCAGCTTCTGTATAATATTTGTTATCTAAATCTTGTCCTTTAAGAGACAAATCAGATGCTTTGGGTTCGTTCCAAGTTGTGCTTGTTGATTCATTTACAGCATCAAAATATTTTTCTGTAAAATCTTTTTCCGCAGGAACGGCACCAACTTTTATGATTGGTGTTCCAAGTGCTGTAGGAACAGAAGATGTTGCTAGACCATCTCTTTCTGCTATTTCTGGATGAGGTTCTGTTCTTCCTCTTGCAAGGCGAGATGTGTCTTGTTCTCCAACTCTTGTTGGATACGGACCATAGTCAGGAGTGATTTTGTATTTTCCGATCTGCGGATCAGGTGCTCCTGGATCGTTTGGATCAGAAAAACCTTTTGCGGGATTTGGACCAGATGAGGGATAGCCTGGAAGTGCACCAATGACAACAGGTTCTTGCATAGACTGTGGATCTCTCCAGAAACCCATAACCCACATTCCAGGTGTCAAATTGTGCATTGCTCCGTAAGGAGCAGTAGGAGGAAGGATTACATGAGCCCATGGGAGATCATCGGTGGCAATGTCTTGAAAATCATCAGTGTGATAACCAAGACAACGTACCCGAACACGTCCAATTAAATCAGGATCATCACGGTCTTCAACAACACCAATCCACCAGACGAATCCATCCCGACCCATGAAATAAGAATAGTTGTCCATAAAAACTCCAAGTCTATGAACAACTATTTATATTCACAACATAGAAACTTTGTTCAAGATTTCTTTAACTTCTTCGGCCGTCAAGAAACCAACAACAGAATCATCTCCAGTAATGTGTTCTACTGAAACAAAATTATCATTAGAATCTAACAGTCCAACTTCATATAGTCCTTGATTGCCACCATATGAATGAATGTGACGAATGGTAGAAGTTGTATAACCGTTTTCAAAAGTTTTGATGTATTGCTCTGCCTTTGTGCCATCAGCAAAGTCATACATAGAAGAAAGATTTTGAAGTTCACCAAATTCATGAGTTGTCATTTTCTTCTCCTAAATCAGTTGGGCGAGTAACAGGAACAAAATATGTTTTCAAAAACCAATCTTCTCTGAAAGAAGAATAATCAATGTCAGCATAATCTGTTGGAGGGATTGCTCCTTTGCGAATTCCAAATTCATCTTTGGAATACCGAAGAGCACGAGCGCAGCGAGGTTTGCGAAAGCAACTACGTTTGAAAAGAATATCGTGGCTTCTTGTTGTCCTTGACATATCTACTCCAAATAGTTTTCATAACTAATCAACACAAGAATAGAATACATCAAATAATTTTACATGTCAAGTTTTTTCTTCAAAAGATTCAACTTCTATCCAGAATTTGCAAAAGTTCAAAACAGTTTCGGTTATTTCTTCTCTCGGATATCCTTCGGACACCAACCATTCGGCAAATAATTCTTCCGAAGAATTTTCTCTCAAGGCTTCTGGCATCACCTTTGGGAATCCATACTTGTGACCTCTAGGCGGATCACACATCTTTTTTTGCAATGTTTTATAACCCATTTATCAACCAATGATTACCTGTGCCTGATATATCAGCCAACCAATTAGATTTAACTTGAACATCACTACCATAAGGATCATCAATATCTATTGGTGTTCCTTCAGCATCAACTTCTGTATTTATATCACTAGGATTAAACGTCAATTGAAATCCTGCATTACCGTAACTACCAGGTGTATTTGCACCATCAAAAAATTCTACGTTTGCAATAGCATCTCCTGGTCCAGGTTCAAGTATACCAAACCAAATTCTTATACTATTTGCAGGTCCTGAATAAGATGATGATTGTGGATAAACATCTATCTTACCTTCAAGAAATTCTTCTTTAATATACAACTGTTCATCATTATAATACCATTGCAATTTATTTGCATCTGAAGCGAGTGCATCATAAACTAAAACATGATGATTCCATTTATTTAAATAACTAATATCATCTTCTTCATGATGTTTGAATATACCTTGATAGTCATAGTCTTGATTGTTTCCACTATAACAAAAATTTCCTTCATAAATCTGAAAAAGAGAAACATTTTTAGAACCATCAATTGCACCATATATTCCAAATCTTGGTGTGCTTTGTTTGGTACTTGTTTTAACATACCAACTCAATGTATAGGTATTAAAGTTTGGTGTGTTCAATGGAACATGTTCATAGTATAATGAATCATTGAAATTGAGAAATGTGCTTGTTGTCATAAAATAATTGGTACGGGATGGAGGAATTGAACCTCAGTGGCACCACCCCCAAATTTGCCGACTGCTTATAAGACAGCTTGAGGGAACATCCCGCAAGAGCCTTATATAGATTTAAAGAAACTTCTACCCATCACCAGATAGTCTGCACCATTTTCAAATGCTTCTTCTGGTGTTGCAGTTCTCACCTGGTCTTGTTTTCCGTCATTTTCATTACGAATGCCAGGACAAATCTTTTTTAGTCTTGTAACATTTTTTAATAATTTTAAATCTCGTGGAGAACAAATCATACCCCAAAAATTGTACTTCTCCATAATCCATGTTGTACGATCATACATGTTACCAATCTCTTGACGATGAATAGAATTAGGATCATTATGATCCCAACTTGTCAATGCAGTAACACCAAGAAGTTTTATCTTATCAGAATACTGTTCAATGGCTTCAAACACTGCAAGATTATTATTCATATTGACAGTCACCATTTCAGCACCACTATCAATCAAGTGTTCAATAACATTACAAACAGTACTTGGAATATCGTATAACTTATAATCACAAAAAACATTATTATATTCTTTCCCAATGTAAGGATAAAGTGTATGATTCATTTTAAAACCATACACTTGTTGACTATATTTGGCAATGATTTCTCTTGCCATATATGGTGAATAATTATCAAGTGCAACAATAATCTTTGATGTATCCATTATTAACCTTGTCTATTACTACTTCTTTCAATTTTTCTGTCCAACAATTGTTGCAACAGCAGAGTATGTTCATTGAAAACATTTTTCATGTCTCCAAGAATTCTATTTGAATCAGTAAGCAATTCCCTAAGAGCCTTATCTGATTCGGTATCCTTGTCCATCCATAGTTTTCTTTCAACCTCATGTCTTTCCGTCAAGAATTTAATGTACCAAAAACATGCCACTAGTGCAGCTAATGTCCCACCGACATCAACTAACTGTTTGATCATTTCGGTATCCATGACGCTCCTTTCTATCTACGCATTGATGCCAAGTCCTTTGCTACATTACTATTTATAACAGGCACTGCATTTGACTTGTGCATTACACCAATACCTTGAATTAAGTCTCCTGTATATTTATTAGATTGTTTCACTTTTGTTACAAGACCAATCTTGCCAAAAGAATTCATACTGGAAACTTTTTCAGTCTCTCGTTGATAGATAGGAACTTCTTGAGAAAGTGTGGATACTTTTTTTCTGGTGGGAAGAGATTTACCAAACCGATAAGCGACAAATTCATCAAAAGTCTTTTGCAGACTGTGACAATGAATTTGCCGCATCTCTTTATTATACTGCTTATGTTCACGTTGAAGTTTTTCAATTTCTTTTTTTGAAAACTTTTTCATAACAAATAAACTCCTTAGGCTCTTTGAAGAGAATAACGATCATCTATATCAATAATGTCACCTACTTTCAATTGCCGAACTTCTGGTTTGACCTCATCATCATAACGAAATATTTTACCAACATAATAATTTCCATGACTATGATCAATTAACCAATATTGTTTTCTAAGTCTACCTTGAATATCATCAATAGTACCAACTGATTCTGCAAACATATGCAACCCCATGTTAGGAATTGGTTAAAGTTTTATTTAGACTGACCTGTAATTCTCTCAATTCAACTGCAAGAGTAGTCTTCTCTTGAAAAATATTTTCGTATGCTACCCAATCATATCTCTTTCTTGCTTCTTCAAGTAAATGATTCAATGACTGAATTTTTTCTTGATGTTGTTTAATTAGTTCTTCTGTCATGATCCAACATTCCAAATTAAAGAACCTGGTGAAGCAAATTCTTTCACAAAAGGCCAAACTTTTGCATCATAAGTTGGTGCACTAGGATATGGTGGCATTTCTTTTTCCTTGATTGGTTTATCAAATTTGTATGGTGATTTATAATGTGTCGCTCTTCCTATTTCATGAGGTTTCATAGAATGCCCAACACTGACAACATTCATCTTTGCATCAGGCCAGGCTAACTGTAATCCACGATTCAATGTTCCACTTGAACCAACCGTCCAAACTTCTTTTGGTGTAACCGGAAGATTCTGTGCAACTTTAATAATACTTGCAAGAACTGTAGGATGTTCCAAACCTAAGGGAAGAACCATTCTGTCTGAACTTGCTGCCGCATAATCTTTTGCTCTTTTTTGTGTTACTGGTAACATACCATTCTCTATCCAATGATAAATGGTACCTTCTTCTAGACCTCTTTGTTGATATGGATGTAAGTTGTTCATGTCTCGTTTGGCCATGAACAACACTGCTTTCTTTGAATGTCTCCGACATGCAATAGGCAAACTAATCTGAGCATATCCTGTTGCAGGACACGAACCAAAGACCCATTCGTTTATCTCTGGTTTAGAACCTATCAGATAATCCAGAAATCTAACTTTAGATCCTGCATTCAATAAGTCATCACGCACAACAAGATAACCATCATGTTCTTGTATCACAGGTTCTGGCCAAGGATCTTTCCAATCTCCTATCAGTTTCAGATAATCATCAGCAGTATCTTCAAACAATGCATTCACAATAAACTCCGTACAGATTCATTTGCAACAACATCAATCACAAGATGTGTACGGTCTTCTTCTCCACCATTGATTGCACGATGTGGTTTTCTTGTATCAAGAAACCATGCTTCACCTGTTTTCATATGTTCGGTTTGTTTCTCGCCGGTAACTCTCCAAGAATTAAACAGAACATTCTCATTGGTGACAATAGGAAAATGAATTCGCATTAGTTTGCCATTTGCAATTCCGCTGTCTTCATCAACAAGGTCGGTGTGTCTTTGCAGTTCACCCTGACCTTTTGAAAGTTTCATGAAGCGTATTCTGTGAATCTCTTCAGCATTCAACATGCTAACAAGTTCACGGACTTCTGGAAACTCTTTGTATAGTGTAGTATCTTGCATCTCAAATTGCAAGTCTTTATTTTCTTCTTTCCATTTATTATTCATCTCTGAAGGCTTTGTCATGAACTCTGGTTCAGGACGATAACCCCGCAAAGAAATTGCAGACCAAGATTTACCTTTGTTGTAATTAGAATAATGATTAATGAATTCAGGAAGAATATTCAGTTTGGTCCGAATAGAATTCACCAATGGTTCAATCAAAGAAGAATTCAATTTCAACTTTGCTAAATTATAGAATTCATAGTCCGGCACAACTGGATGGTCACGACCACCAAAAAAACTTGCAACATCAAGAAACCAATAATCTTTTAGTTCTGCAAAGGTTGAAATTTTTGTACCAATCTTTTTTGCATTGGATGATTTCAGTATTGCATTTGTTGGTTCATCTTCTGTCCAAGTTTCAATCCATGTTGGTTGCTTAATGTCATTCAGATATTCAACAAACAACTGACCACGGTCAAAGTTTTCAAAAGAAAGATTCTCAATGACAACATCATCTTTCATCTTTTGTCCAAAGCAAACATTCTGATACATGTTAATGTTTGATGGCATCTTTACAGTTCTTTGTGTGAACACACAAACATCATCAATACATCGGAATGTATCATTTAATAACATATCAGGAATGTTATTCTTTTTGACTTCAGAAAAAGGCGAAAGGCTGAATGAATTATAATGTGAAAATCTTTTTGTCTGAGCAATCAGATAATCTAAGTCCAGACCTTTCTGCCATGGTTTCATATCACATATCCAAGAGGAATAAATTCTTTCTTTTCTATTCTTCCATACTGAACAACAAATCTATCACGCTCAGAAGAAAGGTCTTCTATTTCAATGATCTTGGCAGGAAACCCAATCTTGGGTTTGATTTGATTGGCTTCATATTCGGTGAGAAACAATGCAGTTCTAGGAACATCTTTCAGAATCATAACATCTCCTGGAGAAAGGAATTATCAAGAATGAAAATATATTCTACTATAGAAAAAATAAATTGTCAAGTATTTTTTTATGGGTTCTCTAGTGCTTCGATTCGTGAGATCAAACTTGCTATTGTGAAATCTTGTTCTTGAGTTTTGTTTGTCAAGGTGTCAATCTGGGACTGCTGGGATTCGATAAGTGCAATGGATTCTTGAAGTGCCGCTGTTAGAAGCGGAACTAGTTTGGATTGATCTATGCCTTGTGGGTTAATACTTCCATCTTCATTTACTGCATCCTTTTCACCAGAGATTGCTTCTGGAACAATATCTTGTACTTCGTGGGCAATAAAGCCATCAACAGTATTTTCTGGGTCAGATATAAAGTTAAATCTTGATGGATTGAGTTGTTTAACTCTGCTAATTCCATCTGTAATTTCTGTGATGTTTTCTTTGAGGCGGTAGTCTGAAGAGGTAGCATAGGTAACCCCCGTTGTTCCGCTCTGTGTAATTGATCCGATTTGAACTGCGTTGCGCCTAAAAGTAGTAAATTCAAAACCAGATGAACCTGCGTTGTTGCCCAGAGACATGCCCCCATACGGAAAAATTACAGAACCAGGGTTTGGAGTTCCCACTATCGTCCCAACCAACAGATTCCCACTTGGGTCGATGCGCATTCTCTCAGTTGGAGTGCCAACAACATCAGTAACAAATCTAAATTGGGCTTGAGAGGCAAGAGTCATTGTCCAATTTAAGTTACCCCCATAGTTTTCATAGTTGTTTTTAATGTAAGCGAGTTCAGTGTTTGGGTTTTCCCCAAAACTAAGTTTAGTCCCTCCAAACCCAGTTGAACCAGCATTAGAAATTTTCAAAGTCGTTGTATTAGATGTTTCACTTTGAGAAACTTCTAAATTTGAAGAAGGATTGTTTGTACCAATCCCTACCCGACCACTGGTTTCGATACGCATGCGTTCTGCCACACCACTTTCAATGACCGCAAATTCGCTACTACCACCAACTGCCCATCGCCATTGTTTGCCAGCAGAATTTTCGTAACCAATACCACCACCGTTTTCCGTTTTTACCACAAGTGTTTGATCAAGAGAATCTGTCCCAATCCCCACATTCCCACTAGCATCAACAACAAAAGGCGTACTATCTGGGTTCGTAGAATCTTCAACAACTAACGCATTGCCAGTACCTGTCTGGGTGATTCTTACTAAGTCTCCACTAGATGATCCTTCAATGACTGCTGCATCTGCCGTTAGCGTGACTGCTCCACCAGATTCACTCAATACAGCAGTAGTTCCGTCACTGGCCACAATGGTGCTACCAGTATTCTTCATTGTGATGGTTGATCCTGTGATGGAATCACTTTGAACCGAACCTGCCACATTGATGCTTACCTCTGTTCCGGATAACGAAAGATCACCCGAAAGAAAACTTAGTGCCTTTGCATTACTTGCCATGCAATATTCCTTTATTCAACTTCTTCTATTTTTAATCCACTGGGATGCTTGACCCATCCCATTTCGTTCAGTATCTCTTCTATTTCTCTTGTGACTGTTCCTTCTTCTACATTATCATCTGCATCTGGTATCATTCCAGAACAATACCAATCCATGTAGTCACCTTCTTCTCTCATGGTGGCCACAATAGATCCTGCACTTCTCCATGATGTATAAGAAATTACTTCATCCTTTTTCCATGCCATGTTACACATGGCTGCATACAGATTCTGGGCAAATGTCAAATCTTTTTTTGCACGCTCACAAAGATTCACATTACGATACAATTCCATTTCAAGATTCATATAATCCTATTTCTTTAAAAATTTAGGAAGTAACTGATAGGCTTCATTTGACCGAATAAACTCCACCGGAAACTTGAATCCAACTTTCTTCTGAACTTCTTCCCATGTTGGTATTTCAACTCCTTCTGGATATTTACCAAAAACAATTCGGTGATGCTTGTCTTCATCGGTCAACTTAATCTTTGCAAAATAATTAATAAATTCTTCCTTGTAATCATTATCAACAAAGACCTTGACAATCTGAAAATTGCCCATGACCAATTCATCATAAGAATCTGCAACCATGGTCCAACTCTTGCTCTGCTTTCTTGCCCAAGAAATATAAATCTTTGCAAAGACTTCCTTGTATTTCATCAGAATCTTTTCTGTGCCATCAATATACTTCTTGATATAGTCTCGCTTGATTGCACCATTCACCAATTTGGAATTTGTATCAATTGCACGATTCACATAGTATTGATCACCCATGCTTTTTCTTCCAAGTGCCACCAGTTTCTTTGTCAAACCATTTCGGAGACTTTGCAAATCCTTCCACATATTTTTGTATTCTGTTGATTTGACAACATCTTCATAATCATAACTGTAGGCTACTTCACTGTCCGGACCAAGGTCCACCAGACGGCGACCCTGCTTGTCCACAATGCTCATGATGTCCGTACTACCACCTGCATAGACATTACCTTTCAGAACACTATAGACACCCCCACCACCCCAGACACCAGAACTCATTCGCTCTTCTTCATCAGTAGTAAAGACTGAAATCTGCTTGCTCTTCTTACCCTGGATTGCAATCAAGTTCTCCAGGTTCTTTGGACTGCTTGCATGAATACCATAGGTGACCACTGAACCAACCACTCGCTCAATCATGGAAGGAACCAAGGGTAACTGAAAACGCTGATCATCATCAGGAATCAGATAGTCATAACTCTCCACCTCCGGATTTGTCTTTCTGGCTTTCATGACTTCCTGCTTCAGAAAGAAATCCCTGACTTCGTTATAGGGTAATGTGTACAGATGATCAAACAGACTTCTTGTCCATTGGACTTGCTCATGGAGTGTCTGATAGTATTCAATAAATCCTTGCATGTTATTCGTTCCTAGAAAACAGAAATTCTTTTTCTATTTATTATTTTCAGCATCGCATAGTACTGATAGACATAAACCCTTGTCTCTCTAGGTAATCGAATTTGATCAAATGCCTCCGTAGAATGATAATCCATTTCACTCCGAATATATGTTGGACCAATATTGTATGCAGCCAGAATCAGGGGCCAACTAGGAAAACGTATCCGAAGAAAATGAAAGTATTCCACGATTGCATTTGTGCTTTTCTTCCAATCATATCTGTCCTGCATTCCCAAGTCCAGGTGCCTTGCAGTGATACCATTGATCTGCCACATACCAACTGCACCTTTGGATGAAACTGCATTGACATCATAACAACTTTCAATAACAGGAAGAAATGCTAACTCCACCGGTAATCCAGAATAGTAGAATGTTTTCTTGAGAAAGGAAAGATAGTTGTTGCGCTCAGCCACTGCAATACATTGTGTTACATGACCAATGAAGAAAGGTGAATGACTATAGTATAGAATACGCTGAATGCTCTGCCTTTCAAATGAACAGAGAAAGAACCAAAGAAATCCAAAGAACAGAATCTTTTTATAACATTGCATAGAAGCGTTCTGTTTCGGTCGCCAATTCTTCTGCTCCGACTTCATGCTTCTCCAATGCGTGACTGTTGCGTGAAAGAAACCGTACAGGAATCCCTGCATATTTCATGCCCGGTTCCACTCTGCTTCCCTTGATAACCACACTACCCATACCCAACATGGAATAACTACCAATCACTGCATACTGATGAACCAATACACTCATTCCCAGATTACATTTCTTCATCAGATGAACATGTCCTGCTAATCTGCATCCAGAAGAAAGAATCACTCCCTGCTCCAGGACACAATCATGTGCCAGATAACTTCCACTCATGATAAAACAATCTGTTCCAATCACGGTCGGCTGATGCATTCCTGCATGAATGATTACATTCTCTCGTATAATGCTCCCTGCACCAATGATCACTTCCTGTCTTTCTGCTTGCAATAGATGCTCTGCTGGAAGACCAATCACACTACCTGCACCAATCTGCACATTCTCTTCCAGGATCACATTCCCTTGGATCACTGCATATGGTCCAACGAAAATATTGCTACCTTCAAAGACAATATTCCCTTCCAGGATTGCTGTCTGATGTATGTCAATCATATCCAGTGCTCCAACAACTCACGCTCCACGTTCGGTGGTTTTGGATGACCATGAAAATAAACCATTCGTGCCTCCTTTCGCTGCCCAGAATTCTTTTTCCAGTGCTCCTTGTAACTTTGTATTTCCAATGGGAATATCCTATTTAGTCTGGTTGCATCCTTTGCAACAATCCTAAGAAAGGCCATCTCACTGAGTGCACCATTGTAATACAATTCACCCGACTTAAAAAGACGATTTCTTTCAGACCAAAGATACCAGAAACGTCCAATGACCTGTGGAGAATAAATGCCCACACCATTACATAACTGACCTTTTGCAAATGGATCATCCAATAACCCACAGTCTCCCGTCCAATTCAGAATGTGCTCAATACTACCTGTGATGATGGTATCCAGACCCAAGACCATTCTTGGTCCTTCACATATATTCGGACGAAACGCTTCCATCATCGGACTCCAACCTTCTATCTTATCCTGTAGAAGAATAGGCTGAACACGCTCACGAAAGGTATAGTCTTCTCGGTCCACCAAACAAAAGAAATGATTACGCTGGACACTGTTACGCTCTATTGCTGCAACCAGACGATCCACCCAGACAGGTGAATAACCTGCATTTGCAGAATACTCCGGTGTTCCATTTACTTTTGTATAGAGAACTGTAAAGATGTTCATAGGGAAGTTGTGCTCTAGAAAAAGGGGGGCGTGGCCAGTAACTGGGAGTGCAAGAACCTCTTGCACTGTTGTAAGGAGAATTAATTAGGGTTCGGAGAATGCAGAGAATTAATTAGGGTTCGGAGAATGCTTAAGTAACTTAGAATCCCTATAGATTAAATCGCTGCTGCTATTTTTCGGGGGCGGGCTATTGCCCTGCTCCCGAACAACTCCGATTAACGATTCCGAATTTTTCGATTATGTCTCATGACAAACGTGATGTGCTCATTGACAAGATCATTCAGCAAAACTGGTTTGTTGAAATTTTTGGTTACAGTAGCATTTGCTGGTGCCATAAACAATTCATTGAACATAGTACCTCATTAAATTTTAAGATTGTATCACATGTAAAAATAATGCCTTGCTTGGAGAGTTTCAAGAACCAAGCAAGGCACCATTTTATGTGAGTTTTAATATGAAAAAACATCTAGTTACCTTTTTCACTAGCAGGTATCCGATTATTGTAAGGCATCGGCACCTAGAAATTTATTATCTGAACGCTGACCAGTTTGCTCTTCTCTCTGCCATCTGATGTTTGCCACTACCGCATTTACCCATGCGATTCTTACCTGACCCAGAACGATAGTTGGCTGTCACTTTGGACAGCAGTTCTCGTCCGAGAACTTTCTCGTTTCTTTCAATCACGCCGTTATAGGACAACATGGCAGCATCAATTCGCATTCGCATTTCAGACTTAGTCATCACAAATCTCCGAAAGAGAAAAACAATCAATCATCATCAACACAAGAATAGTATATCAAGACCAGTTTCAAATGTCAAGAGTTTTTTTCTGATCAAACTTTTGAGCGGCACACTTGAAATACCCTATGGGCATCAATGCACCAAGTTAGTACATGTACGGGACTATTTCGTTTTTATTTCATCCCTTTGAAACTGCAACACTTCTGTTACATGTTTCTTCTGATGAATTCAAATGTACCGCACAAAAGTTTGATCTCGTAGAAGGTTTTTCGTTTCTCTCTCTCATCAACACAAGAATAGTATATCAAAAGAATTTCGCAATGTCAAGAGTTTTTTTTATTTTTTTTGCTTAAGTTCAAAAAAGACAAGGTTTACTATTGGGTAAATATAAACGCTAGCTGACGACCGTTCTGAGCACTCTAGCGGGTATGCTAGAGGGTAAAATACACTGACCGGTGGTCTTTCTGTACATCAACTCACAACATAGCTAATGTACATTGGGTGGTAGTAAAAGTCAAGATAAAAATGCATCACTGAAATGTTACAGGTATCAAAAAGCGTACCCTTTGTAAGTTGTTACATCACAGTGACACGGGGCAAAAAGTGTACCCTTCTGAAAGGGTATGATATTTGCAGAGAAAAGTGACATGAAAAAATTTGTTGACGGACGGATGAAAACGTGATAAAGACCACTTCTCTCTACTCAGCCACATCATTCTTTTCTATTCTTTTCTCGGAAACATC
>Ga0208150_1000589_pt1 | contig 14123 bp, 19 predicted proteins | sample DEB08_DNA_8_FD_184534 | JGI IMG/M metagenome (GOLD analysis project Ga0208150, IMG submission 184534) | Aqueous microbial communities from the Delaware River and Bay under freshwater to marine salinity gradient to study organic matter... | ecosystem: Environmental > Aquatic > Marine > Coastal ...
ACGTTCGAACAACAGGCAGCATCCATCGTTTCAGCCGCGAGTTTTTTTAGATGATGTTATTAGTATGGAATACATTTACACGGCATTTTTTACAATTATTATCGGCATCGTCATGAAGCTTACTAATCCAGTGATGTTCCTTTTGTATTACCCTGTAACTAAATTAGTATTCAAGGTAATAAAAAAGGATACTAAAAAACTTGATGACTTTTACCTGGCCATCCCAAATTTTTTCAATTTTACCAAAATCATCGACTTCATATTCAACTGGATTATTAAGCCGCCCATCACTGCACTCACGGCAATTGTAAATTTTATTTCAAAAGCCGTTATCTTCATGTTTAACAAGGTTCCAACATATGTTTTTAATCTAATAAGCAATGCAATAAATTTGTTCGTGATAAATCCACTCAAGTGGCTGAAAAATTATTCTACACAATGGACTGATTGGATTATCAGTGGGAAGGCAAGTGACTATGTGATTGAAATAATAATGGGCACTATCAATTTTTTGATATTTCAGATTCAAGAAATGTTAAATACTGGTTTAAAAGCGGCTAACAATGCATCTGGTGGGATTATTCCAGAAATAAAATTGAAAAATGTTAATTTGCCTATGGATGCATATGTTCTTCAGGGACGATTTTAATCTGATAATATGTTAGATGGAAGACATCAAAGACTGGTATTTTCACTTTGATAAAAAGTTACTAATTATTCCAGAGAAGATTACAATTTTCATTAATGGAATTGGTTCAGCCCTATTGAATGTGATCTACTCAATATGTGGTGCCTTTTTAGACCTATTGACGAACCAGTTACAAAAAATAATCAATTACCTCAATGAAAAAGGAAAATCATTCGCCGATTCCATAAAATGGGTATCAGATATTGGCACAAAGATTACAGACTACTTTGATTCGCTTGTAACTTGGACAAGCACGAAGGCTATTGAGTTTTTCACTAGCATCGTGGAACCCATAATATTGATTTTTCTTGATATGATTGCTAAAATGTTTAAAGATATTTCTTATGGTTTATTGACTATACCAGGACAAATTATTGTAAGAATTGTTGAAAATGTAATACCAAATGCTTTAAGGGATCTTATTCCAGACAAGGACTGGAATAATTTTATGAGGTCATTACGTAGCGCAGGAAGTTCATTCTTTGACCCTGTACGTACTTTATTAGACGAAATGCCAGAACTTGTCTAAGGCTTCCACGCTAGGAACCACGGCAGGATCAACAACCCCAATGCCAAGATCACGAGGTCAATTTTAAGTACCTTGTTCTTGATATCGGGACACCAATTCTTGTACTTCTGGATCTGCTCGCTGTCCTTGGGCTTGGCCCACCAGTAGAACAAAGCCAGGTAGGTCGGTCCGAGATTGCGCTGACACTGATACCAGTGATCGTACCACGCCAAAACGATGTAAGGGAAATAAAGAAGGCCCAACAGCACCCACTTGTTCTTCGGTGGAAGATACCAATACCCACCCGCCAACGCCAACGTGAACCAGATGCACTTCCAGTTCGCCACGGGCTGCGTCTTGTCACACTCCTTGTGATCGTGATCTTCCATTTATAATAATTAAAGAAAAGAATCTATACATTAATATCAAAAACATGCAAACCTTAGTTGTTCAGAAGATGCATTCTGATGCTATGTTACCGACACGGGGCACAGAACTTTCTGCGGGCTATGATCTTTATGCCTGTTCGGACTGCGTGGTCCACGAGGGTAAGAGGTTCGTGGTTCCCACGGGGATCCGAGTCAAGATTCCCGAAGGATGTTACGCTCGCATTGCCAGTCGTTCGGGACTGACCGTCAAGCATGGAATCGAGGTGGGTGCCGGAGTCATCGACAGGGATTATGAGGGTGAAATTCGGGTCGTTCTTTTCAACCATGGAAACCGCCCGTTTCACATTAAGCAGGGTTATCGCATCGCTCAGATGATTCTGGAGCGTTATGAGCATTGTGACCTTGTTGAGGACCCGGATCTGTATCCACAAATTCCCATTCAGGATCCTCCGGTGGCTCCCGACCCGTCAGAAATCCCAGACCCTCAGTTCAAACCAGACCTGATTGATCACGCGAGGAATCAAGGTCTCGGACCTAGGAGCGTGGGAGGTTTCGGTTCCACTGGGGTTTAAACAAAAAAACACTATATTAGTTAAATGACGTTCTTTCCTGCACTTTATGGCAAAGATGCCAAAGGAAAGACTCGCATTTGGCAAGTCGAGGTCGTCAATGGAATGATTAGACGAACCACAGGTCTTATCGATGGTAAAAGATCTGTGACGGAACGCCCTCCCGATGCCAAACGCAAGACTCCCATTGAAGAGCAAGCCGCTCAGATGTGGCGAAAACAAGTCAAGTTGGGGTACATGGACAATATTCAATTGAGATCCGAAGTTGTACTGAGACCCATGCTACTCTACTCGTTCAGTTCAAGATCCTATGGGATCGACGGCGACATTCGCTTCCAGCCCAAGTTGGATGGTGTCAGGATGCTTGCCGGATTTTCGGGTGGTGGACTCTTGCTCCAGTCCAGGAATGAACAGAGGATTGAACATTTGACCCACCTGGAAAAGGCACTGGAAGGAAAGTTGGAGGAGGGCGAGTTCTTGGACGGTGAACTCTTCTGTAAGGACTTGGATTTCGAACAGATCACCAGTGCCGCCCGTGGTTCAGAAAGTCCATACGCATCCAAGTTGGAGTTTCACTGCTTTGACTATTTTCGTCTCAGTCAATTGGAAATGCCCTTCATGGAACGCTACGAGAGGCTCAAGGAAATCATCAAGTCAATCAAACATCCCATGATCAAGATTGTTCCAGCCTATCAAGGGACCGCCAAGGACGCAGACAGGTATCATGACAAGTTTGTGGCAGAGGGTCACGAGGGTGTGGTGGTGCGCGTGGCCGAAAGTCCCTACTTGCTCAATAAACGGTCGTCCCAGTGCATCAAGTACAAAAAGATGATGACCGAAGAGTTTGAAATCGTGGGTGCCGAGGAGGCAGAAGGTAAAGACCGCGGGACACCCATTTGGATCTGCGAGACCAAGGACGGAGACACATTCAAGGCCCGACCCAAGGGAACCATGGAGAGCCGAAGGGAGTTGTGGAAGAACCGAGGGAAGTTGATGGGTGAAATGCTCACCGTTCAATTTCAGGGACTCACCCAAGATGGAGTTCCACGCTTCCCCGTGGCACTCGCCGTAAGAAATTATGAGTAATATTAATATAATGGTTTCACCAGAACAATTACATAGTCTCAGATTGTCACGACCAAATCTCATGTTGATTCACGTAGGTTCACAGAAGCATTTTAATAATTGCAGGCTTCCAAACTCGATCAACTTTCCCATGGCAGAGTTTGATCGAATCAATGCGGTTCTTGCTGGTGAAAATGACCCCCAGCGGATTGAAAAGAGATCCTACGAAGAGAAGGTGCTTCGGGAGCGATCTGATCGCCTGTTGTTGGCACGGGCTAGGGTGATTACAGCAACCGACGATGCCAACAGTGCTCGGATAGCAGAGAACAGTGCCAGAATTGTTTTTGAACAAGTGAGACCTTTGAGGAACATCGAGCCCATGGAATTTGCCGAGAAGACCAAAAAGTTTGAAAACGCAACCAATTTGAAGATCAACAAAGAGACCGAGTTGGAGAGGGCTTTCAGGATGTATGACGCCGAGGTCGCTAGACAGAATGAGCCGATCGTGATGCCGACGATGAAGCCAGATACTCCAAATGAACCACCCAAAAATGTCAAAAACGTAACTTACATGGATGTCGAAAAGCGAGGGGAAGGACTCTTTTCGGGAACCGGTCGAACGTTCCCCGGCTTCGACCAAGCCATCGTGCTCTACGGAAACAACAAACATTCGCTGGTTGCCAAGATGGCCAAGGTTCACATGAATCAATATGGTTTCACCAATATATTTGTTCTTGAAGATGGTTTGGAAGGGTGGAGGGACAAGGGTCTCCCAGTGGAGGGAGATTGTGATGTGATGTTAATTAGAGAATACATTCGTTAGTAGGATAAATGTCAGAAATCCGCGTTGAGAAGCATGGATTCGTACGTCTTGTCGATACAATGCCGAGGGAGGATCTTGACCATGCCATAGTGCAGGCCGCCCGAGTGTCGTATGGAGAAGGCACCAAGAGTGTTCGGAGTGATCGCGGATTAATTCGCTACCTGCTCCGTCACGCCCACACGACCCCTTTTGAGATGGTCGACTTCAAGTTTCACATTAAGATGCCAATCTTTCTGGCTCGGCAGCATATGCGTCATCGGACCGCCAGCATCAATGAGATTTCGGGTCGCTACTCGCAGTTGCCCGAGGAGTTCCACGTTCCGGCCGAGTTCCGTGGTCAGTCCAAGGTGAACCACCAAGGTTCCGACGGAGTCCTGGATTCACCCGAGTCCATGGTTCTTTTGAGGGACCAGAAGGCTTCGTGTGAACAGGCATTTGAGGTCTATCAAAGGCTCTTGGATCACGGAGTTGCCCGAGAGACGGCACGGGAACATCTACCTCTGTCGACCTACACCGAATTCTACTGGAAGATCAATCTACACAATCTTCTTCACTATCTGCGTCTCAGGATGGACAGTCATGCCCAACCGGAGATCCAGTTGTACGCCAAGGCGATGTACGATCTGGTGAAGCCACTGATTCCAGCTGTCGCCGAAGCCTATGAGGATTACATTCTCGGATCCGTCACCCTTTCTAGATTGGACCTTGCGAAAATAAAGCAAAATCTTCTTGAGGGGAAACATGAACCCTATCCTTCACAGAGTGAGGAACTAGAGTTTTTAGAGAAGCTCCGCGTTCTTGGGGTTGTCTAGACTTGTTCGGCGGCTTGTATCGTTCACCGGGAGCAAGTTCGCGGGGTTCATAGGTCTTGGGCGGAGGAATGACCGGTTTTGGTTTAGATTCTTTCGGAATCACAACCTCTTCATTTGTTTCCTTTTCCTGTGAAGAAGCCGAGATGATTGTCTGAATTCTTTTCCATGTTTCTTCATCAAGTTCTCCTCCACCCAATTCATCTTCGCGGAATCCGTAAGAAAGGTAGATCGCCATGCGTTCTTCAAACGTCTTTCCTTCGAGTTCCACTATGAGCTGTTGACATTGTTTATTTGTTATGACATGGTGTTTGTGCAGAGCCATTCCACATCCTTCCACCGGACAAGGTGGATAGTAACGTCGCGCATTAGTTTCGCAACGCTTGTGACAAAATTCATCTCGGTCACTCAAGTGGACATCAAGTTTATCAATTATAAATCTATTACATATTGAACATTTTGTGAATGGAATTAGGTTGCGACGACACTCGTGATGAACGTGATGACCACAACGAACGTTGGCTTTACAGACAAACGAAATATCTTCACCACAGATACTACACATTCTAAATATCTTCCATGTCTTTTCTTTAACGCTTCATCACAGTGCCACACATCCTGCAGGTGATGAACAAGGTCATGGGCTCGTCTGCTGAGCGTGTCTGCTTTTCCACGTATGTGGTCTTCATGGATTTGCACTTGCCACACTTGAACATCCCGTCCTCGTATTCCTCTGGCTTCTTCTCGACCACCTCCTTCTTGGGTTGCTGATACCAAAGGTCCCATATCTCCTTGGTGTCAAAGGTATTGGGTTTGAGTTCGCCGTTCTTGATCCTGTCCAAAAACTTGGACTTGTCGTTGTTGCGAATCGCGTAGATCAATGATCTCATCCTGTTCGCGTAGAGGCGTTTGAACTCTGGATTCTTCCAGTTTGCCCGTGTGTCGTTCTCGCTGATGACCGTGGCGTTTTTGAAAGGCTTTGGCACTTCGACCATGTAGTCGCTCAGGTTTGATGAGATGTGTTCCGAGAGCTTGGCATGCTCAGCTTTGAGTTCTTCGTTCGCATGTTTCTTGTCTAAGAATGATGCCCTTTCGGCACGCACCCAACACTCTTTGGAGTTGATGAAGATGTCTCGCTGTATCTGAACCAGACTGGTCATCGTGTCCCTGCGAACTTGTGTGAGTTTCTCGTGTATCTTTTCCATCTTACCAAAACGTTTCATGTTCAGAAGGTGCAAAAGTCTCTTGAGGATGCGCTTCTTCTTGGGGATGTCAGGAAGGTCGAGGTATTCTTCTTCCTGGCCGATGAAGACCTTGGGCTTGAAGGAAGGTCGCCGAATAAAGTAGCGTTCAAGTTTTTGGTTGATCATGGACAAACCCTTCATCTCGTTCTCCATCTCTTCGATATCTTTCTTGACTAAAGTGAGAAGTCGGTTGAGTCGTGCCTGGTCCAGAAGTCTTTTGCTGACCTTTTTGATGGGTGGCACAAAGGTTTCACCAACCATCTTGTTCTTGATCTCCAAAAGGCGTTCCTGCTTTTCCACCAGTGGTGTTTTGCGCCTGACCACTCCACTTTCAGTAACGTCAAAAATGTAGTTCCTCTTGGCGAGATATTCCGTCCAAACCTTTGAGTTGAACTTTTGTAACTCCTTCATGTTTTCGTTCACGTCGCCGGGTTTCATTTGCTTGATGCACCAGTTCTTGGCGCCCTTGCTGAGGTGAGTGGCCAGCGCATCCGCCTTGCTCTCGCTCACCAACCCCGAGTCAATGAGCGCGGTCGTCGTGAGTGCGATGGATTTGGTCTCCATTGTGTCCCTTGATTCCAATGCCCAAATGGGCATTGTTTTTCTTCCTGAATAATTATTTCAACTTCTTCACTTGCAGGGCTTGGGAGTTCCTATTTCGCCTGACCTCATTGGGATCCTGACCCGGTTTGGTGGCGCCTCCTGCCTTTTTATAGGTCTTCTGGTGGAGGCTCCAGAATTGTTGCGAACCCACGCGGAAGTTCTGATGGATCTTTGCCTTGTACCAGAACACACAGTCCTCGATCCGGTTTGACTTGGATGTATTGTCCAGCACCAGTACCTCGTAATTTTCAGTACACGCCGTCATCACCTGATTGAACATGTCAAAGTTTGGGAAGATACCAAAGAATGCCTTGTACAACTTTTCTCGGTTCTGGATCACATTTTCTCGCGCGATGAACACATAGTCCACATTGGCTCGAAGATCCGGGCTGAGGTCCATACAGTACTGCATCGTCAACATGAAAAAGATCTTCCAGTGGCGACCGTTCATGAAGCACTGGCGAATGCAAGAGTCTTTTAGGAATTTTCTATCATACATGCAGTCGTCCATCAATATGAAAGCTCCGATGTCCCTGGACGTCAGTTCCTTTTTCCCTGGTGGCGGTTTCATGTTTACCATCTTCCTTTGCCTATCGATGACCCTCTCGATGATGTCCTTGTCATATTCACCATAGATGAACAAGTCCGGAATGAATTGCTGATACCAGTGATTGCCTTCCTCGGTCGCCGACATCACCACGCCTGCAGGGAGGTGCTTTTTATGATAGAGAATATCTGTCACCAAGGTTGACTTTCCTGTGCCACGCTTGCCAATAAACACACATACCTTATCGTCGCCCATTGAAGCGGGATTGAATTTTTTGAGTTGAATGTTCATATCTAATAGTCGTATGTATTTTTTGAAATCTTTTTTTGACACATCATAATAGTATGCGGCTTGCCGTCACAGGATACCAAGACACCTTTTTAACTGGAGATCCACAACAAAGTTTCTATCAAAAGGTGTTTACGAACCGCGCAGGTTACACGACCGAGAACCTTCGTCTGGCTTTCAATTCCGATATTCGTTTTGGAGGATCGAGTATTTGTACGATAGACAATGACACCTGTGATATCATAACGGGTTTCTTTCTAAATTTTAGATATGCAAACACACAGATAGTCCCACAGGATGCCGCTCATGCCTTCATAGAACGTGCAGAACTTCTGGTGGGAGGACAGACCATCGTGAGTCTTACCGGTGAATACATGGCGATTATGTCGGATCTTACGGATTCGCAGAGGACGCGAGAAAATAACGACACCATCTTGAAGCGCAACGTGACGCCCACGAGTTATGGAACATCGTCCTTCGCGTCACAGTTTTTGGTCGAACTGCCATTCTTTGGAAGGGGTTATGCAAATTCTTTTCCTCTTCTGGCTCTTAATAGGCACACCATCGAAGTTAGGATAACATTTAGAACGCAAGCGGAGTTGGGGAGCCTCCCGGTACCAGAGGTTGTGCTTGATTTACAGGCCATCTATCTGAACGAAGAACACCGCCAGTTCTTTCTTGGAAAACAGTTAGACTATGTCATACAACAAACACAACTTGCCCGAGTCACTGTGGGGGATCTCGAACAGATGCGATTCAAAACCGAATTTGAAAATCCAGTCAAAGAATTCATCCTGGTCGTTCAGAATGACTCTGGGACTGATGGTGTTTTTGATTATTCTTCGCATAAAAGCGCCACATACACAAGCTATCTAAATGACCAGGTTACCCGATGGCGACTATTCCTGAATGGTCAAGTTTATTTTGACCTAGACCAAATGTCCATGAGAGCCATTCAACCCTATGAACATTACATTCAAACACCAAGTTACAAGGTGAATATATTCAACGTTGGAGAAGGAACTGTCAACATGAGTCGAATATCAGGTCAGATTTTCGAACTAACTCTTGTTGATAATAGCGTATCGCGTAAAGCAAGACTCTACGCGGTAAACTTTAACGTCTTCCGCTGCCAAGGCGGGCTCGGTGGGACACTATTCGTCTAATCAAGCTTGATCTCTCGGCGCTTCTTGTCCGAGGTTCGCATCTTGAAGAACAGACGAAGCACGCCATCCACGTAACTCGCCTTGTAACCCTCATCCGATACATCCACGTAACTGGGCAAATCGAATGAGGTACTTCGATTCTCGCCGTATGCCACCGTCACCTCGTGATCATCAGAAGAAAGGGTGATATTAATGTTGTCCTTGCCAACCCCGGGCAGGTGCATCTCAATCTCAAAGCCCTCGTCTGTGGTGTGGGTACGCTTGTATAGATATCTGTCAGCCAATTTATTATTAAACTGCTTCTCCATGTTTGGAAGCTCATTCAGAACCTTGGACGTCGTGTCCAAAAGGTCGTAAAGATCGCCATGCCGAAGAAAAGGTAAAAAAGCCATTGTACTTTATCTTGGAATCTTTTCTTTAATTATCTTCCATTCCTCCCAGTTGGGGGATCGGGTGTCCGCCACGCAGACCTCAGCGATCAACCGCATCGGCGTGGGATACATTGAATACACCTTGTCATAAGCATAGAACGAATACATGTGACTCAGGTGAGGTGTGTGCTTGATGTCCAGACCCTCCACATCACACTCCCAGCCAAGTGAATGCAACGGATCAACCGCGTACTGCTTTCCAATCTTTCCGTATTGTTTGAAATCTACGACATTGTATAGTCTCCCGAGGTTGTCTGGATCGGGAACGGTCGCGTGATTGGTCGAGATGGTGATGTGTGGGATGTGCCTGAACTTGTAGACCTTGGTCAGAAGACGATGATTCAGTGGCACAAGCCAGACAGAATAACCATACATTACTATATATGCAGGATCTTTCTTTAAGTCAGAAGGTGGGTGTGGCCATTACCATCGCTCCGACCGTATTGATATTTGGACCCATTCCGATCATCCTGGCTTCAGGGGATTTCCTGATGCGTCAAATAATTAAACATAAAGTCCAAGATAACAGTGTGAAGTTTAAGCCCAGGTAGCCTCTTAGGAGTGGATTGCCTGGGTGATTTCACATTGTTCTCTGGAGGCCAAATCGGAGAGGCAGTTCACTGTTAATGAAAAGATACTGGGATCGAAACCCAGCCAGAGAAATTTTTTATTATTTTTTAAAATTATTACTATGATTCTAAAAAGTAAGACTAAATGTAACCCGTGAACCACATTCTGTAGAACCGGATTTCTTCACAATTGTATTTTTATAGTGTTTTATTTCTTTAATTACTTGTCAACAAAGTACCTGCGGGCCAGATAGAAACCGACCGCGACGATGAGACCGCTGACAGCCAGACCGGCCATGCTGCGAGATCCATCCTTGGACATAAAGTTGGGGATGTAGACAGCCAACTTCGCCTGGACCTCTGGGTAGAAAACAAGAGCGACCAAAACAGCCACAATCACAGCCTCGTACTGCTCCTTGGTCAGACCAAGAGGATACTTCTTCTCCTCAACCACCGGAACGGGAGCCGGAGCGGGTGCCGGGGGAGGCGTGGCGGGAGGCGCCTGCTGCTGAGCCATGAGCATCTCATGGGGAGCCACAGACGCCTGAGGTGGGATCACAGTGTGCATGTCAGTCGACATGTGATTGTTCATGGGCTCCTCGTACTCGAGATCCGAGATGGGAGTGGAAAATGCCATACTGCTCATCTGCATCGGTTTATCTTGCTGTTGAGCGTCATTATTTTTTCGCTCCAAAGCTGACCTTTGTGCTTCATAACCTGTATCCCTGTCGGTCTGAGATCCCGGTTTTGGAACATTGAGACCCGTTCCGGCACCATTATCTGGAATACTGGGGCTGTAGGTCAGAGGTGTTCCACCCCCTCCCCCGGAATTCAAATCGTACATTTCCATTTCTATTAATGAAAAACAATCATTTAAGCCTGCACTGACGCATCTTTTCCATAGCACGTTGCCTTTGCCACGTCACCTGTGTCTCAGTGATGTTCATGGCTTGTGCCACCTGAAACACACTCATGTTGTGTATGTAAAGACATGCAATGACCGCCCTCTGTTTCTGGTTCAAACAAGACATGAGATCATCAACCTCTTTTAGAGATTCCGATTCCGGTTCGGGGTTGTATACCTCGGCCACCGGCAGGTAGTCCAGGGCCTTCCTGGTCTTCTGAACATACCTCGACATGTATGACTTTATCCACGGATAAGCATACGTCGACAATTTAACTCCCTTGGATGGATCGTATTTCACAATCGCGCGGTGCAGTCCCAACGTCCCCTCCTGAACAAGATCCTTCCTAGAAATACCTGGTCGTTGGTATCTATAGGAAAGTTTGTGAACCAACCCAAGATTCTGGTGCATAATCTCAGTCGTGGTCTTCATGTTTTTCTAGTTTCCGCCCTTTTTCTTTAAACGAAGATCGCTCGAGTGACCACACCCACGCTTGCGGCAGTTGGTTGCCTTGGGTGGAAGGCGAGCATAGCACCTACGACATACCTTCTTATCGCAGTTGTACTTCCTCGCCAACAAGACCAATGAAGGCTCAATCATCCCACCGCGCAAACGAAGCACCAGATGGAGTGTGGATTCCTTCTGAATGTTGTAGTCCGAAAGGGTCCGCCCGTCCTCCAACTGCTTCCCTGCGAAGATCAATCGCTGCTGATCCGGAGGGATGCCTTCTCGATCTTGTATCTTTGCCTTCACGTTCTCAATGGTATCCGAGGAATCAACCTCTAACGTAATAGTTTTGCCTGTGAGTGTTTTTATGAACACCTGCATCCTTAATATTAATCTCCAGAATAATAAATGATTGGCGTCGTCGCTTTAACTACCTTTTTGGTATTCTTCATTGAAGGGCTCGTGCATTACAACATCGGTAAGAACAAGCTGACCAAGTTACAGTTTCCACAGGGTCGGGAAATCTTCCAGTGGATCTTCACGCTGACTTTCTTCAGCCTGCTCAACGGCGTCCTGGCATCCTACGCCGAGGAGGTTGTGTAACGTGAACTTCGCATGAGTTTCCATAGAATGATGATCAATATGGTGATGGTAATCATATGAATGATTGCCGTGCAAGTTAAATAGTAGGTCAAATGTAACCTAAGTGGTTTCCACAGACGCGTGTGTATGTCTGGGTGACTGAAAATCATTTCTAGTGCTTGAGTAGTTAAATCCTGTTCCTCTTCCTTGCTCATGGACAAGTTTCTTAAAACCAAAAAAGATAATATCTTTGACAAATGCGAGCCAGGCAAACTATTTCTAGTCAAGGGCTGGTCTACGGCACAAATTTGCAAGACCATTGGTGCGTCGGCGGTCTACGTGGGGACCGACACCCTGCGTTCCCAGAATGTCACCCAAAACTTTTTCGGATTCATCGGTTTCAGCAAGGCTGACATCGTTATGGATGATTCGTCCATGATCAAAAATGAGTTGCCCGGCTGGAGGTGGATTCAACAAAATCGCATCAAAATTCACTCCCGAATCTTCATACCTTGTGAAAACAGTTTGGACACCATTCAAATTCAAGACAAAACTTTGGAACCAGAAAATAACAAAGAGGTCGTGGAAACACTCCACCAGCGCGACCTTTTCAAAACCACCAAAGAAATTATGGAAGACGTTCTAACCACCCAAGGCAAATTTAGGGTGAACGACTATCTTGGAATGCACATGGATGAACCTGGAAATCGCATGGGCATCGTACAGGAAAATTACGTCCAAGCCAAAGGAATCACGATGGATGAAGCGTCGGTGATTGCAGACCACCTGGTCGAAGCAGATTATTGGGACACGGTGATGTATTCAACTATGTACAACGAACAAATACACGAACAATTTGTTTTGTCTGCAGTGATAAATCCATGCGCCATCATTCAAAATCGCATCCCAGTAAACAATATGGCAGCAGCCAGAGTGTGGACCAAGGACTTCAATATGCGTCTCAAGAAATCATTGGAAAAACATTGGGTTCATGCGGATCCAGATACTATGCAAGTTCTACGTCATAAACCCGAACTCATACCCGAATATTGTACAAACTCAAGTGGCATACACTTCATTAATCAGACATCCATGGGTCTCAAAGTCAAAAATGATGTCTTGAAGTCCATCAAAGGTGTGTTAAAGGAGAGAGAGCAAGACTTTTTATAACAAGCAACATGAGGCGCCCCTATGCCAGAGACGACGAGTCCGACGATGGAAGCGATGTCGGGGTTGGTGGCGAGAACTACAACATAGACATCATAGGAAATGATATACACTTCACAGGTGAAATCTCTGACGAATCCATGCACGATCTAATTGTTCAGGTGAAGACGTTGGAAAGGAAACTCCTCGGTGTCAAGGAATACAAACCCAAGATTATGCTTTATGTCAGGAGCGATGGTGGTGACTTCTTTGCGGGCCTGAGTTGTATGGATCACCTCAGGAGACTCAAAGTCAAGTTGATCACGGTCGCAGATGGGTTTTGCGCCAGCGCAGCCACCTTCGTCTTGATGGGCTCCAAGCATCGCAGGATCATGCCTCATGCCCACCTACTCATTCACCAACTTTCCACAGGAGCGATGGGCAAGTATGAAGAACTCAAGGATGAAATCAAAAATTGTGACAAACTCATGGAGACCTTGCGCAAGATCTACACCCAGTATACACAAATCCCAGAAGACAAATTGAACAAGTTGCTCAAGAAGGACATCTACTTTACTGCCGAAGATTGTGAACGGTGGGGGATTGCCAAAAATAATATGTGATATTTACAAATATGAACATGAAGATGAACATGAAGATGCCCAAGCTGTCTCAGCAGGCTATGATCGTCGCCTTCGCTGCCGCCCTCCCGGTGCTGGCCTCAGCCTATAAGTTGCGTGTTCTCGATGCCGCCGTCCTGCTCCTGTCAGGCGCGCTCGCGGTCTACAACGTCAATTGCCTCACCGCAGGAAAGTGCAACACCTGGGCGACCATCGTGTCTATCTCATTCTTCATCATGACCATCATGCAGCTTATGGTACCGCGCGAGGGTCTTGAGGGAGAGGAGGAGATGCCCGAGAAGGAGGAGGAGGTCCTTGTCACTGACGCCAAGGAGGCCACCGAGATGCCTGCTGATGTGCCCGCTCCTACGGAGGATAAGATGCCCGCAGAGGCTAAGCCCGATAAGGCCATGGCTAAGACCGCGCCTCTTCTCACCGACGAGGAGTTCGAGCTGCTCAAGGCCCAGCTGACGGAGGGCTAAAGTTCACCGCAGATTCGTAGAGATCAATTCCATGATCCGCAACAGCACAACAAGCCAGTGCTGACGCCTCAATCTGTTCAAGGTCGGGCTTGTAACCATAGGGACTGGTAACGAAACATCCCTTTACGTGTTTGAATCCCCAAGCACGCAAAGGAACCCGAGGGATGGGATCATTCACATCCACGAATCGGAAACTGTTGTCGATCACCGCATCGAAGAGACGACAGAAGTGCCCGCCTCCA
>Ga0208150_1000590_pt1 | contig 14119 bp, 9 predicted proteins | sample DEB08_DNA_8_FD_184534 | JGI IMG/M metagenome (GOLD analysis project Ga0208150, IMG submission 184534) | Aqueous microbial communities from the Delaware River and Bay under freshwater to marine salinity gradient to study organic matter... | ecosystem: Environmental > Aquatic > Marine > Coastal ...
CGGAGATTCGCGTCCAGATCGACTCGAGGTCCTCCAGGCGAGGTTCGGCAAGTCGAGCGAGGTCGGCGTCCGCCTCGACCGCGTCGATGTCCACGAAGGCCACGTCACCCTCCGCGGTCGGCCCTTCCAGAAGAGTCTCCTCGCCGAGGGTTCTCACGCCGGCGGTCACCACCGCCGGTGCCGGCCCCGTCGTCGCCGGAATCGCGGGGCCCTCCTCGTTCGAGGACGCGATCAGTTCGAGGTCGCCTCCCTCGCTGGGGGCCGCGTCGGCGGAGGAGTCCGCCTGCATCGATCGAATCTCGTCGGGGGTCGCGGGCGAGAGGAATGCCAGATTGATCCATGCGGCGGCCGAGTCCGGCAACACCACCTTGTGAAACGCATCGCCGTCGGAACCGACCGTCTCCACGAGTTGAAGTCGATCGCCTGGTTCGACGCGGGCGACCTCCTTCCAGCTGCGCGCCGGATCCTGACGGGCGGCGAGATTCGCGGCCTTGAGGGGTGTACGAACCGACACGACCACGAATCGACCGTCCTCGGACACCGCCGCGGTCTCGGCAGGAATGAAGCCGTGAAGATCGCCGAGTGCCTTGTCGCCGTGAATGCGTGCCCAGCCGAACCGCTCTTCGACCACGGCAAGCATCGTGCCCTCGGCGATCCGACCGATCGGATAGGCGACCGTGGCGCTGGCATCGGAACGGACGAAGGCATTGCCTGCAGAGACGCGATACCAGCGAGTGGCGCCGGTCGCGTCCCCGGCGTCGGTGGAGGGTGTCGTCGGAGACGCGGCGCCGGACTGCCCGGCAGGCGTCGCCGCCGTCGACCCCGACGGCACACCCGGGGTCTGGATCGGTTCGGCAAGGGACGCCGAGAGCAGGGAGGGCGCCGAGGTGGGGGTCGAGCCGACAGCAGCGACGATCAGTACGGCGAGGGTGATGGGCGTCATGCGCGGATGCTACCTCGTCGGCGGATTCGCGGGGCGTCGACGCGACGGCGAAGAGCGAAAGAGACCGGGTCCCGCCGACGTCGGTCTGACCACCTTGGCGCCCGACCGTACGATTGGCGACCCCTCGTCTCGATGCCGTATCGAGCACGAGCATGCTGCGACGCCCGACCGGTTTCCCGATGCCACGACCGTCCCGCTCTCACCTTCGCCGATTCGTCCTGCCGCTCGCGATCTGCGCCGCGGCCTCGGCGGCCTCGTGCAGTCGCCCCTACCGGGCATCCCTCGCGGATCCCCTCGAGCAGGTGGTGGCGGAGACGGCGCGACGCGAGGCGCTGCCCGAGGCCGACGAGACTCCCATCGTCGCGCTGGAGGTGGCGGAGACGCCCGTCGAGGAGGCGTTGGCTCCCCGCAGGGCGGAACTCGATGCCCTCGGTCCCCAAATCGAGGATGGGGGTCCTCGCCTGGACGTGGGCCGTGATCTCCTCGGATCCACGCCCCCACAGGCGAGCCTCGGTTTGCAGGAGGCGATCGCCGCAGCAGTCCGGAACAACCTCGGCGTGCAGGCCGCCCGCATCGATCAGGCGATCGGTCAGGCGGAGATCATCAAGGCCGAGGCGATCTTCGACGCGGTCCTGTTCGCCGGCACCGGCTTCGGGCGAACCGACCAGCCCGGTCAAATGGTGCTGGTCACGCCTCCGGGTGGAGGGCCGGCGGTCGAGGTCAATCCGGGGGGCACCGACAGTCGGCTGTTCGCCTACGAGGCCGGACTGAGCCAGTTCCTGCCCTCGGGAGCGACGGTCTCGGTGACCGCGGCGGGTGGGCGAAACGAGAATCTCCTCGCCGGACTGACCTTGTCGCCCAACCCGGCGTGGGACAGTTCGCTGACCTTGGCGCTGGAGCAGCCGCTGCTGCGGGGATTCGGCGGCGACGTCAACACCGCGCGGGTGGCGCTGGCCCGCAACGCGGATCGCCGAAGTCTGCAGGCGCTTCGGGAGCGCCTGCTGGCGGTCGTCGCCGACACCGAGGCGGCGTACTGGACCCTCGTGCTTGCTCGGCAACGCCTGGCGATCCGGCAGTGGCTCGTCGAGGTCGGCGAGGACGTGCGCGACATCCTCGAGCGGCGGCAGCAGCTCGACGTGACGCTTGCGGACTTCGCCGACGCCGTGGCGACCGTCGAGAGCCGCAAGGCCGAGGTGATCCGAGTCCGCCGCGACGTCGGCGTCGCGGTCGATCGCCTCAAGGCGCTGCTCAACGATCCCCGGTACCCACTCGGCGCCGAGACCACCATCGTGCCCGCGGACTGGATGGTCTCGACGCCGCTGGAGTTCGATCTCGCCGAGGTGCTCGCCACCGCGGTCCGCGAGTCGCCGACGGTGCAGCAGTCGCTGCTCTCGCTCGACGACGCCGCGATTCGCGAACTCGTCGCCGACAACGGGCGACTTCCGCAGCTCGACCTCGCCGCGGAGATGGCCTACTTCGGCCTCGGTGGCGACTTCGGCAACGCCTGGAACGAACTCGGGCAGGCCAACTTCATCGACTATGTGGTCGGCCTGCAGTTCAGCCAGCCGATCGGCAACCGGGCTGCCGAGGCGGAGTACCGGCAGGCGAGGCTGCGGCGGTCCGGCGCGGTGCTCGGCTACCGGCAGGCGATCCAGCAGACGGTGCTTGCGGTACGGATCGCCCTGCGCGACGTCGTCGCGGCGTGGCAGCTGATCGGTCAGACCCGGGCGTCGAGAATCGCGGCCGCGGAGAACCTGCGGGCGCTGCGGGTGCTCGAGCGCACCCGCGCGAGTCTGACGCCGGAGTTCCTGAACCTGAAGTTCCAACGCCAGAACGGCCTGGCCCTCGCGCAGGCGACCGAAGTGGCTGCGTTGGTGGAGTACAACGTCGCCATCGCCAACCTGCAGCGGGCGATGGGCACCGGTCTCGAGATGAACCGCATCGAACTGGCGCTTCCCGATGCCGGCGAGAACGTCTCGGCGGAGGCTCCGTGACGACGCCCGTGCCCCCGGTGGCGTCGGTGAACTCGTTGCCCGCGGACGACCAGTCGATCCTGCTGGCGGCCCAGTGGCTGCGGCAGGGGCGGCTCGTCGCGTTTCCGACCGAGACCGTCTACGGCCTCGGCGCATCATGCACCGACGAGTCGGCACTCGCCCGGCTGTACGCGTTGAAGGGCCGGCCCGGAGACAACCCGCTCATCGCCCACGTGGCGACGCCGGGTGAGGTCGGTCTGGTGGCGTGTCCCACGCCTCGCCAGGCAGGAATGCTGGCGGACCTTGGCCGGCGATTCTGGCCGGGGCCGCTCACCATGGTCCTTCCTCGCGGGCCCGGCATGTCGCCGTCGGCGACCGGCGGCAGGGACACGGTCGCGGTGCGGTGTCCGGCGCATCCGGTGGCCCGAGCCCTGCTGACGGCGTTCGGGGCGCCGATCGCGGCGCCCTCGGCCAACCGTTCCGGCCACATCTCGCCGACCTCGGCGGCGCATGTGCTGGCCGACTTCGCGAACGCCTCGGAGCTGCTCGTGATCGATGGGGGACCGAGTCGAGTCGGCGTCGAGAGCACCGTCGTCGATCTCGTCGCGGATCCGCCTCGCCTTCTCCGCCCCGGCTCGGTGCTGCCCGAGCAGCTCGTCGAGGCGCTGGGCGAGATCGACACGACGCCCATGTCGGCGCAGGGGGCGAGTCCCGGCACGGCGGCGCGGCACTACAGCCCGCGGACGCCCGCGCTGCTGCTCGACCTCGCCGGTCTTCGGCAGGCGCTCGCCGAGCGCCGCGAACCCTGCGCCGTCGTCGCCACCAGCGATCTCGACGTGCCGCGGCCGCACGGACGCATGTCCATGCCCAAGGACGCCGAGGCGTACGCGGCCCGGCTCTACGCGGTGCTTCGGGAGGTGGATCAGGCGGGCTTCTCGGCGATCCTCATCGAACGCCCGCCATCTCGCGTGGGGTTGTGGTCGACCATTCTCGATCGACTCGAACGGGCGACGACGACGGCGTGAATCGGCGGCCGCTTCGCGGGGCCACAAGGCGGCTCGGCCGACCGGTCACCAGTTCCGCATGGGAATTCGAACGCCGGTTCGATCGGCGCACTCGCGTGCGAGGTCGTAGCCCGCATCGGCGTGACGAAGCACCCCCATCAGCGGGTCGTTCGAGAGCACCCGCTCGAGCCGCGCCGCGGCCTCGTCGGTGCCGTCGGCCACGATCACCTGTCCGGCGTGCTGACTGAAGCCGATCCCGACGCCGCCGCCGTGGTGGAAGCTGACCCAGCTCGCACCGCCGGCGATGTTGGTCGCGAAGTTGAGGATGGCCCAGTCGCTGACCGCGTCGGTGCCGTCGAGCATCGCCTCGGTCTCGCGATTGGGCGAGGCCACCGAGCCGCAGTCCAGATGGTCGCGGCCGATCACGATCGGCGCCTTCACCCGACCGTCCCGCACCAGCTCGTTGAAGCGGAGACCGGCCTTGTCCCGCTCGCCGTAGCCGAGCCAGCAGATCCGGCAGGGGAGTCCCTGGAAGGCGACCCGTTCCTGGGCCATGCGAATCCAGCGGTGGAGGCTCTCGTCCTCGGGGAACAGCTCGAGCAGGGCCTCGTCGGTGATGCGGATGTCCTCCGGATCTCCCGAGAGCGCCGCCCAGCGGAAGGGCCCTCGACCGGTGCAGAACTGCGGACGGATGTACGCGGGCACGAATCCCGGGAAGTCGAAGGCCCGCTCGACGCCGGCGTCGAGGGCCCGCTGGCGCAGGTTGTTGCCGTAGTCGAACACCTTGCTGCCCGCATCGAGGAACCGCAGCATCAGGCGGACGTGTTCGCCCATGCTCCGCATGCTCAACTCGGTGTAGCGATGTGGGTCCTCGGCCCGCAGGCGATCGGCCTCGTCGCGGGAGAGACCGTCGGGGTAGTAGCCCTCCAACGGATCGTGTGCGGAGGTCTGATCGGTCAGGGTCTCGGGCACGATCTTCCGTTCATCGAGACGCTTGAGCAGGTCCACCGCGTTGCCGAGCCAGCCGATCGAGATCGCCTCGCCCTTCGCCTTCGCGTCGAGGGCACGGTCGATCGCGGCGTCGAGGTCGTCCTCCTCGACGTCGAGGTAGCGGTCGTGGATGCGCTTGGCGAGACGTTCGCGGCACATCTCCGCCATCAGGCACACGCCTTCGTTCATGGTGATCGCGAGCGGCTGGGCGCCCCCCATTCCGCCGCAGCCGGCGGTGACGTTCAGCGTGCCCTTCAGCGATCCGCCGAAGTGCTGGCGGGCGCACTCGGCGAAGGTCTCGTAGGTGCCTTGGAGAATGCCCTGGGTCCCGATGTAGATCCAGCTTCCCGCGGTCATCTGGCCGTACATCATGAGGCCCTTCGCGGCCAACTCGTCGAAGTGCTCCTGCGTGGCCCAGTGCGGCACGAGGTTCGAGTTGGCGATCAGGACCCGCGGCGCGTCGGGATGGGAGCGGATCACGCCCACCGGCTTGCCGGACTGGACCAGCAGGGTCTCGTCGGCTCCCAGTCGCTGGAGGTTCTCGACGATCGCGTCGAAGGCCTCCCACGATCGGGCCGCTTGCCCGCGGCCGCCGTAGACCACCAGATCCTCCGGACGTTCCGCGACCTCGGGATCGAGGTTGTTCATCAGCATTCGCATCGCCGCCTCGGCGGCCCAGGTCCGGCAGGTCTTCTCGGGACCGCGCGGGGCGCGGACGACGCGGGTGGTGGTGGGATCGATCGTGGTCATGGGCGAAGTCTAGGTTCCGCCCCCACGACCCGGTGCCGTTCCGGCGGACCTGCCGGTCGCGTCGGCCTCGGTGGTCATGCCGGGCCGAACGCGCCCTCGCGGACGAGACGCTCGATCGTCGCGATGTCGGGCGCGGGCGGCCGGTCGCCGAGCAGACGCGGCACCGTGGCGCGGATCCGGGCGTGGGCGTGTTCGACTCCGGCTCCGCTCCTCAGCGGTCGCTGGAACTCGAGGCCCTCGGCCATCACGAGCAGTTCGATCGCCACCACGCTGCGTACGAGATCGACGGCCGTCCGCAGCTTGGCGGCCGAGGTGGCGCCCATCGAGTTGTAGTCTTCGATCCCTGCGCAGGTGGGGATGTTCGCGACCGAAGACGGCGAGGCGAGCCCCTGAAGCTCGTTGCAGCACGCCGCCGCGGCGTATTGGGCGATCATCAGGCCGCTGTGGAGTCCTGGTCGCGGGCTGAGATGCGGGGTGACGGGGTTTTCCGGATCGCCGGCGGTCAGGAGCCAGTTGATCCGCCGTTCGGAGATGCCGGCGACGTGGGCGAGGGCGATCGCGAGGGTGTCGAGGGGAATCGCGATCGGCATGCCGTGGAAGTTCGCGCCGCTGAGGGCCACCGCATCGTTGCCGGTCGAATCGGTGAAGAGCAGGGGGTTGTCGGTGACCGCTCCGAGTTCGGCCTCGAGCGGCACGCGTGCCGCAGCGATCGTCTCGCGAGCTGCGCCGATGACCTGAGGAGCCGCCCGGAGGCAGTAGGGGTCCTGCACCCGAGGGTCGTTCTCGGCGTGCGAGGGAACCACCTCGCTGCCTTCGAGAAGTCGCTTGATGCGGGCGGCGACCTCGATGGGGCCACGCTGCCGACGGATCTCGTGCAGGCGCGGATCGAGGAATCCGTCGGTCGCGCGACAGGCGTCGATCGCCATGGCGGCGGCCACCTCGGCGGCGGCGAGGACTCGATCGATCTCGACGAGGCACAAGGCGCCGGAGGCCGCCATCAGGTGGGTCCCGTTGATGATCGAGAGGCCCTCCTTGGCGGCGGGGCGGAACGGGGCCAGTCCGACCTCGCGCAGTCCATCGCCGCCGGAGACCGGCCGCCCTGCGAGCGTCGCGTCGCCTTCGCCAAGCATCGCCAGGGCGACATGGGCCAGCGGAGCGAGATCGCCCGACGCCCCGACGGAGCCTCGCGACGGCACCACCGGAAGCAGGTCCGCGTCGAGCATCGACAGGATCAGTTCGATCGGTTCCGGGCGCACTCCGGAGTGCCCGCGGGAAAGGCTGGCCGCGAGCAGCAGCATCATCCCGCGGACCAGTTCGGACTCGAGTGGCGGACCGACACCCGAGGCATGCGAGCGCAGAAGGTTCGCCTGCACCTCCTCGAGCTCCGCCGGTTCGAGGCGCACTCGTGCGAGCGATCCGAATCCGGTGTTGACGCCGTAGATGGCGTGGCCCGCGGCCAGCGAACGCTCGAGCAGACGCCGTCCGGCGAGCACGGCGTCACGGGCCTGCGGTGCGAGCACGGCCCGGCGGCGGCGGTGGGCGACATCGTGCACCTCGGCGGGCGACAGCGGCGAGCCATCGAGGAGAAGCGGGTCGAGTTCGGTCACCCTGCGAGCTCCTGGGCGGGTTCCTGCGGAATGGCCACGGCGTGATCCGGCTGGATGCTACGACGCGGTCTTGCGGTCTGCGAACCCCGGAGTTCCGCGACGACCCACGCGTCGCTCCGAGCTCGCTGGACCCGGCCGAGGCGGATCTCGCGGAGAAACGGGACCGGATCGACCGATGCCGGACCCCGTCCGAGGTCGATACTCTCGACGAGGGCGACGCGGGTCCCTCCACCGTGTCCGCCGAGCCGCAGAAGATCCAACGCCCATGCTGAACGCCGCCATCCGCAACGCCATCTACTTCGGATCGATGCTGCTCGGCGCCCTGCTCGTCGGGGGGACCGCCGGGTCCTTCATGTCCGCGCGAGGTCTCGCCGGCCCGACGGTCTCCTTCGCGGAGAGCCCGACCCGAGGACTCGTGCTGCTCGGTCTCGCGCTCGTGCCCGCGACGCTGCTGGCGATCGTGGTGGGCAGGATCTTCAACGCGGTCGTCGGGTGCTTCGTGGTGGGCACGGCGATCGCGGGCCTGTCGATGCGGTTCGGCACGATCGAAGACTTCGTCTTTTCGAACGGCAATCCCGCGGCCGCGGCGGTCGAGACCGTCGTGTGGGCCGTGGTGGTCGCGATCCTCTCGCTGGTGGTCTTCGTCGGAAGTGGACCGCTGCCCGATCTCCAGCGCCGTCGTGGTTCCTGGCTCGCCGAACTGGCCGATTCCCGTGCCGCGATCTTCCTGGCGGCGTCGGCGATCGCGATTCCGGTCGTGTGGCTCGTGGTGCAGACGCCCGCCAAGGGGCAGGCGCTCGGTGGGACCATCGCCGCATCGGCCGCGGCCGGTTTCGTCGGTCGTCTGCTGTCCCCGAGAACCCAGCCGATCCTGCTGTTCGCCATGCCGGTGGTCGCCGGAGCCGCCGCGATGTCGATGGCCGCCTACGGCGTGAAGGGCGACATCGCCACCGCGTTCGTCGACGGCTCGCTCTCGCGGCTCGCCTACCCGATGCCGATCGACTGGGCGGCCGGAAGCCTGTGCGGCGTGGCGATCGGATTCGGGTGGGCGCGAGGTTTCGTCAAGGAGGATCCGGCGCCGGCTCCGACGCTCAAGCGGGCGATCCAGGGCTAGATCGCGTCGGCGAGTCGGGCGACCGTCGAATCGGGCCGATCCGTGCGCCACGAACCCATCGCGTGCAGTCGGCGCGGCGAGTCGGGAACGCTCCGTTGGCGTCGTATACTCGCGGCCATGCCACTCGTCGTCACCGGAACCGTTGGAATCGACACCATCCACACGCCCTCCGCGAACGTCGAAGGCGTCGCGGGAGGCTCCGCGGCCTACTTCGCCGCGGCGGCCAGCATGCTCGGGCCGGTGCGGCTCGTCGCGGCCGTCGGAGGGGATTGGCCGGACGAGCACCGGCGAGTCCTCACCGGCTTCCCGAACGTCTGTGCGAAGGGACTCGAGGTTCGTCCGGGCAGCAGGACCTTCGCCTGGGGCGGCCGATACTTCGACAACCTGAATCGCCGCGAGACGCTCTTCACCGAACTCGGCGTGCTGGAGGAGGCTCCTCCGCCGGTGCCTGCCGAGTACGCCGACAGTCGCTACGTCTTTCTCGCCAACACCCACCCGGCGGTGCAGCGGCAACTGCTTGCGGGCTTCCCCAATCGGGCGCTCGCGGTGGCGGACACGATGGACCTCTGGATCAACGTCGCCCGCAAGGATCTCCTGGCGCTCTTCGAGGAGCTCGATGGGGTCATTCTCAACGACGAAGAGGCCACGCTGCTGACGGAGATCCCCAACGCGGTCTCGGCGGCGCGGGCGATCGTCGAGATGGGTCCCAACTTCGTCGTGGTCAAGAAGGGCGAGCACGGTGCGGTGCTGGTGCATTCCGAAGGGGTCGCCACGGTGCCCGCGTTTCCGGCGCAGCTCGATCGCGTCGTGGACCCCACCGGTGCCGGCGACACCTTCGCCGGCGGCATGATGGCCCACATCGCCAAGTCCGACCGCACCGACTTCGAGACCCTCCAGTCCGCGTTGGCATGGGGCACGGTGATGGCGAGCCACACCATCGAGGCGTTCGGTCTCGACGGGATCCGTGCCATCGACGACGGGGACCTGAACACCCGGCTGGAAGAGTTCCGGCGGGCGGCGCGGATCGCGTGATGCAGCGGATCCTCAGACGCCGAGAGGCAGGCATCGGCCGAGCCCTCGCGTTCGGTCTGGTCGTGGCATCGATCGCGACCGTGGGCGCGACGGCCGATGCGGCGCAGCCCCAGTCCGCCGAGTCCCGCCGGGGCGCCGAGGGGCGAGGCGGCACGGAGAGTCTGCCGGGCCTCGACAAGCAGCAGATGGTCCGAAGCCGGATGCGCCGACTCGGCGCCGGTGGCACCGTCGACGAGGTTCGCTTCGATGCCGAGGGTGGCCGGGTCTGCTTTCGCCGCGGCCGGGAGTGGTTCGAGACCCCTTGGGATGGCGGGGAAGTGGTTTCGATCGAGGAGTCCGCCGTTCCCGAATCGGTGCGGGTGCGAGACGTTGCCGGATCGTCCGGACGCCGAGCCGCCCGAGGTCGCCAGGCGAGTCGAGAGCCGTCGCCGGATGGTCGTCTCGTCGCCGAGCATCGCGACCACGACGTCTGGATCACCGACCCCGACGGCGGCAACGCCCGACCGGTCACGACCGATGGCACCGCGGAGATTCGATACGGGCGAGCGAGTTGGGTGTACGGCGAGGAACTCGATCAGGACACGGCCATGTGGTGGTCGCCCGATGCCCGGCATCTGGCGTTCTACCGCTTCGACGACAGCGGGGTGCCGCAGTACCACCTGCTTCGCGGGCTCACCGATCTGCGTACGCGGATCGACAGCGAGCACTATCCGAAGGCGGGCGACCCCAACCCCGTCGCCGGCCTGCTGGTGCACGACCTCTCGAGCGGGGGCCTCGTCGAAGTCGATGTCGGCGATGAGCCGGACCGGTACATCTACAACGTCGGGTTCTCTCCCGACGGCACCGATCTGCTGTTCTTCCGCCTGAATCGGCGGCAGGACCGGCTCGAGCTGCTGGCTGCCGATCCCGAGACGGGCGAGAGCCGGGTGGTGCTCGTCGAGGAGCAGCCGTGCTGGCAGGACCACCGGCCGGAGATGCGATTCCTGCGCGGCGGCCGCCGGTTCATCTGGGAGAGCGAACGGACCGGCTTCGCCCACTACGAACTGTGGGATCTCGATCGCGGGCGCATCGCCGTGCTGACCCGCGGGGACTATCCGGTCGAGTCGATCGTCGACGTGGACGAGGAGCGGGGCGTGCTGCACTTCACCGCCCGCTGCGGCGAGCATCCGCTCGATCCCCAGTTGTGTCGGGTCAACCTCGACGGCACCGGACAGCGCATGCTCACGCCGGGCGATCGGCACTACAGCCGGTTCCGGCTGGCCGCCGACGGCACGAGGTTCACGGCGGTGGGGCAGCGCCTGGACGAAGCTCCACGGACCCGGCTGTTCGACGAGGATGGACGCGGGCTCGCCACCCTTGCCGAGGCCGACGATGCGGCCGCGACGGCGATCGGGCTTCGCGCACCCGAACTCGTCGAACTCGTCGCCGCGGACGGCGAGACCCCGATCTACGCGAGCCTGCACTTCCCGACGGACTTCGATCCCCGGAGACGCTGGCCGCTGCTGGTGGAGGTCTACGGCGGACCGACCGTCCAGGCCGTGTCCAACCGGTATCGCCCGGCGGATCCCGACTGCGAGTTCGGATTCGTGGTCGCCCGCATCGACAATCGCGGAACGCCCGGCCGAGGGAAGGCGTTCGAGACGGCGGCGTACCTGACGTTGGGTCAGACCGACATCGACGATCAGGCGGCGGCGGTGCGACAGCTGCTCGCGTCCCGCGACTACCTCGACCCGGATCGGATCGGCATCAACGGGTGGAGCTACGGCGGGAGCATGGTGCTGTGGGGACTGCTGCGTCATCCGGAGCTCTTCGCCGCCGGCGTCTCGGGGGCGCCCGTCAGCGACTGGCGAAACTACGACACGATCTACACCGAGCGGTACATGCGACTGCCCGAGGAGAATCCCGAGGGCTACGCGGCGAGTTCGGCGGTCGAGCAGGCGAATCGGCTCGAGGGAGCGCTGCTGCTCCTGCACGGCATGGTCGACGACAACGTGCATCCGGCGAACGCGTGGCAGGTCGCATCGCGACTGCAGGCGCTCGACAAGCCCTTCGAGATGATGTTCTTCGCCGACAGCGGCCACGGCGTCGGAAGTCCATCGATGCAGCGCCTTCGATGGTCGTTCCTGCAACGCGAGCTCGACGCGGCTCCGGGCGGTGCGCCGCCGGCCGCCGCCGGCCGATCGCCCTGATCGAAACCCATCTCGTCGTCGCTCGATGCGGCACATCGCGAGTCGGGTGTCGCACGTGCGCATGAAAACGCCCCGCGAGTGCGGGGCGCTTGTTCGAGTGGCGATGCCGGTTCTCGGCGTCGCGCTCGTGAGCGATCGTTCAGCAGACGAGGTCCTTCAGGCCCTTCATCGCGAGGATCTTCACCTTGCGGCTGGCGGGCTTGGCCTTGAAGGTCATCTCCTCGCCGGTGAAGGGGTTGATGCCCTTGCGCGCCTTGGTGGCGGGCTTGTTGACGATCTTGATGGTCATCAGGCCGGGGACCTTGAAGACCTGGCCGCCGGCACGCTTGCCGATGTCCTTCTTGATCTCGCCGCCGAGGGCCTCGAACACCTCGGAGACCTGACGACGGGTGAGCTCGGTCCGCTCGGCGATCGAGCCGAACAGCTCGCTCTTGGTGCGGGGCTTGTTGGCGGCGGCCGCCTTCTTGGTGGTGCGGGCCTTCTTGGTGGTCCGGCTGTTGGTGCGGGTCTTCTTGGCAACCTTCGTGGCCATGCGCTGAATCCTTTCGAAGCGTTCGAACCGGTCCGGCACGGCCACGGCGGCCGTCCGACCGGCGGAAGGTACACCAATCGGCAAGACGCCGCCAAGGCGCCCACCCCTAGAAATCAAGGGATTTTCGAAGATCGACGGAGGTCGCAGCGATCGGGTCCGTCAGGACGTCGCCGCCGCCGAGGCCGGTCGGACGGACGGTCGACCGACCGAGACGTAGACGAAGCCCAGATCCGCCATGGCCTGACGCCGGTAGAGGTTCCGCCCGTCGAAGATCACCGGGGCCTTCAAGCGGCGGGAGATCTCCGAGAAATCGGGGGTTCGAAACTCGTTCCACTCCGTGCAGATCACCAGGGCGTCGGCGCCGTCCAGGGCCTCGTACATGTCCTCGACCCTCGTCGCGTCGGGGAGGTCGCCCGCCAGATTCTCGAGCGCCACCGGGTCGAACGCCCGAACCGAGGCTCCCGCGGCGAGGGCCCGCCTCATGAGGGCCACCGAGGGAGCCTCTCGAATGTCGTCGGTTCGCGGCTTGAAGGCGACACCCCAGAAGGCCAGGGTCTTGCCGGCGAGATCCTCGCCGAGCTCGTCGGAGATCTTCGACCAGAAGAGGTCCCGCTGTCGCTGGTTGACCTCGTGCACCGCCTCGTTCAGCCGGCAGGGGAAGCCCACCTCGCGGCCCATCGAGGCCACGGCGAGGGTGTCCTTCGGGAAGCACGAGCCGCCGTAGCCCAGGCCCGGGTGCAGGAACTGGTTGCCGATTCGGCGGTCGGCGCACATGCCCTCGCGCACGGCGGTGATGTTGGCCTCGTAGTGCTCGCAGAGCGTGGCGATCTCGTTCACGAAGCTGATCTTGCAGGCCAGCATCGCGTTGGAGGCGTACTTGACCATCTCCGCCGAGCGGACGTCCATGACGAGGATGGGATGGCCCTGGCGGACGAACGGGTCGTAGAGATCCCGCATCGTCTCGGCCGCTTCATCGCTCTCGACGCCGCAGACCACGCGGTCGGGCTTCATGAAGTCGTTGATCGCATCGCCTTCCTTCAGAAACTCCGGGTTGTCGGCGATGTGGAAGGGGACCCGGGTCCGAGACCGAATCAGGTCCCGCACCTTGTGGCTCGTGCCCACGGGGACGGTGCTCTTCACCACCACGGTCTTGGCCTTCTGGCCGGGGCCGAGCCGCTCGAGCGCGTCGGCGATGTCCTCGGCGACCTTCAGGACGTACTGCAGGTCCGCGGAGCCGTCCTCGTCGCTCGGCGTGCCCACGCAGATGAAGATCGCGTCGGCATCGTCGTAGGCGGTGGTCTTGTCGGTCGAGAAGTGCAGTCGTCCGGCCTTGCGGTTGCGAACGATCATCTCGTCGAGACCGGGTTCGTAGATCGGGCTCCTTCCACCCTCGAGCATGGCGATCTTCCGCTGATCGGTGTCGAGGCAGGTGACCTCGTTGCCGCTCTCTGCAAAGCACACGCCGGTGACGAGGCCTACGTAGCCGGTGCCAACCATGGTCAACTTCATCGGGAAGGTCCTCTCAAGCGGAGACGCGGGCCGACGGCGGGGCAATCGGCAAGGGTGTCGACGGAACGGGAGTTCGGAAGGGATGCGTCGCCACCGGGAAGCCCGGGACGTCGATTCCTCCGACGCTCGCGGGTCATCGGCGGTTCGGCGCCTGGGATTGAAGGCGGTTCGTGGCCTCGGGGCGACTTTCGATCGGGCCGTCGCTGGCGGCGGCCTCGAGTTCCAGCAGGGTTCGCTTGATTCGAAGGGCCGCGACGGTCCGGGAATCGGACCGAGGAGGCGTCCGATCGAGGCCGGTGGAAGGCACCGACGGAAGGGAGTTCGCCTCGCCCGAATACCCGCCGAGCCGCCCGCCCGCCGCGACGACGCGGTGGCAGGGCACCAGCACCGGCGCCGGATTCGTCCGCATGGCCCGGCCGACCGCTCGGGCGGCACCCCGGTGTCCGATCGAACTGGCCAGCTGGCCGTAGGTGATC
>Ga0208150_1000596_pt1 | contig 14057 bp, 12 predicted proteins | sample DEB08_DNA_8_FD_184534 | JGI IMG/M metagenome (GOLD analysis project Ga0208150, IMG submission 184534) | Aqueous microbial communities from the Delaware River and Bay under freshwater to marine salinity gradient to study organic matter... | ecosystem: Environmental > Aquatic > Marine > Coastal ...
ACTTTGCTAGAAATCTTAATAAATATCTAACCAAGGAATACAAGCAAGCGAATATTGAGTTATGGGGTGACCCGTCTGGCGGCTTTAGGGACCAACAAGGGGTTACTGCGTTTGATCTGTTTAAAAAAGAACAGTTGTTTGTGCGTCCCGCACCATCGAATAAGTTTGAAGTCCGAAGGGAAGCGGTATTGTCGCCACTGTTGCGCTCAAGCAATGGCCTGCCGGGTATTGTGGTAAGTCGGCAAAAAGCCCCAATGGTGCGACGAGGGTTTAACGGTGGGTATCACTATAAGCGGTTGAACGTTGGGGGCGAGGCAAAGTATAAATTAGAGCCAGAAAAAAACCGGTTTAGCCACCCGCACGATGCGTTGCAGTATGCGTTATTAGGCGGTGGCGAGCATAAAACGATGCTAGGTCGAAACGAAAAAATGCAAAAGCCTACAGTCCTTCCCAAGTTTAAAATCTTTTAGTATACTATGGAAATGAAAAAAATTAAATGGTATGTGGTGTTTCGACGCATTAGCCCGACCAAACACCCAACCATGCGAATTTTAAAAAAGATTTTAAACCATAACATTCAACACGTATTTGCGTTACGGACGATCAGTCCGCACACGGTGGCAATTGATTATACAGGGTTTAATATAAACACTAAACTATATGAAAATCAAACGGCCGAAGAGGTTTTAAATTTTTATTTTAGCCGCCCAAAGTATTTAGTTGTCGAATATGAAACGACCGAAAAAGACTGTAAGTCGGGGTTTCATATTGGAAATATTATACCGGGGTGTGTTAGTATAGTGAAAATGGCGTTAGGAATAACTAATTATGCGATTACCCCTTACGAATTGTACAGATGGTTAGTGATAAATGGAGGTAAATTATGGGTGGCGGCGGACCAAAATACGACGACTCAGTACAGCGTCAGCAATTAGAAATGCAACAAGAACAGTTGAGACAGCAAGAAGAAGAAAGTCGAGCGCAACGAGAAAAAATTGCGCTTGAAAATACTACCGCTTTATTGGCGTTGCGGCGGGGAACTTTAGGGCGACGGTCGCTGTTGTCCACGTCTGAGCGAGGCGTTGTATGAACGTAAAGGAAAAGTTTTTAGCGACGTTCAAAACACTAGAATCTCGCAAGCAGCAATGGGATTCAACGTATGAAGAAGTGTATGAGTATTGTATGCCGCAACGAAATTTATTTAGCGAAGCGGTTAATGGTGCTAAACGGGATAACGCTCAAGTTGTTTTTGATTCAACCGCAGTAAACGGGACTCAAAAATTTGTGTCGAATATACAGAACGTGTTGGTGCCGCCGATGAAAAAGTGGGCTCGGTTAAAAGCGGGGATGTTTTTGAAAAATGAAGACGGGCAAGACGACCCCAAAGTGCTTAAAGAATTAGAAATTATGGAGAATCGGTTGTTTGATTGTCTTCATGCGTCGGCGTTTGACCAAGCAGTATCCGAAGCGTTATATGACGTAGCGGCTGGGACCGGCGCGTTACTAATACGCCCCGGCACAAATAGGCAACCATTACTGGTAGAAGCGGTACCGATTGCTAAGCTATACATAGCAACAGGGGCCGATAACACTGTGGATACGGTGTTTCGAAAAATGAAAGTACAATACCGAAACATTATGGACACGTGGCCGGATGCAAAGATACCAAAAGAGATGCAAGACGCCTACGCAGAAAAACCCATGGACGAGTGCGAGCTTATAGAGGGGATGTATCCCGAAGAAATCACGGCAACCTATATGGTCGATGGGGTGCAAAAAACTGAAAAGGTTATGGGGTTTAAGTATTGTATTTTGGCAACCAAAGGGAAGCATCTACTTGTGGAGCGCGACGAAGAATTCTTGCCGTGGGTGGTGTTTCGATGGTCGGTGGTTGCTGGCGAGTGGTATGGCCGGGGGCCGCTTCTGTATGCATTGCCCGATATTAAAACGCTTAACAAGTCGATAGAATTTGACTTAAAAGCAGCAGCGATGACCGGGCAGCCGCCGCTTCTGGTTGGGGACGATGGCGTTATGAGTTTAGAGAACATGAAACTGGAACCGGCAATCGCAATACCAGTGTATTGGGATATGGCCGGCCCCAAAATACAATACCTGAGCCCGCCGCCGTATTCTAATTTACAACGAATTATTGTCGAGGACTTGCGGAAAAACATTAACGAGATGCTATTTACCGACCCGCTAGGCCCGATTGACGCCCCAGTAAAAACTGCTACCGAGCAAACGATTCGCCAGCAGGAATACGCTAATCGATCAGGCTCTTCGTTTGGGCGGCTGTTTCGGGAGCTTGTGGCAAAAACGGTTGACGTGTCGTTAAAATGCTTAGAGAAGGTGATCGACCCAGAGGGCAACCCGATGATAGAGTTAAATATGTTTCGGGTAAATGGGCTTGAGATTGACGTTCAGAGTTTGTCCCCGTTGGCCACGTTGCAAGAAGAGGAAGAAATCTTGAGCCTTATGCGCTATTCAAGGCATATGATGGAGATTAAAGGCCCAGAAATGTTAGAAACGGTTTTAAATACCGCAGAATACGCACGTAAAATTGCCACGCATTTGAGCCTACCGGAGGGCATAGTACCGACCGAGGAGCAATCGGCTCAAATTCAGCAAAATATTATGGCCATGGCGCAAGAGCAATTAAGCCAACAAACGCCACAAGCGGCACCGGAGGTTGGGTAATGATACAGATTCCGTTTAGCGACGAAGAAAAGGCAGTATTACTTCGGCTATTTCGAACCCCAGACGGGCAACAAGCATTACAAATATTGGAAAATAACACGATCGGGAAGCCGGTAATACAAATGGTGCACCCCGATAGTGGGAATACTTTAATGGCAGCAGCACAACGAGAAGGACAGAACAGTGTAGTACGACAAATTAAACGACTTTTAGAGCAAGTGAAAAATAAAGCTAAGGAGGCTAATTAATGTCATTACTTGAAACCCCAACAGAAAGTGTAGAAACCGAAAACGTGCAAGCAGAAAGTGTCGCAACAGAAGCACCAGAAGCAACAGAAGTACAGGCCGAAGTTGTTAGTGCTGAAACGGAAACTGTGGATTTGCTGGGCGGTAAATATAAAACTGCTGGCGATTTAGCGGCGGCGTATAGCGAACAGAGTAAATACATCGGGGAGTTGCGGAAAAACATTAAGGACGTCGAGGATAAATATAAAGTCCCAGATAATTACGATTTTAATTTTGAAGAGGGCGGGCAGCTAGAGAAGTATAAAGGGTTAAGTGAAACATTGGATTTGCCGTACCTTGCAGACGTTTTTAAGAAAAACGGATTAAATAAAGAGCAAGCCGAAGGGGTGCTTGAAAGTTACCTAGAGTCGATTGAAGCGTCAAAAGTTAAGCCAGAGGACGAGTTGCTAAAACTTGGGCATCGAAAAGAGCAAGTGCTTGGTGAGCTTAATAATTATAAAAAGGGATTGAACGAAGCCGATCAAAAAATACTGGATAGCATGGCTACGACCGGAGAGGCACTGGATTTTTTACACCGGAATCTAGTTAAAGAAAAGCTAACTATTCCGTCGGGCAACGTATCGGCTGTGTCAAAACAGTCGGCCGAAGAGCTTTTATCAGAAGCTAGAAAGTATCAGAAAGAAAATGGTCATCTGTTTGAGGCTTACCCCGCAAAACAAGAAGAGTATTTAGGCAAAATGCGAAAATACTTTCAAGCGGCGGGCATACCGGTTGACAATTAAAAAAAAGTAAGTTATACTGTTTGTAGTTTTTTTATGGTAACCTTTTTTTTAAAGCCCGTAAAAAACTAAAGTTGACCCAAACTTTAAATGGCAGATGAGGCCCGCTAAGTGGCGATAACCCAATTCGACTGTTGTACTAGTTGTTAAGAATTGAGGATAAACCATGTCATATAATATTTTAAACACTATCCAATTCAAAACGTTTGAATCGGATGTTCATCACGAATTTATTGAAGAAGGCGGAACATTAAGAAATACCGTACGAGTTAAAACTACTGGCGGCGAATCGCATCAGTTTCCAATTTACGGAGCGATCCGCATGACTGAGCACTCTGTTGGTACGGAAGTTTTACAGAGTAACCCCCCGGTTTCTAAAGTTACTATCACGATTAAACGATACGCTGGGCGTGTATCTTGTGATGATTTCCTAAAAAGCGAAGTTAACTACGACGCAATTGCAGAGTTAAAACCAGCAATTACTGGAGCGTGTCGCCGAAAAGAAGACCAGATCATCATTGACGCTTTGGTTGCAGCTTCTCCGTCAAAAACTGTTGCTAAAAACATATCTGGTAGTAACGACAACCTAAACGTTGCGATGATTGCTCAAGCAGCTTTATTGCTTGACGAAGATGGTGTACCGGATGAAGGCCGTTACATTGTTGCGAGCGCACGAGGCAAACACCACTTGACTCAAGAAACCGATGTTAAAACGATTGATACAAGCGCAGTCAAAACTTTGGTGAATGGTAGCATCTCTAGCTTTTACGGCTTTGATTTCAAATTTATTGGCAATAACGGAGCAGAAGGTGGATTACCTTTGGCTACTAATGACCGAACAAACTTTGCCTATAACCGGGATGCGGTCGGTTACGTTATGAACCGAGACTTCACTATGCGCGTAGAGTATAACGCAAATACTATTTCTGACGAGATTGTTATGTACTTTTCGGCTGAGGCTGGCGTTATCGATGCGTCTGGTCTGGTTAAAATTACTACTGACGAGTCATAAGGAGGACAGGTAAATGGCATTCGACATTAATTCATTTAAAGCAATCACTCAGTACGGACAGGACACTCCCGATTTGTTCATTTACAGCTCGCCCGATGCGTTGTCTGTAATTCGAGCAGCCGGGTATTTTAATGATCGGTCTGTAAACTTGAAAGTGAACGACATAATTCTTGTTGTGTCTTCAACTGGCGGAACCCCGGTTCACAGTTTTAACGTTGTTAACAGCAACACTGGTGGCGTCGTTGACGTAACCGATGGGCTTGTTATCACAGCTACTGACACAAACTAGAGCTTATGACGCTTACAAAAGTTAGCCTATGCACCGCCGCGCTACTTCTAATTGGAGCCGACGAGATCACGTCGTTTTCAGATAGTACGCGCGAGGCTAAACTATGTAAAGCGTTGTATGACACGACTAAGGATGGCTTGTTACAGAGCCATCCTTGGCGGTTTGCGATTAACCAAATTGAGCTTAATAAATTAGCGGCGACTCCGCTATATGGGTTTTCTTCGGCGTTTCAGTTGCCGGCTAACTATTTACGGTTGGTTAAGAAAGATCCGCCGACGTTAGACTACGAGATTCACGAGGATAAAATATACTGTAACGCAACGGCATTAAAAATCACGTATGCGTTCTCTCCGCCAGAAAATAAGTTCCCGGCCTATTTTGCCCGTGCGCTTGAGTTTGCTATGGCTCGACTACTGGCTATTGCCTTGCAAGAAGACTCGGATAAAGCGATGGTCTATGGCAATCTATTAAAACAGCAGTTGATTGACGCTAAGTTAATAGATTCTCAAAATTCAGGGGGGAAGGGAACGGCACCGGGAACGCAGAGCTACCTTGCGGTTAGGGGCTAATGGCGCGTAAAACAAAACTTATAGCCGCACAACGGTCGTTCGTGGGGGGCGAGATTAGCCCTACGTCGATAATGGATATTCGGCGGGAGCGGTATGCGGATTCGGCTAAGCAATTAAGGAACGTGTACGTAAGCCCGGAGGGGTATGCGTTTCGTCGGGAAGGACTGGAATATGTTGCGGCGACGACGTCGAACCAAGAAGCTCGCTTAATTAATTTTGAGTTTAACAATATTCAAACATATTTGTTAGTGTTTACGGCTGGCGAGTTCAAAGTGTATAAAGATGATGTTTTGCAAGCGACGGTTAATAGCTCGCCAATATCTACGTTAACGTTAGCGCAAATACAAGAGATGGATTTTACGCAATCAGCGGACACTTTAATTTTAGTGCATCCGGATGTTGCCCCTATTCAAATTCAGCGAACGTCGCATACAGCATGGACAGCGGCTTACATTACGTTTGAGCACATTCCGGTGTATGCGTTTGATGGCGTTACCGTGACGGAGCCGGCAACGAATCATTTGACTTTAAGCTCGGTAAGTGGTCGAGACGTTACCGCAACTTCTACTCAAAATATATTTAGCGCAAGCAGCGTTAACCAGTACATAATTGGTAAAAAAGGCGGCATATTGTTTATTACTCAATATGTTAGCGCAACCCAAGTTATTGGGGATGTTCACGTTGATTTTCCCGATACGTCGATTGACGGCGGGGATTGGGAGTACGAGTCGGGGTACGAACCAGCATGGAGCGCAAGTCGTGGGTGGCCGGTTAGTTTAACCTTTTATCAATCGCGGTTGTGGTTTGGCGGAAGCAAATCGCGTCCACAAACGCTTTGGGGATCTAAGGTTAGCTACTTTTATAATTTTGATCTTAATGGGAGTAATGCTGCCGACGCCATTGATGTGACACTGGATAGTGACGAGCTTAATGCGATTCAGCGAGTGTACCCCGGCCGGACGTTTCAAATTTTTACTACGGCTGGGGAATACTACATACCGAACCGAGATACTGAACCAATTACGCCCGAAAACATTTCAGTGTTACCGGCAACTGGCCATGGAGCTAGTGCGGTTACCCCGGTGTCGGTGGATGGCGCAACAATTTTTGTTCAGAACAACGGTCGTGTTATCCGAGAGTTTGTGTATAACGATGTGGAAAAAAGTTATAATGCGGCCAATGTTTCGATTTATTCGTCGCATTTAATTAATGCCTCTCGGAGTTTGGTCGTGCGAAAAGCGACTAGTACGGTGCCTGCCGATTTTGTTTATCTGTTAAATACGGACGGAACGATTGCGGTATTTAGTGCATTGCGTTCGGTTGGGTTGGCGGCATGGAGTTTGTTTACGACTGAGGGTGAATTTGAAGATGTCACGGTCGTTAATGAAGTTGTCTATGTCGTAGTTAAACGGACAATTAATGGGAGCACAGTGCGGTATATTGAGAAGTTTAACGAGGCGGCGTATATGGACGCGTCTAAACTTTCAACTAGCGGCTCGCCTACGGATACGTGGACGGGGTATGGCCATTTGGACGGCGAGACGGTCAAGGTCCGGGGAGACGATTACATTTTACAAAACGTCACGGTTGCCAGTGGTAACTTTACGAGTTCCCAAAAAGTTAGTGCGATTGAAGCCGGCATTAATTTTTCAGCCAGCATTGAGACGTTGCCGATTGACGTTGATCTTGGCGGCTATTCAATGGCTGGCCAATACCGGCGACTAGTTAGTGCTCAAATTCGGTTGCACAATTCTAGAAACATATCTGTAAAATTTTTAAATAACACCTACGTACCGGCGTTTCGTCAATTCGGCGATTTACTAGACTCACCCATTCAAACTTTTTCCGGTTATAAAAAAGTGTATTTGAACGGTGTCGATCGAGAGCCAACGATAACGATTACCCAAACCGAACCTTTAGAATTTATTGTATTAGGAACCCTAGTTGAGGTAAAATAGGAGTAATTATGGCAGTACCATTCGTAGCAATTATCGCAGCAATCTCAGCGTACTCGGTATATAGCCAGTCGCAAGCGCAAGCAAACATGGCTCAGTTTCAAAAACGACAATCTGAATTGCAAGCAAAACAATTGGAGCTACAAGTACAGGCAGAGAAAACACAAGCGGCAGAAGACGAGCTCCAACGACAACAACAATTGCGAGAAGTTATGTCGGCACAACAAGCGGCGTTTGGATCAGCTGGGGTATATGGCCGGTCATTCGAGGCGTTGCAAACCGCAGACGTTGGTAAAGTAGCGCGGGCAGACCGACTCGGCAAACTGGCTACGTCTACTCGAGAGCTTGGGTTGCGAACGAGCATTGCTCAAGAGCGGGCTCAAGCAAGGCAATATGGATATGCGGCGGGCGCAGCTCGGACTAGTGGGCTACTGGGGGCACCGTTAGCGGGCTTATCGTCCTATTACGGTATGCGAGGCGGGGCTCGGTGAGTTTAGCGTCTCGAACACCGAGATATGGGGGTCAAGGCGTGTCGTTGCGTTCGGCTCCGGTTCAGGCTCCGTCGATTAATCCCGCTGGAATGGCTGGCGCAGAGCGAGCTAAACAGCGTGTACTTGGCTTGGCTAGTTCAACACTTGTGGCGTTTCAGCGTCAAAATCTTATTGCTCAGCAAGCCACTGCCGATCTGTACTATACGTCGACGACTTCTGAGGTTCAAACAAAAGTTGCCCGAATTTTTGATGAAAACCCAAACCCAGACAAGGCCCAAAGGTTAGCAACGGCGTATGTGGACACGCTAGTTAGCGAAGCTCCCGAGCAATACAGGGATAAGCTATCGGTATTGAGCAACGCGATTGTTAATCAACGGTTGGTTAAATCTCGTGAGACGTTTAGTAACAATTTACAATTAGATCAACAAAAAGCAAATGAGAGCCATCATGAACAGCTTGTTGAAAGTTTAAAAAATATCGACGTGTCTACGCCGGAAGGGCAACAACTAACTGCAATTTATTTAGAGGAGCTTGAAGACAGTCGGGAGCGTCGGCTACAAAGTGAGGTGTTGCGCAAGGGGTATCAAACGCCCGAGCAGGTTGCGTTATTAGATCGGAAGTATGCAGTGGAGCGTGCGGCAGAGATTGAGAGTATTCAAGTGTCCCAGCTTACTACGTATGCGATTGCGCAAGACAATATGATTGGCTTCATGGCGGCAGTACAAACCGGTGACACAGGCATTGAAGCGTTTGATACGTTACCCGACGACGTAAAACTAAAAGCTGCTGAAAGAGTTAAACAAGCGTTTAACACACAATTACAGGCAGAAAACTATGCGGAGAAGCAACAAGAACAGCAACGCGTTGAGCAACAGCTTGTACGTGGCGAACAGCTGATAAGTATGGATCCTAACGATCCTAATGTTGGGGCGGCAGAAGAAGCGTTTGTCTCTACTGGTAAAACGTTTCAGGAGCGACAACAATTAAGAGAGTTTAGCCAAAGTTGGAGAAACCAAGCGACGGAGACGGATCCGTTACTTAAACGGCAGTTGACGCTTCGGGTTTACCAAGGCGATGGCCAAGTTGTTAAACAGGAAATTTTAAGGGGGGAGTACCCCGCTGGGTTGAGCTCGGGCGATTTGACGTATGTCATGAATACAATAAAACAGCAAGAAAATGAATTTTTCCAATCACCGGCGATGAATAGCATTAAAGAGCGGATGTACGCAATTGTCGGCGGCAAGCCGCTTGATGTGTTTGCGGCGTTTGCGGCGGTCTCAACAGGGCAAAGTACAGAAAGGGAAGCCAATGCCGATGAGCTAATTGCTACCCAGATGGAAGCCATGGCAGACGCTTACGAGCGTGGCGAGATAAAAACGACGCTTGAGCTAAAACAATATGCGGAACAAAACGTGTATCCGGCACTTCGGGAAGCCATGGGGGAACCAGATACTGGAACGTACAAAACGAACCAGGAGTTACTAGAAGCGTTTAAGAATGGGGAACTATCACGAGAGGAATACAAAGCATTGAGAAAGGAGCTAAATAGTGGCAAACGATAGACTAGACGAAGAACAAGACCTTACTTTTCAGGATGCTATTGCAGTCAGCATTGAGAACACTGCGAGTGGGGCGGAGGCGCGAGCAGCCCGCGAGGCTACAGCAGAACGGATAGACGAGCAGGTTCGGCGGGAGTTAGAAGCTGAGTCTCGCCGAGAAGCGTTGGGGGGCCTCGGTGGTGGGGCATCATACGACCCGTTAGCACAAGCGTTTGACGACCCAGAAGTCGTGGCCAAGGTTATGGACATACCGAAGGGGGCGGTGGCTGGTGTTTTAAATACGGTTGAGTCTATAAAGAATTTAGGCATTGACGTAGCCGATGTCGTTTATGGCCCCGGGGCAGATAAAATCTTAGATAACTTACGGAAACGCCTTAGCGTGACAAACATTACCCCAGAGACTAAAACGGCAGCGGGGGGCGTGGCGGAGTCTATTACGCAGTTTGCCGCAGCGTTTTTACCAATCAGTCAGGCATCCCGTGCGGCGGGGGTTGCTAAAGCCGCAGCCAAAGTACCGAAGCTCATAAAAGCCGGAGCTCAAGAAGCAGCCGCAACGTTTATAGGATTTGAGGAGCGAATGGCCTTAACCGAAAGTTTAGTTAAAGCGGTAGATCCCGAGCTGGCTAAAAAATTACCGGCGTATTTAAAAGAAGACGCAGATGGCTCGCCGTTTGAAGCACGTGTTGCTAATGCGTTAGAGGCCTCGGGTTTTGGGTTTGCGATTGGTGTTGTAGGGCAAGGCCTTCGGTCCGTGCGCGACATGGCTCGAGTACACCAAGCTCGAACGGTAGTCGAAAAGACTGTCAAACCAGCACGGGAGAAAATGGCTAAAGTTCGTACCCGCTTGGAAAAATTAGCTAAGGAACAGGCACAACCTCCCGAGGCGGTACAGCGACTAAAGAAAGCGGTTGAGGAGCCAGCTAAAGAAACTAAAACCCGAAAAGAGTTAGACGAAGCGGCGAAACTTCTTGGCACCACGGTCGAGGACTTAAAGTCGCGAGACGCATATAAAGCAGCTAAGGAGTTAAAGATTGACGAGCAGATTGCTGCGGTAACGGTTATTCAAGATAACCAATACCAAGAGCTTAAAAGAGCGTTTACTGATTTAGAGCCCCTTATTAAAGTGGGTGATGAGCGAGCAGTTACCACTGCGTTGGAGCTGGCCGAAGATTACCTAAAAATTGCGCGGACTGCACAGGATGTTGCGGGCGAAGCGGCTAGGGGTATGCAACGCCGAAGCAAAGAGAGTAGCGTCAGTTTTTTTAACTCGTTGCAGAAATCGTTAGCTGAGGGGCAAATTAGCGTGGAGGATAGGCAAGATTTAGCTAAAGCGATTGTATCGTTGGTTGAATTAGACGGTGACGTTGCGGGTTTTCTTGGCGGGCCAAGTAAACGGACGCTTACAAAAGTTAGAGACATCAACGATTTAATTGCCCGTCGGTTTAAAAGTTTCTTATTGTCCTCACCAGTGTCTATGCTCCGGGACGTGTCTTCGGATATGTATCGGCATACGTGGGAAGTGGCCGACCGGTTTGCGGGGGCGACGGTAAGTTCGGCGCGACGCGGGGCCAAAGCAGCAAAAACGATTAAGCAAGAAAAAGGCTGGGCGGGATTCGTTGACGAGGCGTATCGCAACGGTGTGTTTCGACAAGCGACTGAGGCAACGGATATTACGTTCACTGAGGCTAAGGCGTTATCGGCCGGATACGCCGAGTATTGGAAACAGGTGATCGTTGGCACCGGCAAGATTGCAAAATTAAATGCTAAAAAAGCCAAAGAGGCTGCCGCAGAAACCGGAAAGATTAGCGCAATCAAGACTGGAGTTCGAGGGTTTTTAGATGACATGGCGGAAAAAGCAAAATCAGTTCGCTTGGATTCAAGTACAAAACTAAACGTGAAAGAGACCGACGTTAAAATTGCAGATTTAGCGGGGCGGCCAGACAATGTGGCCTTACGGGGCTTAGATTACGCAACGTCGGCGATGGAGCCGGTGCTGGGTTTTTACCGCAACAAAGATCACGTTGGGCAAGCAATTGTGTTTCGTGCAGAGCTTAAAGCGCGAGCAATATCACGAGCGACAAACGAAGGGCTGACGGGAGAAGCGTTTAACGCCCGAGTAAAAGAGCTGTCTACAGACATTTGGGAACAAGAAGACTTATACGATTTTCTAAACAAAAAAAACTTACGCTCGCTAAAAGATAAAACGCTTTCGCAGCAAATGGCGGCAGGTCGGCAGGCGTGGAGCGAAGCCAAGCGCGTAAGTTTAACCGAGGAGCTAACCGGCATCGGGAAGGGTTTTGAGTCCGTGGTTAATGAAATACCCGGAGGGTTCATGCTATTCCCGTTTGTGAAGACCACTTACAATTTGACTAAGTACGAGTTGGCAAAATCGCCACTAAGTTTGTTAAATGTGCGAGGCACTTCACTAACTCAAAAAGCATTACGCAGCGGATCGGGCCGTGAGAGGGATTTAGCCATTGGCCGAATGTCTATAGCTACGGGCGCGCAAGTATTGGCCTTTAAGATGGCATATGATGGCTTCATTCGCGGATCGGTCATAAAAGATCCGGGACAACGGGCTACTCTAGACAATGCTGGTATGTTTGAAAACTCGATGCGCATTGGTAATACGGTTATCGGCCTAAACGATTTTAGCCCATTGAGCGCGCCATTTATCAGAGCGGCTAATGTGGTGGAGTTGTTGCACTACATGGACGGCGATACTATTGAAGACAGTGTTGCCGAAGATATGACTAACTATATAGCTGCGGGTATACTTGGGATTGCCGATCAGATGGCGAGTTCAAACTTCACGGGGCAATTTGGAGACTTGTTTAATATTGTAACTGAACAAGACGAGTATGGGTTGAAGCGAGCCGGTAAGAGTTTAGTTACAGGTTTGACTGTTCCGGGCGCAGTAGCTTGGACGTCTCGGTTTTTTGAAGACAATAAAAAACAAACCGATACGTTGTGGGAAAGTATACTGGCTCGATTAAATTTAGGCGAGGACAAACTTGATAAATTTGGCCGGCCGATTCCAAGGCGTTCGACAGCGGTGGGTAATATAATCCCGATTTCAATCACGCAATATGGTGCAAACGACAAACTTGCCATTGAGGAGTTAAACAACGGTACTATTATTCGTAAGCCAAGTCGTCGGTTACCCACCCCGGTAGGACAAGCGCGTTTAAATGCCGATGAATACAACCGATTACTAGAGTTGATGGGCGAGTTAGGGACGTATGACAAAATGTTAAAATTGACTGAGTCGCCCTTCTACCAGTCGTTGCCAGCTATACCGGCTAAAGAGATGGAAAAGATTGGGAAACCAACGGCGACCCGTGGTGGAGCCTTGCGAAAACTGTATCAGACATATTTGAAACTGGCACAGGATCAGCTATTACTTGAATACCCAGAGATTACGGCTCGGGCGGTGGCCGATAAAAAAGAATACTTTGTTGAGGGAAAAACTGCCCCCGTAACTCGGTTTGCACCGAATGAGAAATGATATTATACTATAGGAGATAGACCATGGCAAATGTACCAGTAAACGATATAAATCCAATTCACCAATATGTGGCTACAGCAGGTCAGACCGACTTTATATTTACGTATGTGATTTATGAAACGTCCGACATAAAAGTGTATCTTAATGATGTACTTAAAACGGAGACTACCGATTATACAGTTAAAAACTCCGACGGGTCAAGTATCACTGCGGATGACCTGGCGGATGGTTTAGCTGGCGGTAAAGTTGTTTTTAGCACCGGCTTAGCATTAAACGACAACGTCACGCTTTTTCGAGACATCCCGGCGGAGCGAACAACCGGTTTTACAACGTCGGGGGCATTCAGCGCGGACGCTATGAATTTGGCATTAAATAAAATTATTGCTCTTATACAGCAAGTTCAGAGAGATGGCGAGCGGACAATCCGTCAGTCGCCGTCAGATACTGGGGCTTCGCCTATTGAGCTTCCACCGCTTGACGAACGAAAGGGCAAGTATATGTTCTTTAATAACACTACGGGGGTTCCCGAAGCGGGGCCCGGAGCTTCCGTCGGCGATTACGCAGTATCGGAATTTGGGCAAGCACTTATTGACGATTCCGATGCTGCTACTGCGTTGACAACATTGGGCATTAGCGCGTTTGCTCAAACGCTTTTAGACGATGCGGATGCTGCAACGGCGTTAATAACTTTAGGTGCGCTGTCCGCAACTTTGCTCTCAGCTAAGGGTGATTTGTTATACAACAACGGAACGTCTGTTACTCGATTGCCGGTTGGTAATCAATACGATATGTTAGGCGTGGGGGAGAGTTCTACTGTCCAGTGGGGGCAAAACCCACAACGGCGAGTTGTTGCGTTACCGAATACGGATGGTGCGGCTAGTGATGGTGGGTATCGATCTGGCGGGGTTATTTTAGATGATGGTACTTTGCGGTGCTGGGGCGATGCTGGGTAT
>Ga0208150_1000600_pt1 | contig 14036 bp, 6 predicted proteins | sample DEB08_DNA_8_FD_184534 | JGI IMG/M metagenome (GOLD analysis project Ga0208150, IMG submission 184534) | Aqueous microbial communities from the Delaware River and Bay under freshwater to marine salinity gradient to study organic matter... | ecosystem: Environmental > Aquatic > Marine > Coastal ...
CCACATCCACCGCCTCCGACGTATTGCCCTCGGCATCACTCGCCGTCACAGCCAGCGTAAACGAGTTCGGCGTCGTTTCAAAGTCGTTCGACGCCACCGCACCCGCACCCGCCGCCGTCAGCGTCAACGCCCCATCCGCCGCAATATCAAAAAACCCGTCATCGTTACCGGAAGCAATCGCATACGACGTCACACCCACCCCATCCGTCGCCACCACCGTGCCAATCGCATACCCCGACGCCTGGCCCTCCGCATACTCAAAGCTCTGCGACGCCGTCACCACCGGGGCCACCTCATCCACATCGGTCACGTTCACCACCACATCCACCGCCTCCGACGTATTGCCCTCGGCATCACTCGCCGTCACAGCCAGCGTAAACGAGTTCGGCGTCGTTTCAAAGTCGTTCGAGGCCACCGCACCAGCACCCGCCGCCGTCAGCGTCAACGCCCCATCCGCCGCAATATCAAAGAACCCGTCATCGTTACCGGAAGCAATCGCATACGCCGTCACACCCACCCCATCGGTCGCCACCACCGTGCCAATCGCATACCCCGACGCCTGGCCCTCCGCATACTCAAAGCTCTGCGACGCCGTCACCACCGGGGCCGTACCATCCGTAACCGCCACATCTACCGTCGCCAAAATCCCACCTGGCAATTCATCCCCCGAAAAACGCGTCGCCCGAATCGTATGTACCCCATCCCCCACACTCGAATTCGAATAGGTAAAATCCACCGTTGCAGAACCCGCTACAACCGTCACCGTATCGGACGAAAATACCGCCGTCAAATCTTCATCCAACGCCGTCAACACAAACCGGGTATCCGACGCCACCACAACCGAATCACCCCCCGAATCCACCACCGTCAATGTGAAATCCTCGCTCACCGACCCTGTCGCCACCGATCCAGACCCCGGCCCCGCCAACGTAATCGTGTGAGGAACCGCCGCCGACTGAATCTCCAACTCATCGGTCGTTGTATCCGACTCGCTCGTCCCCGTCGACGTCCGGCTCACCGTGGCGGCCACATCATACGTGCCACTTGCCAACGCCGTACTCACTGTAAACGACCAGCTCGTACCATTAATCACCAACCCATTATTTACATCATACGTCACACCATTCAATACCACCGATAACTGATCATCCCCCCCTCGCTCACCGCCCCATGTTCCCGTCACTACCGGCGTCGTATCATTTGTAGTCTGCGCATTCACAATCGGCTTTATTATCACATCCGAGCTCAAATCATCCAGACTCGACTTAATCACAACCCCCAAAGACTCCCAGGTCTGCGTTAGATCATCCACTTTATCATGCACCCCGCCAATATCTCCATTGGCCGTCTGCGACGTAGACGTAAACGTATACAAAGCGATCGCCGTCTGCCCACTAATCGTCTGCCCAAACGCATCAAATACAAAATCTTTCAAACTCTCCTCTGTAAACCCAAACTCAATCCACGTATCTGTTTCGCCATTCGTATCCAGATCGGTATCCCCAGCCGTTACACTATACGCTTCCACAAATGCATCCCGCGCAGTCAACTCCCTCTCGACACTGTCGTCATTCGACGAATTCTTCCAACCCGTCTCCGAGGGTGATAACCCCGACTCCGTAGGATCACTAATATGAAATTTCACCAACGGACCCTGGCTATTTTTCACATCTGCCTCCACAAACACATTCGCCAAGTCATCCCCGTCCGTATCCAGCCCTAGATAAAACGACGTCCCCAGCTTCCCGTTCGTATGAGCATTTCCCAGTCGTGCCCGAAAATAATACACCTTATCCGTTACCCCTCCCGTGAACTCAATCTCTGCCCTCTGCGTTTGAATCATCGGGTTCGACGCATTTCCCACCAGATCCGTGTCTGCAACTGACTGCTGATCGTCATTCGGATCAAACTTATCGCTAATAAAAAGATTCAGCCACGTTCCGGAAGCTTGCGGTGTTGTTGACGTCTGCGCATAACCCACCTCCACAAGAAAAAATGCCGTAATCAGAACCAGCACGCCGGAAGTCCAACTTGTTGCGGATGTTCCCTGCGGCATCAAACTCGTACATAACCGCCGAGTTGTAAATTTTGATGTCGAGAAACTTCGACGAACGTGTTGCATGCCGATCAAAAGGAAATTTTTCATAATAATGGATATTTAGACAGTAAAATCAAGTACTTAGACAGACCGCATCACAAAGCAACTGAAGCAAATCATAGAAAAGAGCGTCCAGATCTTTCACTACAAGGGCCTTTCTAGAAAGTGTGATAATTGTACAAATCTTCAAACCAAAAACGAAACAAGATTTGTCTCAATTCATGAAAAGTTTGTCTCAATTTCCGGAATTTACTTCCACATCGTTACTTTCAAGTCAATATGCTTCTTACATCCTGTTTTTTGGGGAGGCATTTTTTGGGAAGCGTAATTGTTCCTATGTTCTCTTTCCGTGCTGTGTGTACCGGCCTCTCTCTCCTGTTAAAAAAAAGACGTGCCAACACCTGGCATCAAAACACCTCTGATGTCGTGGTTTTATTTTGCCTGCCGATTCTGATCCATAAACTGCATTGGTGTCATTCCTGTACTTTTCTTGAAGGCGTTGTAGAACGTTGAACTTGCATTAAACCCACAGGCAGACTGTATTTCAGAAATGACTGTCGCTCCCTGAAGAATCATTCGTTTTGCTTCTTGAATTCGAAAATGATTAATGTATTGATTGTAATACATCCCAGACATGGAAGTGATCGCCATCGATAGATACCGCTCGTTGGTATTGAGCAATTTGCTTAGCTTACTTATCTGTAGATCCGGATCTTTATACAGCTCATGTTTCAGAATTGTTTTGCTAATTTTTTTAAACAGTTCACGGTTTCGCTGCGTCTCTTTATTCTCTAGTGGGATTGCATCTTCTTTTTCCTTCAGATTCCACTCGTCCAAGCCCATTGTATCCAGAATTTCCACATTTCGTTCATACAAAGTACGGAGGAATCCGTTTCGTTGCTTTAAGTACACAACCGTTCCACCCATCAGGAATACAATAAGTAGACTAATCATTGAAAGTGCTCGGTTCGTTGCCCTATTTTTCTGAACCTCTGCCTCAGCCAACAATATTTGTTGATCTTTCAGATCGGTTTCGTATCGAAATCGCAAATCCTCTGTCAATGTTGTCTTTTCAATATCATATAGCTCTGCCTGCAATGCCAAATACTCTTCTATGAATGCATTACTCGTTTGGAACTGCCCAAGATGATTGTAAACTTCGTACAAATATTTCACAACATTACTAAGATCCCGTTGCATGTTTCTCTCCTTCAAATACTCATATGCAAACAACAAATTCTGTTCACTAAGCTGATACTCGCCTATTTGAAAATACACTTGCCCAATATTTAGCTGATTTAGCATCACGCCATATGAAAGATCGATCTGCTCACAAATGACCAACGATTCAGAGTAGTAGTCAAGTGCATCTTGATGCTTCCCTTGCGAGTTGTATACATTCCCAATATTTAATAAGACCCTGGCAAGATGACCGGGTAACTGTAGTTGTTCCGCGATGTTATAAGCGAGCTCGTAATACCTTATTGCATCCTCATACTGCTTACTCTCCTTCTTCAACACCCCCATATTTGAATAGGCGTCTAACATCCATGTCGAATCACCACGGGCTTCGGCAATATCAATATATTTTTGTTGATATTGCTCAGCAGTTTCGTAATTCTCCATCGAACTGTAAAGAAGTCCAATCCGATTATAGGTAACCCCAAGCTTGTCCGTCTCTTCCAACGCCCGGAAAATTTCCGCTGCCGCAAAAAGATAGCTAGCTGCCTCTTCAAATTGCCCTGTTTCACCTTTAATATACCCCAATTGAGAGAGTGCCCTGGCCTCCTGTTCTTCGTTCCTTGTTACACTTATAATTTCCTGGAACATCTCAGAACTTTCGATAAAATTCCTAGAAAACATAAGAAGATCAGCTTCTAATAACCTGAATTCCATTCGGTTTTCTTTGTCCATGTACGACTTGTATTCGTTGTACAGTTCGCGAAGGGTCTTAGAGCCCTCTTCTAAATAGCTTTTTTCGATTGCATAATCATGAACAAGATTGGCGATTTCCAGGTAGTTTAGTTGGTCGGGTTCTGTAAGAATCTTTAATACATTTATTGTAGGAGTAAGACCACCTTCCAGAGGCTCCAATACACCCTCTTCACTGAAATTCTGTGTCCTCTCAATCGCTTTCTCTCCAAAATACTGGAGTAACCTCTCCTGAAATGACGGATCGGTAAAATGAACCTTATTCCGGAAGTCTTGAGGCAGATCATCCCATTCCCACAATGCTTGATCGACCTGCGCCTGCTCTGCAACACCGTTTACATTGTCTTTTTCATCTAGGGTCTTTTTCGCCTGTACAGTATCCCATGGCCTTAAAAGCCCTAACATCAACCCGAAAACAAAAAAAGAACAAACCCATGCGTATTGTAAACTGTTCCCTTTACGACATGCCATTTTTAGAATTTTTTTATTATTTTTTTATTAACTTATAAGTACATTAATATAACATTTTACGCTTCAGCCACACCAAAATCTTCGTTCGCTGATCTGAGCAAAAAGATCTCTGATGGACCACCTCAGCTCTATGCCTGCATCAAGTCACGCCTAGTTGTGCTTCGAGCAAACGCCTAGTTCGAACCCCACTTTTTCGAACGTGGTTTCATTGTCCAAACAAGCATATTTGTTTGATGTATGTATTCGGCGTGTCTAATTACACAAATGTAGGAACAGTTCTGTGTTTACCAATAGAGTCCTAATCACTCCTTCAGTGCGTTGCGAATAAGTCTTTGAAGTCTTTGCTGCGTCTATGAATCTTGAAATCCTAGAACGGATATCCGAACACGAATGTAGATATCGATGGTATAGAAATCAAATTGAATTCTCTCTACTACGTTACACTCTCTTGAAAATTGCAGTCTCTGCGAAATCGTAATCTCTGCGAAATCGCAATCAACTATCTTTCATAGGATCAGGAGTGAGGCCGAATAAGCAAAAAAATAGAATAGCCTGGAAGTTCAAAAAAAACGTTCGGCAGCCTGGCAAACTACCGAACGTTGTACTTGTAAGTGTCTATGTTTTCGGGTTGATAAGGCCCGGCACCGCGCTTGTGGTGATGACCGGGCTGCACCAGTTTTACAGCCCTACTTTTGGTGTACTAGTACGACAACGCGTGTGTTACTTCACAAGCATCATCTGCCGGGTTTGGGTGAACGTGCCGGCCGTGAGGCGGTAGAGGTACACGCCGCTCGACAGGTTCGATGCGTCGAAGTTCACTTCGTAGGTACCGGCCGATTGGCTGGTGTTTACGAGCGTGGCGATGCGCTGGCCGGTGATGTTGTACACCTCGAGTTGCACGTCCGAGGCTTCCGGCAATGCGTAGCGGATGCTTGTACTCGGGTTGAATGGGTTCGGGTAGTTTTGGCCCAGGTCGAAGGTTTGTGGGAGGTCGCCGGCGCTGTCGATGCCGTTGCCATCATGGCCGTCGATCGGACCGTTGGTAAGTTCGAACGGCAGATTCTGGCCGTTGTTGTCCACCAGTTGTGCATCGCGGATGGCCAGCAGGGGCTGCTCATCACTCTCGATGAGGATCGTGAGCGCTACACCGGAGGTTTGCAGGGGCAGGGTGCCCGCGCCACCCAATGCGCTGTTTAACGTCGCCGCATCGATTTCGATGATGGCAGTCGTGGACTCTGCTCCGTTTGATGTGGATGAACCCAGCAGGCGATGTGCCGCAAAGCCATTCTCACCGGCAAACAGATCGCCACGCTCCACACCCAGAATCGTAGTGACTGCAGACAGATCATCCAGACCCTCGAGCCGAACCTGCATCGCCGACACAGCCGATGTGTTGCCACCCAGCATCACCGGAATAGCGTAGAGGGCTCGGTTACTATTGTTCTCACCCTCTACAACCACCGCCTCACCCAACCACAGTGCGATGGGTTCCAGCGTTTCATTGGCGTCGTTCCCATCACGCACCCCACCATCACGTCCGGCTCCGTTATCCGAACCACCTGCTGGTGTTGAAGTCTCAGCGTTGCGGTTAATCGACAACGTATAACCTGTGGCAAAAGCTACCAGGTCGCGGAAGCTGATCTCTCCGTCATGGACCGGCAACGTGTAGTAGTTGGTCACCGTCGTGCTTCCAATGTCGTACTTCAACCGGTAGGCCGCCGAGTCGGTCGTCGTGAAGTACGCCGAGGCAAAGCCGGTCAAGTCTGCAAAGTCGACCTTCCCGTCCGGTACACCGGTCGCACCCGTCGAGCTCGTGTCGCCCGGGTAGAACTCCGCCTTGGCTGTGTCCGCCGCCGTGATCGTCACACTCCCCGTCAGATCCCCATTCGGCATCGTCTTAAACAGATCGTAGTCTGCCAGGTCTACCTGTACGTCCGACAGTCCTGCCTTCTTCACCAGAAACGACAGACGAAGTATTGCGTTCGTATTGCCCGTGCTGCTGTCCACGTCAAACAACTGTGAATCGCCACCGATGGTCGACGCCGTCACCTCGACCTTGCTGTGCACCGCCCCGTTGATCGTCTCCTCGGGGAGCATCCGCGTGTTGTAGATCGGTCCCAGTGAACTGTTGCCGTCCGTCTCGGCGGTGAAGAACGATCCCGGCTCGATCCCCTTCACGGCCAAGGTTCCTACCCCCGGGTTCAGCTCCATCAAGGCCTTGTCGTAGCGGAACACCAATCGTGCACTGTTCACACTGTCTACGTAGTTGGCAGATAGGGTTATATCAAAACTCACGGCCAGTGAGTCGTAGGAGAAGTCGGCTACTGCGCTGTTCACCTCGATGAGGGTGCCGGCCCCTTCATTGTAGCTGCCCGTCAGCGTCGCCGGCACACGGCCATCGCCATCCGCAGGACGGAAGACCAAGCCGCCGGCCGCCGCACCGCCCGAGGAGCCCACCATGCTCATCGCGACGGTCACCTCCTTGTCGAACGACGAGGTGTAGGTGGTTTCAGCGCCGTAGATCGTCCCGCCCTGATAGGCTACATACGGGCGAAGGTAGTAGGTGGTGCCTTCTGTCAGGCCCGTGATCTGCACCTGCAGGGAGTCAGTACCGCTGGTGTTCGCCACACAGGTGTCGTCTGTGGTGGGAGCCGTACTGGTTGCAAAGCACACCCCATGGGTGTTGTCCTTGTAGTCGGTCATGATGCTGCCCGTCACATCGGCAATACCCTGCACCTGTTGGGTCGGCGCCTGCAGGGTGATGAACGGTGAGGTGTCCTTGTCGTCGCCCTTGCCCTCACCGCCGGTGTACTGTGCAGCCACGTAGGCCGGGCTTAACAGGAGAAGAAGAGAGAAAAGTGGAAGGATCAGGAGCGAAAGCAGCTGTGGTGTTCGTAGCATACGCCCCTGTGATGAATAAATCGAGAGCGCTGTATGCCGACTTGATGCATACTGGCTCAATCCATACTGGCTCGATCGGTTTCGTGATAAAGTAGGTGTTGGTTGGTTTGTTTTCATAGTGGTCTTTGTGTCCTTGAGTTTACATGGTGCCGAAAGGGCTATTTCTTTTTGATGCGTATTGTTTAATGCCACCCGTTGCTTTGGGTTATGTGCATCTTTGTTTCAAATATTTAAAAATTATTGACCTGCTGTGCAGGTCTTCGTGGCCTTCCCGCCCTGCGGGACGATCGGGGAAGGTCAACATCTTAATCCTTGAGGCAACGCACCGAGAGTCCGAGCGCCCGACCGTCGCTGTACATATTGGCATCGCTGCTACTGAAGTACAGGATACTGGCGCTCGCGCCATCTACCGAGCTCGACCAGTAGAGGCCGTACGAACCAACATTGGTGAGCGAACCATTGACTCTGCTGCGGAAGCCCGCCATCGGAAGTTTCAACGGGGAGCCAATCGCTCCGTCAATGTCATTACTATCCCAGCTTGTACGCTCAGCCTCCCACTCCACTTCTGTAGGAAGTCGGAACCCAGCAGGGCACGGATTGTTGACGCCATCGACCCCCTGCCATAGATTGTCATTCTGCGAACTACGCCAGTCACTACTGGATAAGATGAAATCTCCGTGTCCCGGAGTATCGGTGTCGCTAAGCGTACTCCTGGTTCCCGAATCTCGCTTCTCATGGCCGTCGGCTGCCCGACCCCACTGGTACAGATCGCCATAGGCTTCGGCATCCGTCGAACTCGTCGCCACCTGGCTCGCCCCCAAATTCCGGTCCATCCATACCGCACCTGTGGTGGAGGTAACTTCCGTAGGGCCGGGCTCTTCTACATCCTTGAGGCAACGCACCGAGAGTCCGAACGCTCGAGTGCCGCTGTACAAATTGGCACCGCTGCTACCTAAGTACAGGTGTCTGGCTAACACGACATCCACCGTGCTCGACCAGTAGTAGCCGCCCGAACCAACATCGTTGAGCAAACCATTGACGTTGCTGCGGAAGCCCGCCATCGTAAGTTTCAACGGGGAGCCAATCGCTCCGTCATTGTCATTACTATTCCAGCTTGTACGCTCAGCCTCCCACTCCACTTCTGTAGGAAGTCGGAACCCAGCAGGGCACGGATTGTTGACGCCATCGACCCCCTGCCATAGATTGTCATTCTGAGAACTACGCCAGTCACCACTGGATAAGATGAAATCTCCGTGCCCCGGAGTATCCGTATCACTAAGCGTACTTGTTGTTCCAGAAGTACGCTTCTCATGGCCGTCGGCTGCTCGACCCCACTGGTACAGATCGCCGTAGGCGTCCACATCCGTCGAACTTGTCGCCACCTGGCTCGCCCCCAAATTCCGGTCCATCCAGACCGCACCTGTCGAAGATGTAACCTCCGTAGGGCCGGACTCTTCCACATGCTTGATGCAACGCACCGAGAGTCCGTCCGCCCGGAAGTTGCTGTTCATACTGGCAAAGTTGCTAAAGAAGAACAGGAGTCTGGCGTTCGTGCCATCTACCGAGCTCGACCAGTAGGAGCCGTACGAACCAACAACGTTGAGCGAACCATCCTCGCCGTCGCGGAAGCCCGCCACCGGAAGTTTCAGTGGAGAGCTAAATGCTCCGGCACTATTGGTACTGCTCCAACTTTGATGCTCTGAATCCCACTCTGCGTCTGTGGGCAACCGAAAACCGGCAGGACATGGGTTGTTGATGCCATCCACACCTTGCCATAGATTATCATTCTGCGAACTACGCCAGTCATTACTGGATAAGATGAAATCTCCGTGCCCCGGAGTATCCGTATCACTAAGCGTACTTATTGTTCCAGAAGTACGCTTCTCATGGCCGTCGGCTGCTCGACCCCACTGGTACAGATCGCCGTAGGCGTCCACATCCGTCGAACTTGTCGCCACCTGGCTCGCCCCCAAATTCCGGTCCATCCAGACCGCACCTGTGGTGGAGGTAACTTCCGTAGGGCCGGGCTCTTCTACATGCTTGAGGCAACGCACCGAGTAGCCGAACGCCCGGAAGTTGCTGACCATAAAGGCACTGCTGCTAAGGAAGCCCAGGCGTCTGGCGAACGTGCCATCTACCGAGCTCGACCAGTAGAAGCCGAGCGAACCAACAGAGCGGAGCGAACCATCGACGAAGTAGCGGCTACCCGCCACCGGAAGTTTCAGTGGAGAGCTAAATGCTCCGGCACTGTTCGTTAGCCCTCCATTATCTATTTCCTCCTGCCACTCCGCTTCTGTGGGTACCCGAAAACCAACAGGGCACGGATTGTTGACGCCATCGACCCCCTGCCATAGATTGTCATTCTGCGAACTACGCCAGTCATTACTGGATAAGATGAAATCTCCGTGCCCCGGAGTATCCGTATCACTAAGCGTACTTGTTGTTCCAGAAGTACGCTTCTCATGGCCGTCGGCTGCTCGACCCCACTGGTACAGATCGCCGTACGATAAGGTATCCGTCGAACTAGTCGCCGCCCGGTTTGCCCCAAGATTTCGATCCATCCAGACCGCACCTGTGGCGGAGGTTACTTCTATCACCTCGGCTTCTGTTGTTTCCTCCTCAAACTCTGCTGTGAGACTCTTATCACTGTCCATAGTGATGGTAAGTACGCTGTCTGTGAGGGTGGCACCATCCGGCAAATTGCCCGGCACATCACTTGACCATGTCGAGAACACCCAACCTTCGGATGAGGTAGCTGTTAACTCCACCTGTGTGCCCGTCGCATAAGATCCTGATGACGGGCTCACTGTACCGCCTACGTTCGGTGCTCCGTCACCCGACACCTGTACCGTTAGCGCAAAGATGCTCCCGTCCGGCATCGTCCGTGCACCGCGCAGACCTGTGTTGCTTGCCCGTGTGCTCACGCCCGTTGTTGCTGATGTTCGTACCGCTGTCGCTAAGTGTGCCTCGTCATCGGCTAGCGAGCCGCCCCGCAGACCCGAGCCATCCGCTCCTGTGACCTGCCCTTCATTCAGTTCTGCCGATGGGGTTGCTGCTTCCAAGCCCGCTCCTACGTCCAGACCCGGCCAAGAGGTCACCATCGCCTCACCATTCCCTGACAACATTCCGTCACCGTGTAGCCCTGTAAATCCACGTCCCGCTTCGTTGCCTACTGTTACTACCATCTCCCCTACGTTCCCACTCAGTTCCATAATCCCCCAATAGCCTGCTCCTGCCTGCTCCCGAGAGGTGGCAGCGCCTGCAAAGATTCCCACACGTGCAGGACCGCCCGGGTTGCTTCCATCATACACCGCATTGCCCTGGCTTACGCTCTCGCCAGCCTCACCCAGACTGCTGTAGTTCGATGTACCCCCCGTGGAGGTGATCGTCGTCGATCCCCACGCATATCCGTCAGCCACCGGCTCGGCATACCCCCGGGAAGCTTTTTCGTACTCCAGTTCTGTCATCGGTCGCAGACCCGCCCAGTCCAGATACGCCGCCGCGTCCATCCAGCTCATGTAGTTGTTGGCCACATACGGTGTGCTTGTGGTGTAGTAGCCTGCAACGCCACCGGCCGGGTCCACGTAGCTGATGCCACTGCGGTCCGCTCCGCCTACATACGCTCGTGCCGTCGCTTGCGCGTCCGGCAACGAGTTCAGGAAATCCACATACTGCTGCTGGCTCACCTCATACTTCATGCCGTAGAAACCCGAAAACCCGGTGGGGAAGCCTGTGACCAGAGTTCCTCCGGCGTCCATGCTGTTGGCGTCCCCATTGCTGTCGTCCGTACTGCCGGAAGCCCACAAACATCCATCAGTGTCCGACACACAACCATCCCAGTTGCTCGTCACCAGGAACGGGGCGCTGGCAGAACCCTCCGTCACACCCGCTACAAACCGCGCATCTTCCGTGCCATCTCTACTGCTCCCTGCATAGAACGCCCCCGGCGCTACGTATACCATCTCCACGGCATACACCTCTACAAAATACTCCTCCGAACCGGTGAGCCCGTCGGCAGCATAGTCCCATCGCAGGGTGAGGCTGTCGGCTGCAAACCGGCCGGCACCCGCCTCCCCGCGGTAGATCATCGCCCCCATGCCCGGGTTGTTAGAAGCATCATACGCCGAGCCTTGATCCACCAAACCGACCTGTAATGCTGCCCCCTCACCCATGTTTTCGCCCGTTGCTATACCAGCAATATGGCCGGAAGCCGTTAGCCTGGCATGCTTCCATGCGCCACCTGCCGTGCGGTACTTTACAAACACCCACGCCGCATCCCAGTTACCGGCGTTGGAGTCATCGCTGCCGTCCAGATCGGCCGACCGCCAGGAGTTCTCCCACGACAGGTCGAACGACACCACGCGGACGCCCGATTCACTGTCGTCGGCCACCGCTGTGTTGGTTACTTGAATGTCGTTGGCATGTACGGTGCCAACAAAGCTAACATGCTCCGTCAAACTCACCAAACTCGCCACACCCATCAGCACGGCCATCGATACCAGCATTGCCGACACCCGAGCCACGGACTGCAGACGCTCTCGCATCAACCCGAACCCCTTACTTTGTTCTGATTTGTTTTGTTCTGACTTTCCGTGATTACGGAATAACTGCTCTTGAAGGAGCACTCCGAAAACCATTTGTGTTTTATCGCTCATATGTAGATTTGTTTTAGAGGTAATTGTTCAATCAAAAAAACAGATCATGTGACGAAAATTACATGCCACTCATTCTATTTTATTGCTGATTAACTTACTTCCAACCTCCCGAAATTGTATTCCACATATCCAAATAAATCTTTTTAAAATCAGAAAAAACCTTCCTGAAAACCGTAAAATGCGTGCAATTTTCAGGAATTTGCCCAAATAGCACGTACCCACTTGAGAGCAAAGGCTAGGTAGGGAACGAATCGTACCTTTTTTTCTTTCTCGGGTTGATAGGACCACATCCGGGCACGGGAACCGAACGAATCGAATGGATCCTCCGTTTTATGTCTTTTACAACCTGCACCAAGACTCCGTAACATCAAGACTTCGATCATGAAAGAAATAACAGCCAAGAATATTCTCTCGAAAGAACCTGTCGAAACTCATGGAACGCATAGAGCCCTCGAAAATCCTGGAGCTCCCGAAACGCCTGGAGCTTCCGAAACGCAACCATTCGATTACTCCCGATACGACTTTCTTAAAACCGCAGGTTCTGCAACCATTATGGCATTCTTTGGCATCACGCTGGCCAGCTGCTCCAGCAGCGTCACCGACTCCGGCACAGGAACAGATCCCGACCCTACCGACCCCGATCCCACCGATCCAGGCGATGGTGGTGATGGCACCTCCCCCATCACCATCGAAGGCGATCTCGTCACCCTCAACCTGGACAGCTCACGATTCGAAGGACTCAAGTCGGCCGGAGGCTGGAACCTCATCGAAGAAGCCGAACTCCTGGTCGTGAATGTTGACGGTCAAGTCATCCGGGCATTTACCAGCGTCTGCACCCATCAGCAGTGCAAGACCAGCTGGCAATTCAGCAACGATCTATTCATCTGTACTTGCCACGATTCCCGGTTCAACACGTCGGGCGAAGTCACCAGCGGTCCCGCCCAATCCGACCTGCAGGAGTACGCTGTCACTCGCGACGGAAGCACCGTAACCATCGACAAATCGTAACGTGAAATCGTAACGATAAATCCGAACGTGAAACCGGCACTCACTTTATGCACTACCTCCAGCCTGATCACTATCCCAGTCACTATACTGACAACTGTCCTAGTCAATATACCGACAACTATCCTAGGCTCTCTCTTGATCATTATCCTGACAACTCTCCCCGTCACTCTGCAGGCAACGGTCCTAGTCACTCTGCTGGCACCATATTTGGTCATTGGCCTACGTACACCCATGGACCGAGGCTTCTGCTTTTCTCTGCGCTCTTCATTTGCGCTACCCTGTTTCTCATCAACCCGAACCAAACCCAAGGGCAGGCTTTCACGGCAACCGATGGATATGTTGAGTTTACGTCCCGTGCACCACTTCTCGAGTTTCAGGGCAAAAGCAGCCAGCTTGCGGGACTTATCGATTTCGAGAAGAATTTGCTGGATTTTTATGTGGATCTGACCACCATTGATACCGGAATCCGTCTGCGAAACAAGCATATGAACGACAGCTATCTCGAAACCGACAAGTTTCCGTTTGCGGAGTTTACGGGCACGCTTTCCGGACTTCCCGATCTTACCTTGTCGGCGCCTCAGCCGGCCGTTGCGAAGGGTACGTTTACCATCCACGGGGTGAGCCGCGAAATCCGGGTCGAAGGAACCTTGCAGTCCGTTCCGGAGGGGCTTCAACTGAATGCGGCCTGGACGGTTTTACTGGATGATTATAATATTCGGCGGCCTAAGGTGGTGTTTTACGAGCTCGCCGAGGAGCAGGAGGTTGAGATTTCGATTCTTCTGCGCAAAACAGACTGAGATTGTGGCAGTGAGGTCGCGCCACAGAGGCCACAGAGGCCACAGAGGCCACTGAGACCACTGAGACCACTGAAATCGTACCCAGCGTTAGGAAAATTCAAGTATTGTACAGCAAGAATAGTAATAGCAGTAAAAACAACCTTAGCACCATCCCCATGAAAGCATCAAAACGAA
>Ga0208150_1000601_pt1 | contig 14035 bp, 7 predicted proteins | sample DEB08_DNA_8_FD_184534 | JGI IMG/M metagenome (GOLD analysis project Ga0208150, IMG submission 184534) | Aqueous microbial communities from the Delaware River and Bay under freshwater to marine salinity gradient to study organic matter... | ecosystem: Environmental > Aquatic > Marine > Coastal ...
AAGAAAAGAAGAAAGAAAATAAGAAAAAAAAAAGAAAGACGTTTCGATCCCTTTTTTTCTTTATAGCATCTCTTTTTTCCCATTTCCAGATTCGGTGTGCCACTTTTTCAACTGTCACATTCCATGAGTCGCTGCAGATACCATGGCGCGTGCTGATTGTCAAGAGGTTGTTACATAACTTGATCTGATGGGTTTCAGGATTTCTTCCGATTTGAGGGGTTGCCATTGCGGGAATTTCGGGCAGACTGACGGCAGGTCAGCAAACCAGTCATGCCATTTCTGTTTCAGGTTGTTTCAATGCAATTGATGAGAATCTTACGGGATCGCATGACCGATTCTCATGCGACTGCCAGTGCGACTGTGCCAGTTTGTGAGGTTGCACACATCGGATGGTAGGCGTCGGATTGCCTGCAAGAATGATCAAGTCGCAACCACAGACACCTCATGACCTATCGCCCAATCCGCCGCCATGCCACTGCCGAAGACTTCTGCAACTGGGAGGCGTATGCTGCCAAGTTGACTGACGCCGAACTGTTCTACGCCGCCCGTGACTGTCGCAAGGTGGAAGCACTGTGGCGCAACATTGACCCCATTGTGGAAGGGTTCTACAGCGACCAGGCAGCAACCTATGGCACCGAACTCTACAGGCGTCGCACCCGCCAATAGGGTCAGGGGGGATTCTCCCCTTACTTCTAAACAATCCAATCCAAACTACCACTATGAAACACTTTGACACGATCACAAAGATGAGCATGGGAGCATTGTTCACAGTCTTAATTTCTATGGGAGGGCAATACATTTTGAACAATAATGCAAAAGTCAAGTGCAGACTAAACACTGATCTGCACTTGATTGTTGTTGATTCTTTCGTCGGTGATACATTTGGATGCGTCTATCATCCGGCATGGGGTCTGCGTCCTAGGGAGTATTGATTATTTTCACGAAAGGTAACTTAGGAGACGCACCCGCCAATAGGGTCGATTCTCCCCTTTCTAGGGGGATTGTGTCGTTTTGTGTCTGTGGTTGGATTGCACGGCAGAATCCCCCCACAAAGGGGAGATCTATGGTAATGTATGGGGGTCGTTAACCACAGACACCTCATGCTCGCAACCGCAACCGCAACCAAGACCTTCCGATTTGATGCTGCCTGGATCGGCACCGATGGCATCGAGTCTGAGATCATCACAATCCAGGCAGCAACTCTTAAAGAGGCAACCGTCGCAGCAGCGCAGCAGATTAACGGGAGCAACTCTTTCGCAGAGTGCCTGATCGATCTACAGCGGATCCGATGATCCCCACGGGGGAGGTTAATCCCTCCCCCTTTTATGGTAGAATTCAGAAGTCAACCACAGACACCCCATGACCTTCCCCACCTTCCCTGAGATCCTCTGGAACTGCACCGATCCTGCCAATGGCACGATCCGTTGGTCCACTGCTTGCCAGGCAGCAAAGGATCACGGTCTATGGGATGATTTCCGCACAGACTATGGAACCACTGCCCACTTCGGACCCGTAGACACGGGTGAGTTCCTAGTCTGGTTAGGTTACTGAATGTAAAGATCGGGCACCCGACTCACGGGTGCCCTTCCCTCTTCTGTAGAATTCAGAAGTCAACCACAGACACCTCATGCAAGTCACTCTCGACCTGACCCCCACTCAACTGCTCATGCTTCAAGATGCGGTCTCCTACCGTTACCACCAGTTGGAGTCGGTAGTAAACAATCAGGAGATCTATCCTGATCAGTCACCTGACAATCCGATTCGAGTCACTGCACTTCGCGATCTCCACATTCTGTTAGATCAGTATTGAGATTGTGGGGAGTTACTAACACTAACTCCCCCATTCGTTCGTTATCAGCAGTGCCCCCGATTGCGCCCCCCCCGTATATAAAATCAATGGGTCCCAGTAAGCTATAAACGACCCAGATCGACTTCGTTATTTCTCTCTCATAAAAAATTTTTTTCATATATAAAATCAATGACAGAACTCAAAAATATGCAAAAAAATCCCGAAGAAAATTTTACGACTGTAGAGGTCGATCCAGTGACTGGAGAGTATTATGTTGTGATACCACAGTGGATTTGCGATGAGAAGGGGTGGTATGAAGGCACGGAGATTAATATTGAAGTTGAGAATGATTGCATTGTAATCACAAGTATTGACTGAGCATAGATAATACTGTATGATACTGATGTAGTTACTTACAGTTATGGCTAAAGGATTTACTGTTAAAGCAAAGACACCGACGCCTTCTCAGAGCACGCAAGAGTGGGATTATGAGAAAGCAAAAGAAATGGTAAGGGGCAAGGCAATTGTATTTTGTCTTCCTGGTAGAGGTGTTTCATATACTTACTTAAAGAATTTTGTTCAACTTTGCTTTGACTTAGTGCAAGCAGGGGCGAGCATCCAGATTTCGCAAGACTATTCCTCCATGGTTAACTTTGCAAGATGCAAGTGTCTTGGAGCAAACGTTCTGCGAGGACCGGATCAACTTCCCTGGGATGGTAAGTTGGAATATGATTGGCAACTTTGGATTGACTCTGACATTGTGTTCAATACTGAAAAGTTCTGGCAATTAGTTCTTATGGAAAAAGATATTGCAAGTGGATGGTATTGCACAGAAGACGGCAGAACGACCTCAGTGGCGCACTGGATGGAGGAGGATGACTTCCGTAACAATGGTGGAGTAATGAATCACGAAACGCTTGAGAGCATCTCCAAGCGTCGTAAACCGTTCACTGTGGATTATGTTGGATTTGGATGGTTGCTGATTAAGAAAGGAGTCTTCGAAAACGAAGGCATGAAGTATCCTTGGTTTGCACCAAAGATGCAAGTCTTTGAATCTGGAGAGGTTCAGGATATGTGTGGAGAGGATGTAAGTTTCTGTCTCGATGCGATTGCATCAGGATTTGAGATTTGGTGTGATCCTCGTATCAGAGTTGGTCACGAGAAGACTCGTGTGATTTGATGAAAAAGCAGACGAAGTATACAATTCTCCATAAAGGGAATGTTTTATACAAGAACTTGACGGAAGAAGAATACTTTGATATGATGGATGATCTGTCGGTAGAATACTATCAGACAGGTTCTCCAAGACCTCAAGATCTTGAAACAAAAATTTTAGAATTTTAAAAAGGAGCACTAAGTATTATGGCAGTTCGTTCGAAAGTGGGTCTGAACAAAAGCGATTTTATGCCTGGGAAGCCTAAAAAGTCTCGTCAAGGGAACGGAAAGAATACCAAGTATGCGGCGACCTCGCGCAACTCGGCTCGCAAAATGTATCGAGGGCAAGGCAAAGGTTGATGATTGATGATGATACACAGGCATGGGAAGCGTACCCACAATATCGTTGGGTATTCAATAAACTTGAAGTCGCAATGCGCTTTGGTTATGAATGTGGACCTGCTTGTGTACCAATCAAAAGAAAGGGTAATTACATTATAAGACCCATCTACAACTTATTCGGACAAGGTATTGGTGCTAAAAAACAATACCTTGATCCAGAATTACATACTGAAGATATGATTCTTCACAAATATGTCTCCCCTGGGTATTTCTGGTGTGAATACTTAGAGGGAGATCATTTTAGTATTGACTATAAACGCGAAAATGGGAGTTGGATACCATTTAGTGCGATGATCGGTAATCATGAGACTGAAAATAATCTAACAAGATTTGAAGTTTGGCAGAAAGTAGAGTTACCAAACTTCGAATTACCCAGTTTTATTCATGAAATAGATGTAGATTACTTGAATATTGAGTCAAAAAATGAAAAACCATTTGAGATTCATCTTAGAACTGGAAATGATCAGATATGGAATCTTCCCATGGGGTCAAAAGTCTATCCAATATGGGATGAAAAAGATTTAAATAAGAAAAATGGCATGAAATTCTCCCCCAACCACGAGTCAGATATCCGCTTTTACTCAGCAGATGGTCATTTGAGTGATGTGAGGAGAGGATTTTATGTTGAAGAGGTAAAATAAATAGCAGTAAGGGATAGCAACCCCTATAAAAGTTCTGATTTTTATAAATCAGGAGCAAAAATGGGCAATTCACCTGTAGATAGAGATAAAAATTACATGAGAGAGATGTGGGGAACATCAAATTTGATTACTGATTATTGGTCAATGCCACAATCAACGAATGATCCAGAGGAAAGAGTGCTTTCAGAGGTCATGCACGACACTGCACCACGTCATAATTTAAAAAAACAAAAAGAATTGCACGAAAAAATTCGCAATGATGAAGATTATGATGATTGGGATTACGGAACTGAACCAATATACGGATAATTTTAAAATTAGGTATAAATAAAATCAGAAAACTCTGGTTAAAATGGCAATTCAGAGGGTATCTAGAGCATTTAAAGATATTAGTTTATCATTTGAACCCCATCCTATTACAAATGATTTACCTGTTCTTAAGAATGAGGCAGCGATTCGTAGGTCTGTGCGAAATATTGTTCAAACAATACCCACTGAAAAGTTTTTTAACTCATTATTTGGTTCTGATGTAAGAGGAAGTCTATTTGAATTTGTGGATTTTGGAACCGCATCAGTAATAAGTGATCAAATTATAACCTCCGTTCAAAATTTTGAACCTAGAATTGATAATTTGCAGGTGGAGGTCATTCCATATCCAGATAGAAATGCTTTTGAGGTTACTGTCATTTATGAGATTGTTGGCCAAGAGTTTCCGACACAAGAATATTCGTTCCTTTTAGAGGCAACCAGATAATATGCCTTTTACTAAATTTACAAACCTAGATTTCGACGAAATAAAAGAATCTATCAAGGATTATCTAAGAGCAAATTCCAATTTTACGGGATTTGATTTTGAGGGTTCTAACTTTTCTGTCTTAATTGATACGCTTGCATATAACACTTATATTACAGCATTTAACTCTAATATGATTGTTAATGAGTCGTTCTTAGACTCTGCAACTCTCCGTGAGAACGTTGTATCGCTCGCTAGGAACATTGGGTATGTGCCAAGGTCTAGAGGGGCATCCAAGGCGAATGTGACGTTTACTGTAAATGTAACTGATACTGATACTGGATCGTTTGTTCTTAAGAGAGGTCTTGTTTGCGTTGGGGATACCAATGATTCTTCATATGTTTTCTCAATACCAGATGATATTAGAGTCACAACCACAGAAAATAATACTGTAGATGCTGGAAATAATATTGTTTATAGAAGAACGGCCACTTTTGATAGTGTAGAGATATTACAAGGAACATTTTTGACAAAGCAATTTACTGTTGATGGTTCTCTGGATCAAAAATTTGTATTGAATAACTCTTTTATTGATACGTCTACAATAAGAGTATACGTCAGAAGTGCCAATCAAGTTAGTGGTCTTGGTGCAGAATACAATTTGGTTGATGATATTACTAATATTCATGGGTTATCTCCAATATATCTAATTCAAGAAGTTCAGGATGAAAAATATGAGTTACTTTTTGGTGATGGATATTTTGGCAAAAAGTTAGAAAACGGTGATGTCATCACTGTAAACTACATTGTAACTGATGGTATAGATGGTAATGGAGTTTCTAATTTTTCATTCTCAGGAAGAATCGTAAATGGTGAAGAGACCTCTACTTTGACTCCAGATCCATTTACCGTCACTACAGTAAATGCCTCAAGGAATGGATCTAATATTGAGTCATTAGAATCCATAAAATATTATGCACCCAAAATATATTCATCTCAAAGTAGAGCGGTAACGGCATCTGATTACGAAGCCATAATCAAAAAAATATATCCAGATACTCAATCAGTTTCTATTGTTGGAGGAGAAGAATTAGATCCACCAGAATATGGAACAGTTCAGATTTCCATCAAACCAAAAAATGGAGATCTTATTTCCGATTTCAATAAAACAAAAATACTTTCAGAAATTAAAAAATATTCAATTGCAGGAATAAACCAAAAAATAGTTGATTTGAAAATTCTTTATGTTGAACTTGATACCTCGGTCTATTTTGATTCAAACAAAGTCACTTCATCAAGTGAATTAAAATCTCAAGTTACATCAGCATTAACTCACTATTCAAATAGCTTAGACCTTAATAAGTTTGGTGGAAGATTTAGATATAGTAAGGTTCTTAGTGTAATTGATTCAACTAATAAGGCAATCACTTCAAATATTACCAAGGTAAAAATTAGAAGAAACATTCAGGTTCTCCCAAATCAATTCACACAATATGAATTATGTTTTGGTAATCAATTTCATGTTAACAAAGAAGGATTCAATATAAAGTCAACTGGATTTACAGTTGCAGGAAACTCTTCTTTAGTATACATAACGGATATTCCAAATAGTGACTTAAAATCTGGAGTGCTAAGCATTGTAAAAAAGGGTAGTGAAGGAACAATAAGTGTTGTTGCAAAATCCGCAGGAACAGTTGATTATGTTACGGGAGAAGTAAATCTTTCAACAATAAATATAACCTCAACAGAAAAGTCTGGGAACATTATTGAAATACAAGCATTCCCAGAATCGAATGATGTAGTAGGTCTAAAAGACCTTTATTTGCAATTGGATATTTCAAAAACTAAAATAAATATGTTAGAAGATGTAATTGCATCAGGCGAAGAAAAATCTGGAGTTGTTTTCTCTAGAGATTCCTATACATCAAGTTATTCAAACGGCAGTTTAAACAGACAGTAATATGATACAGACTGGATTTGAATCAAGAATTAAGGTTCAAGATATTGTTCAAAATCAATTACCAAGTTTTATTTTGGATGAAAATCCAAAGACAGAGGATTTTTTAAGGCAATATTATATTTCTCAAGAGTATCAAGGTGGCCCAATAGACATTGCAGAGAATTTAGATCAATATTTAAAGTTAGATAATTTAAAACCAGAAGTTATTGTAGACAATACTTTATTAGAATCATCAATATCTGAAAGTGATACTACAATTAGTGCTTCAAGCACTAAGGGATTTCCAGAGTCGTATGGATTATTAAAGATAGATGATGAAATTATTACTTATACCGGAATAACTACAAATTCTTTTGTTGGATGTATTCGTGGGTTTAGTGGAATAACGACATATCATCAAGATCTCAATCAAAATGAATTAGTATTTTCCAAATCATCCGCGACTTCTCATACCAGTAATTCTTCAATCAAAAATTTAAGTTCATTATTTTTAAAAGAATTCTATAAGAAATTTAAATATTCTTTTGCTTCTGGATTTGAAGACAAAAAAATATATGAAGATGTAAATGCAGGAAACTTCTTAAAAGAGATTAAATCCCTGTATTCAACAAAGGGAACAGATGAATCCTTTAAAATTCTTTTCAAGGCTTTATTTGGGCAAACGCCAGAAATTATAAATTTAGAAAAATATCTTTTGAAACCATCTGATGCAGAATTTTTGAGACGAGAAGTCTTAGTTGTAGAGGCAATTTCTGGTAATCCACTCAATCTTTTAGGTCAATCAATATTTAAATCTACAGATAAAACCACACAGGCATCAGTTTCATCCGTAGAAAATTTTACAAGAAGAGGAAAGACATACTATAAGTTGTCTCTCTTTGTTGGTTACGGTGACAAATCAAATATTCAAGGATTATTTGATATTACACAGAGTACGAAGTGCTTGGAAGAAACTTTAGCAGGATCCACAGTTTTATCAGTAGATTCTACTATTGGATTCCCACAGAGTGGAACTATATTCTCTGGAAATAATATTATTTCATATTCTAATAAGAGTGTTAATCAGTTTTTGGGTTGTTCTGGAATTGAAAGCACTATTTCTGCAACAGATAATGTAAGATCTAATGAAACTTATTATGGTTATGAAAATGGAGATACCTCTAAAAAAGTTGAATTTAGAACAACTGGCGTTTTATCAAAATTTATTCCAAAATCGAAATCAATCTTTGCCGAAGAGGGGCAAATTCTATCAATAAAAAGTCTTGGTGAACGTGTAATTAACAGAGAAACTAATAATAATTATAAAGAAACTTTTGCAAATAGTTGGATTTATAATACATCATCTACGGTTGAGATAGATTCTTTTACTAATGGTGGTGTTATTTTAAAGTCTGTGGTAGATAAATCTCAATTTAAAGTTGGTGATAAAGTAGAAATTATAGATTCATATAGTGGAGAAATTAAATATCCGACTCAATCTGATGACATTCCATATATTTCTTCCTTTGATAGAAGTTCTTTATTACTTTCTTTGAACAATTTCAGCAATTTTATTTCAGAATCTTCAGGAGTTTATTCCATTCGAAGAAAAATAAACAAAGCATCAAGTGATTCGGTTTCCATCGAATATGGAAATAATAAAATTATCTCAGATATTCAAAATGTTTATTTTGATGAAGATAATTTTGCATATGTAGCATCCAATTCTTTACCATCATCAAAGGATTTTGAAAATATTTCATATACTTATAATCTAAGTGCATTTTTAAATAGTTCTTCTATCAATCAAAATAGTGGTCAATTGTCTGATGTTGATGAAGAATATAGTCTAACTTCAGAAACTAAAGTATATACTTCTATACAATTTGATCAAAAGGTAAACTTTGTAACTGGAGATAGTATTTACTATGAACCAGAAAATAGTTCTATCGCTGGATTAACAACAGGAACATATTATGTTGAAGTTGTAAAAACTTCCGATCCATCCACAAATAAAAGAAAGATAAAGTTGTATGGATCTAGATCATTTATTGGTGATAATGCAAATTCTATAAGACTTTCTTTTCCCAATGGAATAGATGGAAATCATAATTTTACATTATCTTCACAAAAATCAAAATCCATATTGCCAAACAAAAAATTTAAAAAATTTAAATTAGAGCAAAATTTAAATGATGGAACTAAAGAAAAAACAATTCCTGGAAGCATTGGTATGCTTATCAATGGAGTTGAAATTGATAATTGGAAAGTTAATGATATAGTTTATTATGGTAATTTAGTTAGAGTTGAGATTTTAAATGGTGGCGATGAATTTGATGTTATAAACCCACCAAAGTTAGAGGTTTCCTCTGGAGCAGGAACTACTGCTCTAGTTCAACCAGTTGTTAAGGGATCGGTAAAGGAGATACTAATTGATGAGAAAGATTTAATTGTAGAAAAAGTCTTATCAATCAATGTTTCTGGTGGAAATGGAACTGGTGGAATTTTTAAACCAATATTGTCTAAGAAAAGAATTGAAGTATTATTTGATGCTAGAACCACAACTAATGGGGGCGGAATTAGCACAACAACATCACAACTCACATTTTTAACCAATCACAATTTTGTTAATGGTCAAGAAATTATATACAGAAATTCTGGTCAAACATCAATTCTAATAGGTGCTGGAACATCTTCTTTGATTGATAATAAATCATACTATGTTAGAGTTGATAATAATACAACTGTAAAATTATATGAGAATTTAGATGATTATAATTCAAATAATTTTATAACTTTTGAACCAACTTGGGGAGAGGGTGGAATTCAAAAGTTTGTTTTTAATGAAATTAATAACATTTTAAGCGATATTCAGATTATTGATGGTGGAGAATTTACTAATAGAAAATTGATCGTAAAATCTTCCGGCATATCAACTACAAGAAATACAATTAATTTTGAAAATCATGGATTTTCTACTGGCGAACTCATTGAGTATTCTTCAGATTACCCAATTTCAGGAATTCAAACGACCAATCAATATTATGTTGTAAAGGAAACTGATAATTCATTCAAATTATGTGATGCTGGTATTGGTGGAACAAATACAACTAATTTTAATTCTAGAGTTTTTTCAGTATTCTCCTCTCAAGGAACTGGATATCAAACTTTCAAATATCCAGATATAACAGCAAATATAGAATATACTACGGTAGGAATTGCAACTACAACTCAATCTAGATCCATTATACTAACTCCCGTTGTAACAGGTAAAATTAATTATCTATATCTTTATGAAAAGGGAACCAAATATGGATCAACAGTTTTAAATTTACATAAAAATCCCGATGTATCGGTCAAAATTGGAAGAGATGCTCAAGTATCTCCAATTATTCAAAATGGTTTTCTTGGAGAAGTAAACCTTGAATTTGGTGGTGAAGAATATTTTTCAACTCCAGATTTAGAAGTTTTTGACCCAACAGGATCTGGATCTGGTGCTAAGTTAAGAGCTGTTGTTTCTAATGGATCAATTACTGATGTAAAGGTAATTAGAACTGGAATAGGATATTCCAGTTCTACTGTCGTCAATGTATTACCAAGGGGAATTAACTTTGTCGAGAAGGTTGTTGTAGATACTGAAGTGAGATCACTCACAGTAAATAATGTCAATAAAACTGATTCTAAGCAATATGAAATTTTAAGAGACGATGATAAATTGCAGTATTCTGTTTCTGCATATTTTGATACTCTGAGATCATCCTTTGAGGATGATGGGAGCACAACTTCAAAAATTATTGGTTGGGCATATGATGGTAATCCGATTTATGGATCCTATGGATCGGTAGATCCTCAGAATGTTAGTTCTGGAATAAAAACTATGACCTCCGGATATACTTTAGATGTATCCAACGTTGAAGATAGACCAAGTGATTTTGATCCCGGATTTTTTATTGAAGATTATCAATATACTGGAACTGGAGATTTGGATGAGCATAATGGAAGATATGCAAAAACTAATGAATTCCCAAATGGAATATACGCATATTATGCGACTATTGATCCAATAACCAATATTCCAGTATTTCCATATTTTATTGGACAATCATTTAGATCAAAAACTATAGAAGAAAATAATACCTTAAATCAAAGTTTTGATTTTAATGAGTCATCTTTGCTTCGCAATACATTCCCATATAAAATTTCCGAATTGAATTCTAGTAATGATTTTATTATTGAGACTAATGAAATTTCAACTCAGGAAATTGTTGTTGAGTCAATTCAACAAGGATCTATTGACAGTATTGACATTTTAAGTAAAGGTTTGGATTATAAAGTAGGTGAAAAACTAAACTTTGATAATACTGATACAGAAGGATCTGATATTGAGGCAGAAATCTCTTCCATTGAAGGTGGAAATATTGAAAATATTACTTCAGTAATTTCGGAGTATAGTGACTCCCCATTAATTTGGAAAAATGAAAATACTATAAGAGTCTATACAAATTCTTCAAATGAAATTAATAACAATGATTATGTGATTATTTCTGGTCTTAGCACGTCTATCAAATCTTTAAGTGGTTCTTATAAAGTTTCAGTTCCTTCTAATGTAAGTGTTGGAATAACGACAGATATTATTGGATCTGGATCAGAATCTACCGAAATTTACTTATCCAATATTCCATCTAATGTCTCCATAGGCAACAGCATCACAATAGGATCAGAAACTGCAGAAGTTTTAAATGTTTATCCAACAAAAAATATTTTAACTATTAAGAGGGGATCTCCAAATACATTACATACTGTTGGCACTGCAGTAACTTTTAATAATAATTATTTTGATATTAAAAAAAATACAAATAAATTTGAATCAGAATTAAAGAGAAAAATTTATTTCAACCCTAATGAGTCTGTTGGTGTAGGAACAACAGCAGGAACTGGTGTCACAACATCATTTAATCTTGGACAAGAGACTATCTCCAGATTTTTACTTACGCAAAGAATATATCTAGAAAATCATCAACTTGAAACTAATCAAATAATTACATTCAATGTCAATAATAATGGTGCGATTTCAATTTCAACAACACCAACTTCTACACAATTTGATTTACCAACATCAGTATATGCTGTAAATAAATCTCCAAATGCAATTGGAATTAAAACAACATTAACAGGAAATGAGGTTTTCTTCCGTTCTAATGGCGATAATGTTGATGATTATTATTTTGAAACAAATCCAACTCAAAAGACAGCAGATGTAAAAATTATAAAATCAACTGTTGCTATTTCTAGTGCTCATGGTTTAAGTTTTGGTGATGAAATAAAGTTAAGTGTTAAACCAAATCTTTCTGTAGGCATTGGAACTTCAACGGCAGTTAGAGTTATTATAAATGAAAACACTAATAAAATTGAAATAAATCCAGTAGGGTTCACATCTTTAGGAATCAATACTGCAACCAATGAAATTACTTTAGAAAATCATCAGTTTAATAGTGGAGACAAAGTATATTATGATTCTACTGAAGTCGCTTCAGGATTGACTACTGGAAGTTATTTTGTTTCCGTTGTTGATCAAAATAAAATTTATCTTTCAAACAGTTATTTTAATTCGATAAAAGATGATCCTACCATAGTTAGTATTGCAGGAACTGGTGGAAATTCCCATACATTATCTTTAATAAATCCAAAATTAACTTCTATCAGGAATAATAATCTGGTATTTGATCTTTCAGATTCTTCTCTGAACGGATATAAGTTCAAACTGTATTATGATTCTGAATTTAATAATGAATTTGTTTCCACAGGAACAACATCAGTGTTTACTGCTATTGGTGTTGGAACCATTGGTGTTTCTACAAACGCATCAGTTACTATAAATTATAGTGAAAATCTTCCAGAAAGATTGTATTATAATTTAGAAAAATCTGGATATATCAGCACTTCTGATACGGAAGTTAAAAATTATAATGAAATTTTATTTGTAAACAGTTCATTTAATAATTCATATTCTGTTTCTGGTATCGGAACAACTACTTTCCAGATAACTTTGAGAGATGATGATGAAAAGACAGACTATACAGAGTCTGAATGTGATGTTTTAGAATACACCACAACTTCTCTGTCTGCAACTGGGTCAGTTAACACTGTAAGTATTAAGTCTTTTGGAAGTAGATATAGAAAATTACCTACATTTACAAAAGCTACAACTGATAGTGGAAATGGTCTTTTTGTCACGGCAAATTCAAAAACAATTGGATCTGTAAAATCAACCAGAATAATTAATGAAGGATTTGAATATTCGTCAGATAAAACTTTGTTGCCAAAAGCTTCAATTTCTCCAAAAGTAACTTTAAAAAATTCCAATCAAGTTGGAATAGTTACAGTTACAAGCGGAGGAAGGGGATTTTTATCCCCCCCCAATATTGTTACGGTAGATAAGATAACAAGAAATGTTATTCAAAATGGATTAATAACACCAGCAATGAATGGCGGAACAATTTCAAACATATTAATAGAAGATTCTCCGAAAGGATTGACAGATAATTCCGTAGAATTGTTTACTGTTAATAACACAAATGGAATTTCAATTAAGAGTGTTAATTCAATATCTCCAACAGAATTCGTATGCGTTTTAACTACGCCACAACCTTTAGGTTTTACAACTGATCCATTTGCAATTGGTGATTTTGTATTTCTTGAAGGAATTCAAAAATATGGAACCGAAGGAACAGGATTCAATTCTTCAGATTATGGATATAAATTATTTAAAATTACAAACTATGATTCTACCAGTCTTACAGATGATCAATTAACTGTAAATGTTGCTGGTTTGACGACCAATACTGGAATTGCAAAAACTATTCAAGATTCTACAGGAATTGCAATTCATAAAGATAATTATCCAACATTTGATGTTACAATAATTCCTTCATTCTTTAAAGTAGGAGAGCAACTGACTGTAAATAATATTGATAGAAATATTATTGTTCGTCAGCACACCAATGATACTGATTTTAGAATTGATGCATCATATGACTTGATACCAGGAGAAGTAATTAGAGGTAAAAATTCAGGAGTTCTGGCTACAATAGAAAGTGTCGTGAATTATGACGCACAATTCGAAACTTCATACTCTATTAAAAGAAACGAGGGTTGGGATTCTGATATTGGATTCTTAAGTGAGGATTATCAGGTATTGCCCGATAACGATTATTATCAAAATCTTTCTTATTCTATAAAGAGCCCACAATTATGGAAAGACATCAAATCACCGGTCAATAATTTAGTTCATAGCGTTGGCATGAAGAATTTTGCCGACTCTACCTTTGAATCATTGACAGGCACAGCAAATACAATTACTGCTTTTACAGATATTG
>Ga0208150_1000605_pt1 | contig 13943 bp, 9 predicted proteins | sample DEB08_DNA_8_FD_184534 | JGI IMG/M metagenome (GOLD analysis project Ga0208150, IMG submission 184534) | Aqueous microbial communities from the Delaware River and Bay under freshwater to marine salinity gradient to study organic matter... | ecosystem: Environmental > Aquatic > Marine > Coastal ...
GACGAGTGGTTCACAGTAGTCTTGAGTGCACCTGTGATAGCTATTATGTGGGGCGTAGGTATGAACGATCTTGATATCATTGGTCGCGTAGGTGTGGCCTTTGCAGAACTAGGGAAGCTACCTGAGTGGTATCAATATCTTTTGTACGTTGCAGTCACAGCCAGCTTTGGCATACGTGGTGCTGACAAACTAATGCAACTAAAGGGTGGTAAGTAAGGCTAATGGCTACTAGCGAAATAACAGATCCAAACACCGGAACCACTATTAGTGTTACTGATGACACCCCTACCTTTGTAAATATTAACCCCAAGCATCTCTTTAAGTCAACAACTTTTGGCGACGGCCTGCCAAACTTTGAAGATCAAGACGATTTTAATGACTTTTTACGAAGGTTTATAGATCAGTGGTATCCCGGCCCGGGTACTGGATCTATACCTAACGCCTTGCCGCCACGAGAATATTTTGAATCTATATTAGGACCACTCCCAGAAGGTGCTGTGGATTACGGCTATAGTGACTTAGATGGCGACGGAAAAAACGATCTTTACGCTGTTGATGCTGATGGCAATCCACATACTGTTTATGGGGCCGATGACAATGGCGAAGTTGTATCAACAGTCTACTCCGACTACCTCAGAGACACTATTCACGACGGGAAAGCCCCACAAACTTGGGACGAAATAGTAACAATACTTAAGGCAGAGGGCTACGACGACGAAGCCATAGAAGAAGTTAGAGGTAGCATCAAATGCCTCACTAAGGCTAATGAAATCCAATGTGGCGAAAACGATAAATTCCAAGGAAGCGTAGTTCTCGCAGGAATTCTTAATAACGGCGGTTACGATGGAAGCTGGTGGGACGTAAGACCTACAGCGGGTCAGCCGTGCCAAACTGATGACGGAAAGCAAGGAGAGTACGATACAAACGGTGGCTGTGTAGAAACAGAAGAACCTGCAGATGGTGCTGATTGTGAGTATGCCGCAGGAATACCGGGAAAAATAGAAAACGGGGAATGTACCTTTACTGTAGGCGCTGACTGTGTGGAAGGGTCAGTTCCCGGAACAGTAGATTCAGAAGGAAAGTGTGATACCGGCGGTGACGACCCTGTAGACTGTACCGCTAACCCAAATGTCCCAGAGTGCGTAGATAAGTCTTTCCAAGACTACGTAGATGAAGTAGGCGAGGGCATTGCTAACACTGCTAAGGGTATCTACGACGACTTTAAAAACGTAATTACAGACTGCGTTGGGAACCCTATAGAATGTATTAAGAAAATTGGTAACAAAATTCTAGAATCAGGTATTCCTGAAAAGTGTCAAGACTTAGAAGACTGTAAAACGGCAGACCCCGATAAAGGCACGTACTGCTGGAAAGACTGTGTAAACTTTAATGTTTTAGCAGGTATACCCGGTTTACCGCCTATTCCGGGCATGGGTGAAATTGATGTAGGAACCTACCGCGACTTTGAGGACTTTCTCAAGGGCATTGGAAAAGACATCGGTGGTTTTATAGAAGACCCTGCGGGAACACTAAAGGATTGGAAAGACGCCATCCTTAAAAAGGTTAAAGAGGTTTTTGGTGATGCAACTGATACTAAAGCTAGTGACATTATTGATTGGCTCCAAGGAATCTTTGGTGTTTATACTGCTACTTGGATCTGGGGAGAACTAGAAAAAGAAATCACAGACCTAGTAATTCCTGTTGCGCCGCCTGTTGACGGAGAATGCCCAGAAGATGTAAGCGAGATTAATGCAGACAACTTTGAAAAATGTGGCTACCGAGACTGTGGTGGTGGCAGATACGTAAAAAACGAAGAGTCTTGTGACGATGTTGAAAACTTTGATTGCTCTACGGTTGGAAGGCAGGGTGGCATAGTTCAAGCAGGAACTGAAAAACAAGATGAAAACTGCGGTGAGTGTTTAGAAGGCTACGAAGAAGACGCTGATGAAAACTGCATAGAAAAAGAAGTACCACCAGAATGCGAAGGGCCGACAGCAGAAGAATGTACAGCGCTTCACAAAGAACACCTTTCTTGTACAGACCTTGAGGACGCAAGCTGTGGCGAGTGCTTAGAAGGGTACACAGAAAATGACGAGGGCGTGTGCATTAAAGACGGTGATGGAACTTACGATCCCGTCTGTACTGAGCCTAGACCCTCAGGTGCTCTAACTTTTGCACTTCAAGATCAACAAGATGCTTGGGATAATAAGTGTCGAGAAACCCACTGTGAGTCAGGAGTACCAATAGAAGACGATCCAGATTGTTACGGTACTGACGGTGGTGACGGTGACGACCTGTGTGACGATGGTACTGAGTTAAAGGGACAACCACCTGAGTACGACTTTAACGACTTAGAGAAAAACGGCAGCTACACGTTTGGAGGCAACCAGTACACATATGATCCTTGTAATCCATCTCAAGGACCAACATTAGTAACTGACGACGGTACTACGTGTCCTACGGGTCAAGGCCCAAACCCTGATACTGGGAAGTGTGAAGAACTAGACTGTGATGATCCAGCTAATGCTTTACCCTGTGGTTGGAGAGAGTGTCCTGAAAAGACTGAAAAGCAAGGAACTCTTGTTAAAAATATAGAAACTGATTGTGGGGCAGTTCCACCGGAGTGTTCAAAGATAACAGACCAAAACGCAGATTTATGTGGTAAAAAGAAGTGCCCTGATGGTACTTTTGTAGACAAAGAAGCAGCTTGCGGATCAGTAACAAACCCGTGTGACGACCCAGTATACGCCTCAGAGAATGAGGACGAATGCGGTACTAGCGGTGGTGTAGACTGTAGCAAACCAAGACCTATAGGAACAGTTACTTTTGAATTGGTAGAACAGCAAAAAGCGTGGGATTTAGCATGTGGTGGCGGTGGAGGTACTGAGGTTTGTGACAACGGCGCTACAGTTGAAAGCGGGTGTGAAACCTGTGAAGATGGCACACCAGTAGACAGCTACGAAGACGGGAAATGTCCACCTGTTGATCCTCCTGTTGATCCTCCTGTTGATCCTCCTGTTACTACACCCGGAGGCGGCGGTGGTGGCGGTGGAGGTGGTGGAGGCTTTACCACAGAAGCGCCAGAAATTTCTATGGGAATAGAAGGTGATCCTACGCTTTTAGCAGGTAGACAGTTTCCTATTACAGACTACTTAGCAGGACTCTTTACTGGCGCTGGAGGCGGTAGAGCATGACATATTTAAACTTAGTAAACAACGTGCTGAGACGCTTACGTGAAGACGAGGTATCTAGTGTCAATGACAACACCTACAGCAAAATGGTGGGTGACTTTGTAAATGACTCTAAGAAGATGGTAGAGGATGCTTGGGATTGGTCAGCACTTAGGACTACCCTGACCGTAACCACATCTGCTGATATCTTTAACTACGTGCTAACTGGGTCACAAAACAAGATCAAGGTACTAGACGTAATTAATGACACCTCAAACATCTTTATGCAGTACAACACGCAGCACTGGTTTAACGATAAGTACTTGAATCAATCACCGCCCAGCGGTTCACCTGAGTACTACACGTACAACGGCGTTGACTCCAGTGGTGACACTCAAGTAGACATTTATCCTAAACCTGACGGTGTGTACAGCTTACGTTTTAACTGTACGCTTAGGAACGCTGAGTTGAGTGCTGACACAGATGTACTGAGTATACCTAGTCAACCTGTAATACACATGGCGGTAGCTCTGTTAGCTCGTGAGCGTGGCGAGACAGGCGGTACATCAGCACCTGAGTACTTTGGTATTGCTGATAAGTTTTTGTCTGACGCGATTGCTCTGGACGCACAGAAGCACCCTGAAGAAACCATTTGGTACACTCCGTAGGAGCCTGACGTATGGCACAGCCGCTACAAAGTATTAACTTAGTTGCTCCTGCGTTTAAAGGAGTTAACACAGAAGACTCTCCTATTGCACAGGATCCTTCTTACGCTGACATTGCTGACAACGCTGTGATTGATAAGCGTGGTCGTATTGCTACACGTAAAGGCATTGACGTTGTTACTACCAACAAGACCGCGTTAGGCGCTGACTACGTACACAAGATTCACTACTTCTACGATGATGCGGGTAACGAGGTAGTATTTACTGCAGGTAACAACAAGATTATGACAGGGACAACTACCCTGACTGATGTTACTCCCGGCTCATACACAATTACACAAAACAACTGGAAGATTGTAAACTTTAACGACAAGGCTTACTTTTTCCAACGTGGGTACGATCCTCTGGTGTACGACAACGCTACAGGACTGCGTACGTTTACTGTAGCTAACGGCGGTGCTACTGACGCAACCCTGAAGTGTCACGAGGCTTTGGCAGCTTACGGACGCCTGTGGGTTGTGGATAACGCAACAGACACACAGACTATATACTGGTCTGATCTCTTGATTGGAGCAGACTTTACTGGCGGTTCCAGTGGTTCTATAGATGTATCTAAGGCTTGGCCTGACGGGTACGATGAAGTTAGGGCGTTGGCGGCACACAACAACACTCTAATTATTTTTGGCAAACACAGCATACTAGTGTACGGAGGAGCTTCTAGTCCAGCTAGTATGGCTCTGGTTGACACAGTAGCTGGCGTTGGGTGCATCTGTAGAAACTCTGTCCAGCACATTGGCACAGATGTTTTGTTTATGTCTAACACAGGACTCAGGAGCTTAGGACGTACTATACAAGAGAAGTCGTTGCCTATATCTGACTTGAGCCTGAACGTAAAGACTGAGATTATTAGTCTGGTAGAAAACAGGACGCTACCAACTGCGTCTGTGTACAGTCCTGAAAACTCGTTTTACCTTATATGCTTCCCAGATCAATCGACAGTGTATTGCTTTGATCTAAAAGGCAAGCTGGAAAACGGAGCGTACAGAGTCACACGGTGGACTTCTATTCCACACAAGTCATTTGAAGTTAAGACTGATGGTACGTTGTACATAGGAACGACTGATGGACTAGGGACGTACTCAGGTTACTCTGACAACACAACAGCGTACCGCTTTAGGTACTACAGTCCGGGTCTGACGTTTGGTGATCCTGCTAAAATTAAGCTGTTAAAAAAACTACGACCTACTTTGGTTGGAGCCAGTGGTACTACAGTGTTTATAAAATGGGCTTACGATTTAGCCACTGACTTTAAAACTTACGAGTTTACCGTAGGAAATCAAACTCCATCTTTTTTTGGTGTTGATGAGTTTGGTATCGGTGAGTTTACAGGTGGAGAACTAACAACTAGAAACCCTGTGCAAGCCACAGGCAACGGTAGCATTATTACAATAGGTTTAGAGGCTGACATTAATGGGTCTGCCCTGTCTCTCCAAGAAATTAACGTATTAGCACTAATGGGTAAAACGGTATGAGTAATTATTCAAAAACTACAAACTTTACCGCTAAAGACAGTTTGCCTTCTGGAGACAGCGGTAAGATCATTCGGGGTACTGAGTTTGATACTGAGTTCACCGCTATATCTACAGCGGTTGCAACCAAAGCTGACTTAGCTTCTCCTACATTCACAGGCACTGTAACGATCCCTACCTTGACACTTACTGGTACTCTGTCTACAGGCACGATTGACGGAGGGACTTACTGATGGCTCTTGGCGATCTTTTTGGTGGATTCATTAGCGATATTGCTAGTGGTTTATATAGCGAGCTTCCAACAGAAGTAACAGGCGCTTTTGCAGATGTTCCCCAAGCAACAGAACCTGATGTCACGTTTCAGCCCTTTACGGTTACGTCTGGAGGCATAGGTACAGTAACGGGTGGTTCTTCTGGAACTACGTACGACCTCAGCCCTCAACAGCAAGAAATTAGTAATATGCTAATGAATGAGGCGCAGTTTCGCTTAGGTGGAGATCCTAGAGGTACGCTAGAATCTCAGTTTGCTGGCTTAGACGTTATGAACTTAGGCCAACAAATGATTGGCACATCTCCTTTTGGTCTATCTCAGCAGCAACAAGCAGCACAACAAGCGTTTGGATTAGGTGGTCAGTTCATGGGTGCTGCGGCACAACAACCGGCAGACCTTAACTTGTTACGTGGGCAGTTTGCAGGACAAGCTGGAGGTATGCTAGGGCAACAACCTAGTCCCGGCATAGGCCAATTTGGACAACAGGCGTTAGGAATGGGCGCTGCTGGGTTGGGTGGTGCAGGTGTTCCCGACATAAGCCAAGCGTTTTCTGGAATTACTGCACCGGGATTAAGAGATGTGTCTGGAGCTTATTCGGGTGTGCAAGATCCCAGAGTAAGAGATGTTTCTCAAGCATACGCGGGTATTAATGCACCCGGAGTTCGTGATGTTTCTCAGGCTTACGCAGGTATTAATGCACCCGGAGTTCGTACAGCGGCTGGTCAACTAGCCTCTAGGGGACTAGGACTAGGAATGGCTGGGCTAGACACTCAGGCTCCTTCTGATGTAGAAGCACTGAGAAGGCAGTACTCAGGACTCGCAGGACAGTCTGCAAAAGATGTACTATCTCCCACGGCTGCTCGCGAGGCTAGTGTATTTGAACGTATTAGAGCTACACAGCGGCCTGAAGAAGAGCGACAGCGTTTACAGTTAGAAGAGCGTTTGGCTCAACAGGGACGCTTAGGTGTACGTACGTCTATGTTTGGTGGTACGCCAGAGCAGCTTGCGTTGTCTAAGGCACAGGAAGAAGCACAAAATAGCGCTTCACTGGCGGCTATTCAGCAAGCACAGTCAGAGCGTCAGCAGGCTCTAGGAACAGCACAGACTCTAGGTGGCATGGCTAGTCAACAAGCAGGACTGTCTAGTCAGTTACAATCTCAAGCACAACAAAGAGCAGCGCAGTTATCTCAGCTTGGTCTTAGTGCTGAACAAACACAAGCACAACTTGAGTCTGAGGGTTTTGGGCGTCAAATGCAACTTGGACAAGCAGAAATGCTTAGTCAACAGGCTCAAGCACAACTGGAAGCTCAAGGTTTAGGACAAAGGCTTCAATTAGGACAAGCAGGGATGCAAGCACAGCAAGCGCAGTCTCAACTTGAGCAAGCAGGTTTTGGTAGACAGATGCAACTTGGTCAAGCTGGTATGCTTAGTCAACAAGCTCAAGCACAACTTGAAGCACAACGTATGGGTCAGCAGATGCAACTTGGTCAGGCCGGTATCAGCGCCGCTCAAGCACAGTCTGGTCTACAGTCACAAGCACAACAGAGGGCTGCACAGTTGTCACAGCTTGGACTCAGCGCACAGCAGATTGAATCTCAGTTGCAGTCTGAGGGTCTAGGCAGAGCAGTTACATCAGCACAACAGGCAGGTCAGTTGGCACAGCTTGCTGGTGGATTACAGGCACAACAGGCTGGCTTAGGTCAGCAGTACGCCACCTTAGGTTCTGGTTTAGCGTCACAAAGACAGGCGCTTGATGCTGCTAGACAACAGCAGATGCTACAGGCGCTGACGGGAGGCCAAGGACTTCTCGCTGGTGGTCAAGGGCTGGCTGGTGCAGAACAACAGCTTGGAATACAGGCGTTGCAAGCAGGGTACGCACCTCAAGCAGCACTTTTGTCAGCCCTGTCTCCTGCGTTGAACATTGCGTCTATGTCTGATGTAGCACGTAGACAGCAAGGTGAATTTGGATTAGAAACTCAGATGGCTAATATTAACGCAGAGCTTGCTAGAAGATCAGGACTTGCTGGTTTGTACGGCGGCATGTTTAGTGGTGCTATGGGTCTAGGTGGTTCGCTGTTGGGCGGCGTTACTGACCTCATTACTAGTTGGTATGATTAACAGAGGACAACGAAAATGGCTATAGATGGACGAGTCCTAGCTTCAGCAGGAATAAACATAGGGCAACAAATAGGAAAAGCCACAGAGCAGTTTGGTCAAAACGTCGGTGGCATGTTGACTGATGTTGGTAGAGGTTTTTCTGAGCGCAGGTCTGCTAGAGACGCGCAACAGCTTTTACAGCAGTACGCTAACGACCCTGCTCAGTTAAATGCTCTAGGTCAGAAGTACGCTACGGAAGGCAACGATGCGCTGTCTAAGGTGTTTTTTAATGCTGCAAAACAAGCTACTACTAAAGAAACCGCAGGGCAACAGAGAGGTGTACAGGGTGGACTAACTGCGATTACACAGGCTGCTGCTCGTGGCGTACCACTAGAACAGCTTCAGGGAGGTATGCGCTCTGTTATCGCACAGGGTGGAACTCAAGCGGATATTATGCAAGCCTACAAAGCAGGTGCTGATTTGGCAAAAGGAGAAAAGCCTGAAGTCATTCAAGGCACACCGGGAACCCGGTTTTTTACACGAGATGAAGACGGAAACCTAACTTTACAAGCGAAGGTTCCTTTTAAAGACGATTCACCTACAACAGTTGATAGAGCTTTTGAATTAGCAAAAACAGGTAAGTACACTCCTGACTCAATTCAAGACGCTGCACAAGCAGACGGAAGTATTGATTATTCTAAGCTACAGGAAGTTGTTGAGTCTGAAGGAAGAGGATCAGTAGGTTCTAATGTAGAAAAAAGAAACAACGAAATCTCAACAGAATCTACAAAAGCTTCTATAGGTTTAGCGAGGAACAGACAGCTACAGCAGGAACTTGTTACTACTCAAAAAACCACTGGTATTCTTAGTGATTGGAGGACTTCTGTTTTAGACGTTGCTGGCTTAAGAGATGCTGAAGAAGAAGCTAAGACAGCTTTCTTGAGAACGAGAAACACAGACATTATTAACTCACTTCCTCCCGGTGTGGCTTCAGACACTGATGTCAGAATATTCTCTCAAGGTTTTCCTGCGGCTAACGCTTCCTCAGAAGAAATACTTAGGTATTTACAGGCAGAAGAAAGAATTTTGGCGGCGTCTAGCGACATGGCGATGGTTGCTGATAGGCATTTGGCTTCTCAGATAAACACAGGACTAGACGCAACAATGGTTGGTTTTGAAGATAAAAAACAGAGGTACGCTTCTATAATGCAAAAAGCTCGTAGAGACATAGAAGAGAAAACAGCAAACGCTCAAACAGAACAAGAAGCTATTGACATTGAGCGAGAAGTAATTAAGCAAGTCTCAGAAGTTTTGGGGTTCGTTCCTAAGTTCTACCGCTAAGGGTAATAACATGGCTAAAAGTGTATTTACAGATGAAGAAATATCGGAAGATAACCCGTATGCTTCTTTAGGTTCTGGAGTAGGTTTTTCTAATCCTTATGCTGTAGACGCTATGGGACCACTTGAGCGTCAAGAGCAATACACGGCAGAACATCTTCAGTCTTACGTAGAAAAAGTTGATTCTAATTCTATTACCGCTGACGATTTGTTTATGACTGCTCGTGCTTTTATTGATGGTATGTGGTTAAACAAAGGTGAAGAAATATCTAGCTACATTTCAGCCGCTGTTGTCAAAATATTAGAGCCAGATGCGTTTAGGGATGTTTCTGTATCAGAATTAAGAAAACAAATTTTAACTGAAGAAGAAGCTAAATCCGCAAGATTTGCTGAAGAAAGTCCTATATTATCTACGACAGCTAACATTGCTGGTAGTATTTTGTCTCCTGTGTCGGTGAAGGGTGGGCAGTTAATATCTCAAGGATCTCGTCTTAGGCAAGGAGATTTAGCGAGGCAAGCGCAAGCGCAAGTAGCCTCTAAACTAGGTCCAGCGGTTGCTCAAACTTCTGATGAAGCCGCTTTACTTGCGGCCCAGTTAGGTAGACAGCAGAGTGGTCGAGTTGCAGAGGTTCTTTCTAAAGTACCAACTCCAGTAGCGGCCTCTGGTTTTGCTGGGGCAGAAGGTCTTGTAATAGGCTACGAAGGTCAGACTGAAGAAGAAAAGGCTAAAAACGCTTTGCTTACTGCGGGTATTTCTTTAACAGTTCCTTTTGCTTTTGCTGGTGTAAAAAAAGGATACGATTTCTTTACTGAACCTAAGCTCGCACAGCAGTTAGGAGAAGGCAAAGACTTTATAAATTTAATGTTTACTGATCTTCCCTTTGTTTCTGGTGTTTACAGGTCTGTTGTTTCAAAGGCTTACGGCGGTAGATCACTGTCTGAACAGCAGGCTAGAAACATGGCAGGAAGGGCTGTAACAACAGAATCTGCTAAAAGAGATGGAGCTAAGGCTGTTCAAGAGGCGGGACAAAAAACCAAAATTGCAAAGAAAACTATAGAAAGAAACACAGTAGAATCTATAGAAGAAACCGGAATAAGGATTCAGGATAAAATTAATGAGTTAGAAAAGTTAGCAAAAGAGGCTAAAGGACAAGCTAAAATAGACTACGATAATCAGATTGCGGAGTTAAAGCAGGCTCAACAAAACCCTAGCGTTTTACGATCTATCGCTGTTCAGCAAGCTGATGAGGCTACAAACTCAGCTAACGCCTTTTTTCGCGGTAAAGCCTTGCGTGAAGCCGCACCGCCCGGAGCCACTGCCGATGAAATTAATGAACTAGGTTTGATGGACCCCCAAGATGCTAACGCTTTTTTAGACGATTTGTGGAAAAGACACGGCTTTACAGTAGCTAACGGTAAAACTTATGATATAAACGCAGACGGCGTGTTAAAATTTATTGACGATATTGAAGATGATTTTGCGGATCTTGCGTTAGTCGGCGGTGAAAGAGCAAATATCATAGCAAGTGTTAAAACGTACATAAAGGAGCAAATAGCGAAGAAAGCCCCTGATGGTGTTATTTCAGGAGAAGACCTAGTTCAACTCAGAAGCACCATAGGTAAAGCAATTAGTGGATTGAGCGAGGGAGCAACCTCAACGAGACGCTTTGCGTCAGAAGTTCAAACGTATTTTGATGATTTGCTTGAGTCAGGTTTGAATAAACAAGAGTTGGCTGTTTTAAACGCTGATAAAACTGCGTGGAGCATAAGAAGCCTTGTTGACAGTGCTATTATAAAAGCGTCAGATGGAAAACCAAGAATGGGTGCTTTTGACGCCTCTGATTATTTAGCGGCATTGAAGGAACACAGCAAAAGGTTTGTTGCTAGAGGACAGGGAAGGTTGCAAGAAGAAGCCCAGAGTTTAGCCGCTTCAACACAAAGAAACAAAGACAACATACTTGGACTAGCGAACAAAGAAGCCGACGAAATTAGAAGGCAGGCCATAAAAGATAAAGCTCAATTATCAACTGCTTTACAAAAACAAAGAGATAAAATTCAAGCAGAAGCAGATGCTAAAATTGCAGAGTTAAACAGGCAAAAACAAGTTCAAGGAGCGCAAGCCACAGGAAGACGCGATTTAGATATAAAAATTGCCGAAGAAAGAGAACGGATTACACTTCAACTAGCTGATGTTGACAGTAAAATAGCTAGGGCTAAACAAGAACTGAACGCTCTAAAAGAAATGATGCCTAGTTCTTTTCAGCCTAGCGTTTTTGAAGCGTTGTTTAACTCTGCGTTAGTTGGACAAACAATGGGCTTATTTGCTCCTAAAGCGGCTGAACAAATAACATCTACTCTTGTTACAGGCTCTATAGGAGCTAACATATTGGCTCGTGAAGTGACTCAACGGCTACTAGCAGGGCAAACAGCCGGACAAGCGGCTATAAGAAAAGGCGTGTCTTCTGTAGGAGAAGTTGCAGAAAGACTTGGGGCGACAACTGCTATGACAACTGGAGGTCAGGCAGGTGCAGCAGGGATGGTGGTAGTTCCTCAAGGAGTAATGTTTTCTGAGGAAAGAAAAGAGGCTTTACGTAAAATGCCCATATCTGGTAAAGCGGCTTTGTACAGAAACTTAAAAGCAAAAGAAGGTGCTTTGGAAAGACTAAAAGCGGAAGACCCTAAGCTATTTAAAGAGCTAGAAAAAGCGGCAAATGCTGGGAGATAAAATGAAAAAGAATAAAAACAAAGACCACACAGTAAGCTACACATCCATTGACTACCACAGTATGTGTCAGAAGTCAAAGGAACGCATCAAGAAGATGCAAGCTGAAGGAATACCTACGTCCCATGACCCTAAAGATAAGCCAGAGGACGTAGGTAAGTCTAACGGTTACTCCATATTCTTTATGTCATAGCTCACAGTTGTTACCTGTACAGGCTAACTGCTGGCTACCCTCAGTCATATCAGAGGCTTCATTGATGTCCCAATCAATCTGGGTCGGAAAGCCCTTCTGTAGTGCCTTGAGGGTGGCCTTGTCCACAGGCTCATAAGGTGCCTGCTGGTACGTGTGGTCTGAGTAAGGCAGAAAAGAGATACCACTGACCTTATCAAACTTGTTGTACAGCCACTGTCCCACCTCCAGAAACTCGTTGTCTCTATAGTAGCAAGTCATAGACGGCTTGTGCTCACACCAGTAGTCCTGATATATCTCCCACAGATCCAACTGCTCCATAGCACCCATGTCTGAGGCTGTCACAGCGCCCTCAGGAGACGCAATAGGGAAGGAGAATACCCTAGTACTTGGTGACATCGCATCGTCCTCCACAGGCACTCCTGCGGCCTCTAGGACGCTGCAAAGTGGGTCACGAGCATCTGCACGTACTCTGCGTATGTATTGTGCACTATAACGAGGATGGATACCACTAGCGCTATCGACCAACTGACTAACAGTGCCGCTAGGCTTGACCGCAGTAATAGCGGTAGAAGCGTTGATACCCAGTTTCTCTGCCCACTGCTTGTTAGTTTCAATTGCTTCCTCCCGCATCTCTGTAAGCCACTTCTTCAGCTTGGCCTTGTCTCCTCTACCGGACAGCATTGGGTGATCCATGATGCCTGTCAAGGATACACCAAGTAGTGCCTCTTCCTGTGTGTTTAGTTTCCAAATATTTCTGAGATATCTGAAGTTGGTGAGGGTGGCCTGAAGAGTCCCAAGGATAGTCGCAACCCTAACTTTTCGTTTGAGACTTGCGAGTGTATCCTGTGGCCTAACAACAACCTCTGAAAGATTGCAGAACTGGTAGGGTCTGAGGATGATTTCGCTACATGGATTAGTTCCAAAATCGTAGGTAGCATCTCTTCGTTCATTTTTTGCAGCTTGTTTTTGACTTGCCACTCTGCTAAAGACACCTCGTTCGCCAGATTTAGATTCATATAAGCTAGTCCACTCGTTGAGAAAGGCTTCAAAGTCTGGCTTCTCTGTGTAACACGCTGAGTTATTCGCCAGACCACGCTGGGGTTCATCTATGTACCACTGTCCGTGTTTGCATCTTCGGAGTCTGTCGTCCGTGAGGTTACTGAGGCTGATAAGGGCGCTTCTCCTGACTCCTCCGACGACGACGATTTGAGCAATCTTGCAGCAAAGATCGTGGCATTCAATGGAGCTAAGTTTTCGTCCAGATGCTGTCTTAAAGAGTTCAACTGTAAACTTGAAGAGATCAACGAGAGGTTCTGGACCACTTGCACGACCTCCGAAAGTCTTGAGTGCGGCACCTGCAGGTCGTACTCTACTAATGTCCCATTGTGGGACTTGACCTGTATACAGCAGTGATACCAGTTCCCTAAACGATTTCGCCCATCCGATCTTTGAATCCGCAACATTAATAACTGTATCGGTTGCATGAAACTCCTCCGCAACTTCCGGTAACTTCTGTATGTACTGACGCTCGACACTGAAGCCAACGCCTGTGCCACACAGAAGCACGTACATGAGTTCATCAAACGCCTTAGGATGGTCTATAGGCAGGTAGCTACAGTTGAACCCTGCTACGTTGTCACGCTCCAGTGCGTCTCCCGCAGTCATCAGCGCCCTCATGCTGGGCATTACGTCTAGGTCATGGACTGCCTTGAATATCTCTGATACGTCAAAGTCGTTGAGGTGTCCACGGTCTACCCAAAAGTTGATGTACCTGTTTACTGTTTCTTCCCAAGTCTCCCGACGTTGCTCCTCTGGCAAGTACCTAGCGTACCTAGACTTGTGTATGTACTGTTGATATGCGTCCATCTATTCTGTTACTCCTAGCGTTTCGTTAATGATTGCTTGTGCTGCTAACTGTAGTAGCATGTACACTCCATCAGGGTACTGCTCGTTGGACG
>Ga0208150_1000607_pt1 | contig 13929 bp, 9 predicted proteins | sample DEB08_DNA_8_FD_184534 | JGI IMG/M metagenome (GOLD analysis project Ga0208150, IMG submission 184534) | Aqueous microbial communities from the Delaware River and Bay under freshwater to marine salinity gradient to study organic matter... | ecosystem: Environmental > Aquatic > Marine > Coastal ...
CTTTGCAGTTGGTGGATGGTTCACTGGAACAACATTTGTGACTTCATGGTACACACACGGATTAGCAAGTTCATACCTCGAGGGGTGTAACTTCCTTACATCTGCAGTATCAACACCTTCAAACAGTATGGCACACTCACTTCTTCTCCTTTGGGGACCAGAAGCACAGGGTGAATTCACACGTTGGTGCCAACTTGGTGGATTATGGACATTCGTAGCACTTCACGGTGCATTCGGATTAATCGGATTTATGCTTCGTCAATTTGAGATTGCACGTGCAGTACAAATTCGTCCGTACAACGCAATTGCGTTCTCAGCTCCTATTGCTGTATTCGTATCTGTGTTCCTTATTTACCCACTTGGACAGTCAGGATGGTTCTTTGCACCTTCATTCGGTGTAGCTGGAATTTTCCGTTTTATCCTTTTCTTCCAAGGGTTCCACAACTGGACACTTAACCCATTCCACATGATGGGTGTAGCTGGAGTACTTGGAGCAGCACTTCTTTGTGCAATTCACGGTGCAACAGTAGAAAACACACTTTTCGAAGATGGTGATGGTTCAAACACATTCCGTGCGTTTAACCCAACACAAGCTGAAGAGACTTACTCAATGGTAACAGCTAACCGTTTCTGGTCACAGATTTTTGGTGTAGCATTCTCAAACAAGCGTTGGCTTCACTTCTTTATGCTTTTCGTACCTGTAACAGGATTATGGATGTCAGCACTTGGTGTTGTTGGATTAGCATGTAACCTCCGTGCATACGATTTCGTATCACAAGAGATCCGTGCTGCTGAAGATCCTGAGTTTGAAACATTCTACACAAAGAATATTCTTCTTAACGAAGGTATTCGTGCATGGATGGCAGCTCAAGATCAGCCACATGAAAACCTTGTATTCCCTGAGGAGGTACTTCCACGTGGAAACGCTCTTTAATTCAACACTCGTAGTAGGTGGTCGAGATCAAGAATCTACTGGATTCGCTTGGTGGTCTGGAAACGCCCGTCTTATTAACCTTTCTGGTAAGCTTCTCGGTGCGCACGTAGCACACGCAGGACTTATCGTATTCTGGGCTGGTGCAATGAACCTTTTTGAGGTTGCACACTTTGTACCAGAAAAGCCAATGTATGAGCAAGGACTTATCCTTCTCCCACACCTTGCAACACTTGGATTTGGTGTAGGTCCTGGAGGAGAAGTACTTGATACATTCCCGTACTTCGTATCTGGTGTTCTTCACCTTATTTCATCTGCTGTATTAGGGTTTGGTGGTGTATACCACTCAATTATTGGACCTGAAACTCTTGAAGAATCGTTCCCATTCTTTGGGTACCTTTGGAAAGATAAGAACAAGATGACAACAATTCTTGGAATTCACCTCGTACTTCTTGGATTTGGATGTTACCTTCTTGTTTGGAAAGCTATGTACTTCGGTGGAGTATACGATACATGGGCACCGGGTGGTGGAGATGTACGTGTAATTAGCTACCCTACATACGACCCATCTGTAATTTTCGGATACCTTCTTAAGTCACCTTTCGGTGGAGATGGTTGGATTATTAGTGTAGATAACATGGAAGATGTAATCGGTGGTCACCTTTGGGTTGGAACTATCGAAATCCTCGGTGGATTCTGGCACATTTTCACTAAGCCATTCGCATGGGCACGTCGTGCACTTGTATGGTCTGGTGAAGCATACCTTTCATACAGTCTTGCATCTGTGTCAGCAATGGCATGGGTAGCAGCAGTAATGGTATGGTTTAACAACACTGTATACCCTTCTGAATTCTTTGGACCAACTGGACCAGAGGCTTCACAAGCGCAAGCATTTACATTCCTTGTACGTGACCAGCGTTTAGGAGCAAACATTGCTTCTGCACAAGGTCCAACTGGATTAGGTAAGTACCTTATGCGTTCACCAACTGGAGAGATTATCTTCGGTGGAGAAACTATGCGTTTCTGGGATATGCGTGCACCATGGACTGAGCCACTTCGTGGACCAAACGGACTTGATCTTACTAAGCTTAAGAACGATATTCAGCCATGGCAAGAGCGTCGTTCTGCTGAGTACATGACTCACGCGCCTTTAGGATCACTTAACTCTGTAGGTGGTGTAGCAACTGAGATTAACTCAACAAACTTCGTAAACCCACGTAGTTGGCTTGCAACTTCACACTGGGTTTTAGCGTTCTTCTTCTTCGTAGGACACCTTTGGCACGCAGGTCGTGCACGTGCAGCTGCTGCAGGGTTCGAAAAAGGAATCGATCGTGATACTGAGCCAGTGCTTTCAATGCGTCCTCTTGATTAATTATAAACAGTTTTAAAGCTTATATTTTTAAGCTTTAATTCTTTATAGTTACACATAAAGACCATTATGGGCTGCCTTATTTGTTTAAGGCAGCTCACAGTACTTACTCTTTTTTATAATTTTAAAAATTAGCCTGACCGGTAAGGAAAGATGCAAGGTCATTAATCGCTTCCACCTATTTATTTTATTTATTTTTCTTATTATTATGTTCGCTAAATCTGATCAACCAAGAGCGTTTTGTATGGATACCACAGAATTTACACAGGCTGCTGATGGCATGCCGTTTTATTGTAACGGTCGTACTTTTTTGAAAATCGATGGGTGGGCGTTGCCAGTCACACAACTTGGCCGAGCTGGAATTAACCTTACTGAAACGTATTTAAATCAACCGAGTCCTATTTCCATTGGTGATACAACTGCTGTTTCATGTAATAATATTGAAACTGATATTCCAAAAATCCTGAATACATTTGTAAGAGAAGATCGAAATCGCGTAAATTTGAAAACGGAGTGTGATTCCCTTAAAACTGAGCTTGCTCAAACAAAAAGTGAAGTGATCAAACTTGACGATGCAAATCGAAAATTGGGACGTAGTACTTTGGAAGCTGAAAAACGAAGTTTGACCGCAGAAAGTCGTTGTAAAACTCTGGAATTTGAATTGAAGTCGAAGGACATTGAATTGAAAGCTAAAACGGAACAAATTGCACGCTTACAAGCTGAAGCACAACCAGCAAGATCGTCATTTCTCACATCGCCCAAAGCCAAAGTCATTATCCCAGTAAGCACAATTGCAGCACTGGAAATTACGGCTTATAAAACGAACAAGCCCCAACTTGCCCCTTCGTACTGGTGCCGTAAAGCATGGGGCTCAATTTTTTCTTCAAGCGATGCAAATTTAAGTCAACCTGAAAAGGAAACTGCTTCTTTAAGTCAACCTGAAAAGGAAACTGCTTCATCTAATATTGGCGAGACGAGACCAATTTTTGACGTTTCAGTAAACTCAGAGTATAGAAGCGTTCAACTTCAAGGAGTCTCACCGAATCCGCCAACTGATCTAATTCGTCCACCATTTATTTCGCTTTTTTCTTTTATTTTTTAAGTGACACTTAGCGTTAACCTTTCGGTTAACGCTTGGTAGCGCTGTTTGTTTTAAATAATATAATTTTATATATCCATAATAAGGTAGGTTTTCCGAACCCTGTGTTTTTGAAGTTACTTTTGTATTAATCTTTGTTTTTGTTTTATTCATATTTCAAGTGTTGTATTGATTAAGGTTTTATTGGTGTAAAAATTTGTGTTCTGTTTGTTTTTAATTTGGTGTTTATGTTTTGTGAAAGAGGCAGACACCCTATGCTTTTATGAGTGCAAGCTATACTTGTATATGGAAGCATTATTTTTTTTAATCTTCTCAAACACATCAAGGAGAGTTTGATCCTGGCTCAGAAGGAACGCTGGCAGCGTGCATAACACATGCAAGTCGAACGATGAAGCATTCTTCGGAATGTGGAAGAGTGGCGAACGGGTGAGGAACACGTAAGAATCTGCCCCTCGGTCGGGGACAACTCTTGGAAACGAGAGCTAATACCCGATACGCTGTGGAGTGAAAGAATTTCGCCGAGGGATGATCTTGCGTCTGATTAGCTAGTTGGTGTGGTAATGGCATACCAAGGCGACGATCAGTAGCTGGTCTGAGAGGATGGACAGCCACATTGGAACTGAGACACGGTCCAAACTCCTACGGGAGGCAGCAGTGGGGAATTTTCCGCAATGGACGCAAGTCTGACGGAGCGACGCTGCGTGAAGGATGACGGCCCGCGGGTTGTAAACTTCTTTTCTCGAAGAAGAAACAAATGACGGTATTCGAGGAATAAGCATCGGCTAACTCCGTGCCAGCAGCCGCGGTAAGACGGAGGATGCAAGTGTTATTCGGAATGATTGGGCGTAAAGAGTCTGTAGGCCGTATAGAAAGTCTTTTGTTAAATGCCTCGGCTCAACCGAGATCCAGCAAAGGAAACTTCTATACTTGAGGGAAGTAGAGGTACAGGGAATTCCCGGTGGAGCGGTGAAATGCGTAGATATCGGGAGGAACACCAATATGGCGAAGGCACTGTACTGGGCTTTTCCTGACGCTGAGAGACGAAAGCTAAAGGAGTGATTAGGATTAGATACCCTAGTAATTTTAGCCGTAAACGATGGAAACTCACTGCCGAGCGAAATACAACGAGCGGTGGTCAAGCTAACGCGTGAAGTTTCCCGCCTGGGGATTACGCTTGCAAAAGTGAAACTCAAAGGAATTGACGGGGACCCGCACAAGCGGTGGAGTATGTGGTTTAATTCGATGCAACACGAAGAACCTTACCAGGGTTTGAAATCATTTCAAAACTCCTTGAAAGAGGAGCCTCCTTCGGGATGAAATGACAGGTGGTGCATGGCTGTCGTCAGCTCGTGTTGTGAAATGTCGAGTTAAGTCTCGTAACGAGCGCAACCCATGTCTCTTGTTGCTCACTGAGTGCTTAAGAGAGACTGCCGACCAACATCGGAGGAAGGTGTGGATGATGTCAAGTCAGCATGCCCCTTACATCCTGGGCTACACACGTACTACAATGGTAAGGACAATGAGCTGCGATCCTGCGAAGGCTAGCCAATCTCAAAAACCTTATCTCAGTTCGGATTGCACTCTGCAACTCGAGTGCATGAAGGTGGAATCGCTAGTAATCGCTGGTCAGCTATACAGCGGTGAATACGTTCCCGGGTCTTGTACACACTGCCCGTCACACCATGGAAGTCGACTCTTCCCTAAGTCGTTACTCGAACCCATTGGGACGAGGATGCCGAAGGCAGGGTTGGTGACTGGGGTGAAGTCGTAACAAGGTAGCCGTACTGGAAGGTGTGGCTGGAATACCTCCTTTTTAAAGATGAATTAAGCGCGCATTTTTCAACCTAGTTGGCTTGCCACTAAAATATGAAAAATGCACCACGCTACGGGCTATTAGCTCAGGTGGTTAGAGCGCACCCCTGATAAGGGTGAGGTCTCTGGTTCAAGTCCAGAATAGCCCATGGCACGGGGGTATAGCTCAGTTGGTAGAGCGCTGCCTTTGCAAGGCAGACGCCAGCGGTTCGAGTCCGCTTACCTCCAGCCAAGCCTAAGAAGCTTTCTTAGGCATATCAGAATTGCGGTTATTTGAATACACAAAACAAAATCAATCAATAAAGGGCATATGGTGGAGACCTAGGGACCTAGAGCCGATGAAGGGCGTGACAACCGACGATATGCCTCGGGGAGCAGGACGTATGCACTGATCCGAGGATTCCCGAATGGGGCAACCCAATGCATTCCTTCTTGAATTCATAGAGAAGAGAAAGACAACTTGGTGAACTGAAACATCTTAGTAGCCAAAGGAAAAGAAAGCAAAAGCGATTCCCAAAGTAGCGGCGAGCGGAATGGGAACAGCCTAAAAGGACTTAACAGTAATGTAAAGACCAGGTCATGGGACCAAACATATGGCATTGTATGGCATGAGAAACGAAACAGCTGAAACCTGTACCATAGATGGTGAAAGTCCAGTCGTTGAATCACTACCAACTCCAGCCGTTTGGCTCCCGAGTAGTATGGGACACGTGAAATCCCGTATGAATTTGCGAGGACCACCTCGTAAGGCTAAATACTCCTAGGTCACCGATAGCGAATAGTACCGCGAGGGAAAGGTGAAAAGAACCCCTTTACGGGGAGTGAAATAGAACATGAAACCGTATGCTTACAATTTGTGGGAGGATGAACACATCTGACCGCATGCCTGTTGAAGAATGAGCTGGCGACTTAGAAGAAGTGGCAGGTTAAGATTTTCCATCGAAGCCAAAGCGAAAGCATGTCTGATAAGGGCTCTCGTCCCTTCTTCTAGACCCGAACCCAGGTGATCTAACCATGACCAGAATGAAGCTTTGGTGATACGAAGTGGAGGTTCGAACCGACCGATGTTGAAAAATCGACGGATGAGTTGTGGTTAGGGGTGAAATGCCAATCGAACTTGGAGCTAGCTGGTTCTCCTCGAAATGCGTTGAGGCGCAGCGGTTGATTATGGACTTCTAGGGGGTAAAGCGCTGTCTCGGTGCGGGCTGCGAAAGCGGTACCAATCTGTTGCAAACTCGGAATACCTAGAACGTTTTCAATCAGCCAGTGAGACTGCGGGGGATAAGCTCCGTAGTCAAAAGGGAAACAGCCCAGACCACCAGCTAAGGCTCCTAAATAAAAGCTAAGTGGCAAAGGAGGTGAAAGTGCAGTGACAATCAGGAGGTTTGCCTAGAAGCAGCCACCCTCTAAGGAGTGCGTAATAGCTCACTGATCAAGCGCTTTTGCGCCGAAAATGACCGGAACTAAGTTTTTTGCCGAAGCTGTGGCTACATCATATAGATGATGTAGGGTAGAGGAGCGTTCCGCCCAGGGGGAAGCCAAGCGCGTAAGCCGCGGTGGACAGGGCGGAAGTGAGAATGTCAGCTTGAGTAACGTAAACATTGGTGAGAATCCAGTGCCCCGAAAACTCAAGGGTTCCTGCGCAAGGCTCGTCCGCGCAGGGTCAGTCAGGACCTAAGGTGAGGCCGAAAGGCGTAATTGATGGCAAGAAGGTTTATATTCCTTCACTAGTCTAGGCTTAGTCCTGAGGGACGAACAAATAACACTCGGCACAATGGCCTTCCTTGGCAGGAAGGAACAAACCATTGTTGTTTGATGGTATTTTTTCCAAGAAAAGCTCATTCGACTTTGAGTCTAGACTACCTGTACCGTAAACCGACACAGGTGAGTGGGTTGAATAAACTAAGGGGAGCGAGATAACTCTCTCTAAGGAACTCGGCAAATTGGCTCTGTACCTTCGGAAGAAAGAGTGCCCCTCAGGGGGCCGCAGTGAAGAGATCCAGGCGACTGTTTACCAAAAACACAGGTCTCCGCAAAGTCGTAAGACGATGTATGGGGGCTGACACCTGCCCAGTGCCAGAAGGTTAAAGAAGTTGGTCAGTCTTTGACGAAGCTAACGACTGAAGCCCTGGTGAACGGCGGCAGTAACTATAACTGTCCTAAGGTAGCGAAATTCCTTGTCGGGTAAGTTCCGACCCGCACGAAAGGTGTAACGATCTGGATACTGTCTCAGAGAGAGACTCGGTGAAATAAAACTATCTGTGAAGATGCGGATTACCTGCACACGGACAGAAAGACCCTATGAAGCTTTACTGTAACCTGGAATTGCTCTCAAGCTTATCTTGCGCAGCTTAGGTGGGAGGCTATGAACCTTTTCTTCTGGGAAGAGGGGAGCCATCAGTGAGATACCACTCTTGGTAAGCTAGAGCGCTCAGTCTTCACCGTCATCCGGTAAGACGACAGTTTCAGGCGGGCAGTTTGACTGGGGCAGTCACCTCCCAAAAGGTAATGGAGGTGTGCAAAGGTTCCCTCAGGCTGGACGGAAATCAGCCATAGAGTGTAAAAGCATAAGGGAGCTTGACTGCGAGACTGACATGTCAAGCAGAGACGAAAGTCGGCTTTAGTGATCCGACGGTGCTGTGTGGAAAGGCCGTCGCTCAACGGATAAAAGTTACTCTAGGGATAACAGGCTAATCTCCCCCAAGAGTTCACATCGACGGGGAGGTTTGGCACCTCGATGTCGGCTCGTCGCATCCTGGAGCGGAAGTACGTTCCAAGGGTTGGGCTGTTCGCCCATAGAAAGCGGCACGCGAGCTGGGTTCAGAACGTCGTGAGACAGTTTGGTCCATATCCTGTGTAGGCGTTTAGAGCATTGAAAGGATCTCCCCTTTGTACGAGAGGACCAGGTGGGGACAGACCGCTAGTGTACCAGTTATCCCGCCAGGGGTAAACGCTGGGTAGCTATGTCTGGAGTAAATAACTGCTGAAAGCATATAAGTAGGAAGTTCACCTTAAGATGAGTGCTCTTTTGTCTCAACCGTTCAGTTTTACTGACAAATGAAAGACAAGGAAGGTCACGGCAAGACGAGCCGTTTGATAGGCATGAAGTAGAAGTGCAGTAATGCATTCTGAAGCTGACATGTGCTAATAGACCGAGGGATTTGATTTTGTATACCATAAGCAAGACTTGCTAGAATTTTCTAGGAAGCAATCGAACTACTTTGCTTAACAAAGTAGTTCTTTTTCTTGGTGTCTTCGTCGAGGTCGAGACACAGCATCCCTTTCCGAACTGCGTGGTGAAAGGCCTTTGAGATAACGATAGGATACGGGTAGCTGTATCTAAAAACATATCGATGCCAAGAAATATTTAATTAGAATGTTTATTCTAAGATGGAGCTTTGTGCTCCATCATAAATTCATAACTTTATAGATTTTTTAACTTCATTTATTTTCATAATTAACTTCATACAAACTTTAAACAAGTTCTATTAATTATTATTCAATTTATTTCTTAATCTTTTCAGAATAAGGTAGTTCTATGTATTTTCATTTTTTTGTACCATTTGATTTCTTGACTATGGTATACTAAAAAGTAACAGGTCTAAAACATTTTAGATTGTGTAACTCTTTATAACTATTTATTTCTTCTTTATTATGACTGCAACTTTAGAGCGTCGCGAAAGCGCAACAGTATGGGGACGTTTTTGTTCATGGATTACTTCAACTGAGAACCGTCTTTACATCGGTTGGTTCGGAGTATTAATGATCCCTACTTTACTTACAGCAACTTCAGTATTCATCGTAGCATTTATTGCTGCTCCTCCTGTAGATATCGATGGTATCCGTGAGCCAGTTTCTGGATCACTTATGTACGGAAACAACATCATCTCTGGTGCTGTAATCCCTACATCAAACGCTATCGGTCTTCACTTCTACCCAATCTGGGAAGCAGCTTCTCTTGATGAGTGGCTTTACAACGGTGGTCCTTACCAGCTTATCGTTTGTCACTTCTTCATCGGAATTTGTTCTTACATGGGTCGTGAGTGGGAGCTTTCTTTCCGTTTAGGAATGCGTCCTTGGATCGCAGTAGCTTACTCTGCTCCAGTAGCAGCAGCAACAGCTGTATTCATCGTATACCCAATCGGTCAGGGTTCTTTCTCTGATGGAATGCCTCTTGGTATTTCTGGTACTTTCAACTTCATGATCGTATTCCAGGCTGAGCACAACATCCTTATGCACCCATTCCACATGCTTGGTGTTGCTGGTGTTTTCGGTGGTTCACTTTTCTCTGCTATGCACGGTTCACTCGTAACTTCATCTCTCATCCGTGAGACTACTGAGAACGAGTCTGCAAACGCTGGATACAAGTTCGGACAAGAAGAAGAGACTTACAACATCGTAGCTGCACACGGTTACTTCGGACGTCTTATCTTCCAATACGCTTCATTCAACAACTCACGTTCACTCCACTTCTTCCTCGCAATCTGGCCAGTAATGGGAATCTGGTTCACAGCTATGGGTATTTCAACTATGGCTTTCAACCTTAACGGATTCAACTTCAACCAGTCTGTAGTAGATTCAAACGGACGTGTAATTAACACATGGGCTGATATCGTAAACCGTGCTAACCTCGGTATGGAAGTAATGCACGAGCGTAACGCTCACAACTTCCCACTTGACCTTGCATCTGTAGAAGCTCCTTCTATCAACGCATAATCAAGTTTAGATCCTTCTTTCTTTTAGAAAGAATGTCTTTTCCCCTGGTTCCTTTTTGGAATCAGGGGAGTCTTTTATAAATCTTAGACTTCACAAAACTTCTTTAAACAAATATGACGAATCTTAACGTATTTTTTTTGTATTCAGTCATCTTCATTAGTACCTACTCTTTGAATCCTTTTCGACAAGAAAAGGATTTGTAAAGAATGAATTTAAAGTTTTCACAAGGTTTTAGCGATGGGGAACAATTAATTCGTGAAGTTACAACCTTTTTCTAAACTTTTATATTGGTGTATATGTGTGAAGCTGTAGTGACTTTGTTTTGAGTTCTATTAAATTATTTGTATATGTTTGATTAATGGTGGAGCATGAAGTGTACAGAGTACACTCCATTTCTACAAACATAAGTATCCTTATGACACAAAAGAGTTAAGTGCTCCAACTACGAATACTAAAAGGATCCAAAGGGCAGATCCAGATAATACAAGACCTTTTGATGATGATTATAATGCACCAAACCACGACCAAGCATTAATAAGAAGTAAAACCAAAATCAAAAAGGAAAGGAATTGTGTAAAAAGAAATGCCTGACCATAATTTCGAAACCATTCACGTTCAAAAAAGAAACGTGTTACTGGATCTCTAAAAATACGTTGTTGTGGAAGATAAAATAAAATAGTCATTACAACTAAGCCGATAAGGTTATTTTGGTGGTAACCAATCCAATCAGCAATAGTTGTTCCAATTGTTCCAAAAATTGGAAAAGTATAAAAAACAAGAATAAGAACAAAACCTCCAGCCATTTCTTGAATAATAGTCACAAGAACTTGTCCAGCAAACGATGTTGGTTTGGAACGTGGACGTGGAAGGTTAGAGGCTTTTCGTATTGTTTTTAAATTTCTAAATTGTAAAATCGATTGGTAAAGACTTTCAATCGTTTCTAAAAAGAATTCAACAAAACGAATGACAAGCTCAATGTTTAATTCAATAAACAAAAGAAAAAAATCTCCGAGCCAAAAAAGACGATTTAAAAGAAAAGTAAAGAATCTCTTCATATAAGTATAAAGCGGTGTAATGACTAATATGGAATTTTCTGTTGTCTTTCGGGTTATGAAAATGTAGTAAACCCGTAAAGCATAAAAAAACGGTACATTTTCATAGGGGCCCTTTCGAACCCCCATGGAAAGATTTACATACACTCATTTAAACGTTTTTACTGCTTAAATGTTGCCATTTAAATTTATCCAAATTTACCTGATGTAGATGCAATTACAAAGGCTGCGTAAGTAAGAACAAATCCAACAGAGAAGTGTGTAAGTCCTACAAGACGTGCTTGTACAATTGAAAGTGCTACTGGCTTATCATTCCACTTTACAAAGTTTGCGAGTGGAGTACGCTCGTGCGCCCATACAAGTGTTTCAATAAGCTCTTGCCAATATCCACGCCATGAAATAAGGAACATGAATCCTGTAGCATAAATAAGGTGTCCGAAAAGGAACATCCATGCCCATACTGAAAGGCTGTTCATCCCAAATGGGTTGTATCCATTAATAAGTTGTGATGAGTTAAGCCAAAGGTAGTCACGAAGCCATCCCATAATATATGTTGATGATTCGTTAAATTGAGCAGAGTTACCTTGCCAAAGTGCAAGGTGCTTCCAGTGGAAGTAGAATACTGTCCATGAAACTGTGTTGAGTTCCCAGAATACTGCGAGATAGAATGCATCCCATGCTGAGATATCACACGTTCCTCCACGTCCTGGTCCATCACAAGGGAAACTGTATCCGAAATCCTTCTTATCTGGCATAAGCTTTGATCCACGTGCATCAAGAGCTCCTTTTACAAGAATAAGTGTTGTAGTGTGAAGTCCGAGTGCAATTGCGTGGTGTACAAGGAAATCTCCTGGCCCAATTGGAAGGAAAAGAGAGTTACTTGAACTGTTAATTGCTTCAAGCCATCCTGGAAGCCAAATTGATTGACTTGCTAAGTTCGCTGGGTTGCCTTGTGATGCAAGAAGTACATCAAATCCGTAGATTGATTTTCCTTGTGCAGCTTGAATGTATTGTGCGAATACTGGTTCAATAAGGATTTGCTTTTCTGGTGTTCCAAATGCTTGCATTACGTCATTGTGTACGTAAAGTCCAAGTGTGTGGAATCCAAGGAAAAGTGATACCCAACTAAGGTGTGAAATAATTGCTTCTTTATGCTCAAGCATACGTGCAAGCACGTTTCCTTCATTTTGCTCAGGATCGTAATCACGAATAAAGAAGATTGCTCCGTGTGCAAATGCTCCACACATAATGAATCCAGCAATGTACTGGTGGTGTGCATAAAGAGCAGCTTGCGTTGTAAAATCTTGTGCAAGGAACGCATACGGCGGAAGCGAGTATGTGTGTTGTGCAGTAAGAGAACAAAGTACACCTACTGAAGCAAGTGCAAGACCAAGTTGGAAGTGGAGTGAGTTGTTCACAGTATCAAAAAGACCTTTGTGTCCAGCTCCAAGGTTTCCTGCTGGTGGTGTGTGTGCTTCAAGAATTTCACGCATACTGTGTCCAATTCCGAAGTTTGTACGGTATTGGTGTCCTGCGAGAATGAATACTACCGCAATAGCAAGGTGGTGGTGTGCCATATCTGTTAACCAGAGACTTTCAGTCTGTGGGTGGAAACCACCTAAGAATGTAAGAATAGCTGTTCCAGCTCCTTCAGATGTTCCGAAGATGTGGTTTGCTGTATCTGGGTTTTGTGCATATACAGCCCATTGTCCACTAAAGAATGGAGCAAGACCTGCTGGGTGCGGTAATGTTGTAAGGAAATTATCCCAACGTACATGTTGTCCACGTGATTCTGGAATTGCAACGTGTACAAGGTGTCCAGTCCATGCAAGTGAACTTACACCAAAAAGTCCAGAAAGGTGGTGGTTAAGGCGCGATTCTGCATTCTTAAACCATGAAAGTGCTGGTGCAAATGTTGGTTGAAGGTGTAACCATCCTGCAAAGAGGAAAAGTCCAGCAACAAAAAGAAGGAAAAGAGATCCGTTGTAAAGATCTCCATTTGTTCGCATTCCAATTGTGTACCACCATTGGTATACACCAGAGTACGCAATGTTTACAGGCGCACTTGCCCCACCACGTGTGAATGCTTCTACAGCTGGTTGTCCAAAGTGTGGATCCCAGATTGTGTGTGCAATTGGACGTACGTGAAGTGGATCTTCACCCCATTTCTCGAAGTTACCTTGCCATGCTACATGGAAAAGGTTTCCCGATGTCCATAAGAAAATAATTGCAAGTTGTCCAAAGTGTGAAGCGAAGATCTTTTGGTAAAGCTTCTCTTCTGTCATACCATCATGCGTCTCGAAATCGTGTGCTGTTGCGATTCCAAACCAAAGACGACGCGTTGTCGGATCTTGTGCTAATCCTTGACTAAATTTAGGGAATTTAGTTGCCATAAGTCATGTCCTCCGCGGGTTATCCGACTGCAATAATACGCGCTAAGAAGAATGACCATGTTGTTGCAATTCCACCTAAAAGGTAGTGAGCAACACCAACGGCACGTCCTTGTGTAATACTTAAAGCGCGTGGTTGAATAGCAGGCGCAACTTTAAGTTTGTTGTGCGCCCATACGATTGATTCAATAAGCTCCTGCCAGTATCCACGTCCTGAGAATAAGAACATAAGGCTAAATGCCCAGATAAAGTGGGCTCCTAAGAAAATGAGTCCATATGCAGAGAGTGCTGATCCGTATGATTGGATAACTTGAGAAGATTGTGCCCAAAGGAAATCACGAAGCCAACCATTAATAGTATTGGCACTTTGTGCGAAGTTACCACCAGTAATGTGTGAAACTCCGTTGTCTGTAACACTTCCCCAAACATCAGATTGCATTTTCCAACTGAAGTGGAAAATTACAATAGAAATACTGTTGTACATCCAGAAAAGACCAAGGAATACGTGGTCCCAAGCTGAAACCTGACATGTTCCTCCACGTCCTGGCCCATCACAAGGG